>OGHM01000790.1_pt1 | contig 14875 bp, 15 predicted proteins | sample 1571531 | NCBI WGS metagenome assembly OGHM01 (sample SAMEA2582031, study PRJEB24529) | metagenome | biome: Human gut stool | place: China | collected 2011 | reverse complement strand
AGCTTGCCAGCAGGCTTGAAGTACGGCAACTGGTTAAGATGCGTCATCTTGTAGAACGTACTCTTGGCAATGCCGAGAAAGGCGGAAGCCTCTTCAAGGTTCAATACTTCCTTTGTCATGTAGCAAAGGTTCTCCAACTTGTTCACTCTCGACTGAAGCTCCACTATCTTGCGTTCATGGTCGAGGTTCATCTTTAATGCGTTCTTTTCTGTCATAAATCTGATATTTTGTTTATTTCGTTATCGATTTCGGCTGCAAAGTATATTGTTGCCAATGATATTCAAGCAGCCGTTATGGCTTATTAAAAGTGTTGGTTTTCAATTCTTTGGCTCTATTTACCATGCTGCAATGTGGTAGATTGGTCGAACACTCACTCTTCGGGAATAAAGTGGAGAAGTTATAGTGGGCTATATCAGGGCAAGCCCTATCGTGCACGCCACACCTCTTTGCGTCCAGCCGCCAAGTCAGAATTTGTTTCTTCCCTTTTGTAGGAATGCAATACTTTTGTTCATCAGATACTCGTTGAGATCTTTGTATTCTTCATACTCATTTGAGGCATCAGTACACTTGTTTCCCAATGCTTTCATTATCTGCCAGGTGGCCATTCTGCCAGCTTTGTCATTATCCAAGTGGCAGCATATTTGAGAATACTTATTGAGCATGGAGAGAGCACTCGGGATGTTTACAATGGAGTTGAGTACCACCGCATCACATTCGCCATGTAGTATGAGATAGGAGAGATAATCCACGAATCCCTCGAATATGTGACAAGCGGTTTCGTGGTTCCTTATCGTAGTGATTGCTTTCGGAGCAATACATCCCTTGAAGTATGGATTCCGAAGTTCATAGCCACCAGCATCATTCTTGAAGCCAATAGCAAAATATCGCTTGCCAGCACTTTTGTAGTGTATTTCCACGCACTGCCTTTTGGCTGTAATAGAATCAACACCCCTTCCCGAGAGGTATTGTAGCAAAGCAGGATGAGCCAGTTCTTTTACCTCAATATCTTCAAACGAAGTGTCCTTTTGTGAGCAAGTAGAATGGATTGGTATTGTGGGTAGAATAATTGAATGCCCCATCATGTGCAATACTTCTGAAATGTTTTGCGTGTGGTATAGTTGCATCGCCAAATCAATGATGTTACCTCCTTTGCCCAGTGCAAAGTCATACCACACGTTTTTGGTTAAATCCACCTTAAATGATGCGGTTTTCTCCGTATGTAGTGGCGATAAGTACCACCACTTATTTCCTTTTCTGTTTATTGGTTCATATCCCTTGCTTGCAAGGAAGTTGGATATTTGGATTGCCTTTATTTCTTGTATAGTCATAATGTGAGTGATTTGTTGAAATGTTGAGTTGTTGAGAGAATGGGCTGGTGAAAAGAAAAATAGCTTTCTCTTTTGCCCAGTTACACCTCTTGTTGAGTGCTTGTTGAATTGTATTTGTTTGAGTACCAAAGATTAGTCTGTTGTTCTCAACAATTCAACAACTCAACAAAGGATTATAAACCTAAAGAGTCTATAAATTCCTTGGTCACCGTGTAGAAACGTCCCACTCTGCTAATTGAGGAAACACGCCCCGGCTTAGTGTAGTCACATTGATAGGCAAGATAGGTCAGTGCATTGTGAGCAGGGGTAAGTCGCCAGACATCTTTCACGACCTTTCGTATCTGCCATTGCTCCACCTTTACACCGTTCATGGTCAGTAACGGTATTAAGTCTTGAGGGATGAACGACAGCTTGTCAACGTGTTGCGTTTCCATAATGTCACGTATCAGCTCTACCATATCCAACTCCGTATGGTTGCGGTTGCACTGGATAATGCGGTCAAGAGCCTCTGTCCTGATAAGGGTAGGATGAAACCACATACGCCCCTCTTTGTTGGTGGAGAGTGTGCGGTGCTGGAGATAATAGAGGAATGCAGGTATCTGTTCCTTTAGCTTTTGCAGGAAATTGGTATCATCGCTTTCAAGTGGTCGGATTTTACGCACCCAATAGCGGTTTTCTCCCGGGTCAATGATAACAGGGTAAAGTTCGTTATTGGAACATAGTACGAACTTGGCAAAGAAGTTTACCTCCTGTCTGTCTTTACCCTTGGCCTCCACCTTGTAGGTTTGGGCTGTGCTTAGGTTCTTCAATCGCTCTGAATCTTCTCTACGACTCAACAGCACCTCGTCTACAACGATGAGTAGCTTGCCAGCCCAGTCAGCATTGAACTGGCTCCTGAAATCCTCGTTTGTATTAAAGGTGGCATTGTCCTGAAAGATACTTTTCAGAAAGTTCAGGAAAGTGGTCTTTCCTGTGTTTCGTTCCTCTGACACCAATAACAGGATGGGGAGTTTCTGAGTCGGCTGCATATAAAGCAACTGCATATAGTCCAACCCCAGTTCGTATTGTTCCTCAAAGATGTGGTGTAGCAGTTTTTCAATATCAGAGAAATTCCCTTCTGCCGGAACATGGTCAATTGGTTCATACAGATTATAGAAACCTGCAACATCCTTTTGGTAGTCTGTGTGACTTGGCACTGTGCAAAAACCATTATATTTATCAATAGTAGGGATATTGTGCTTACCATAATCTTGTCGGATAGTGCCAAAGCTCCATTGCAATCTGCGGGTAGTCATCGTTCCATCTGCCAAAGGCTGCTGCACTACCTTATATATAGTAGTGCCAACTCGAATGTATTGTTCTTCCATAATGCTTGCTTTTAGATTAAACATTTGGATTAGCGCTATTAGCAATCTGTACTTTAGCTTTCAGAAGTGAGGAGATTTCCTTCTTCGAGTAAAGATTACGTCCTCCCAATTTGTGAACTACAATTCTTCCCTCCTTCTGCATACGCCACAAAGTGGTATAGGTTATGTGGAGTCGTTCACATACCTGATCGCGAGTAAAATACTCGTCACTCTCTTCTGGTGTCAAATCGGCCTGTGGCTTTTTCCCAACTAATTCTTCCACCAATTCAGAAACAACCTGTTTCAGGTCATCCTTCTGTAACATTATAAAATTGCCTTGCATATCATGTTGTTTTAATAATTACGCTGCGAAATTACGATGGAATAAAATGAAAGCACCTCGGTAAAAATCATGACGATTTCTGCCGAGGTGCTTTTAACGGAACAGCGTTTCTTTTTAACAAATCAAGCCTTCATGATGCAATCAATATACATTAGGGGAAAGTAAGGTGCGCAGTCTTATGCTTATCAACTTTGCCTGTTCTTTTCCTGTTTGAACAGCCTTTTCTGATAAACTCAAATTATAGTCGTTGCCACGTTCACTGACAATGGCATTATAAAGGGCTTCTGCCCAATCAAAGCCAGACTTAAATCCAAGGGATGGGAATTTTTCCAAGATGGCTGTGTGGAACGTACGATAATTATAGGTATCATTAAGCAAGCTGCCATTGGTCAGCGCAGCAAAAATATAAGCAAGAATAGAATCCGTATCATTCGCTTCCATCCATTCGGTGAGTATTTTTTCTATCTCGTTGGTAAGAAGTTCTGCATGAGGTTGTATAAGCATTTCTTCAAGCAGGACACAGACTTGCTTACGTCCACGTCTGCCTTTACTCTCTTGTAATGCAGAATTAGCTACATCTTTGACTACACGATTGTTTGCTGCTTTCCATGTTCCTTTAGTGTAAGTCGCTTTATCCATACTGGTAAGCATCAAAGAGCGCATAATTTGTTCGCCAAAGTTTTTCTGCCAAAAAGAAGGCTTCTCTCCCATCATTGTTTTGGATAATAAATCAGCGGTCTTCACGAAACCATTATCAAATATCATCCAATAGAATGCGCTGCACATAAAAGGATTGTTATGCAGGATTTTTTGTTTCGTAGCCTCTTGATTGAATGTAGAGACGAACAAAGTGGTCAGTTTCTCATGAACTTGTTGCTGGCTGCTTGCGAATTGGGCTTTATTGTAGCTTTCTGTTCCTGGACAAAGGCTTTCAAGCAAGTCAGTAATACTAGTAATCCCATTGAGCGATAGCATCTCTGCCAAGTATGACATGCCTTTTATAAAGAAAGTCACGTCGCCCTCGTATGCTTTGGCAAAAAGATTGGTAAAATCTTCATAGTCTTCGGGGTGGTCATAGTGCCAGCGACGCAAACTGAGTAAGTTTAAATCCTTATTGACAGTCCCTTGAGTTTCGCGGCTTTTGTCCTGCAAATAGGCTTTGATACCATCTTTTATGTACGTTGCATCCTCTGGCAGTTCAGATTCCGCCATGACATCTGCCAACTCTTCAAATCCGTTATCCAGTTCCAAGTAGCAGTACAAACAGCAAGCGAACACATTCCTGTCTTTTATGGCAGTCATGAATCTGTCTATCAAATTGTCCAGACCATCTTCCTTATCCAATACTTCCAAGATTGCGTTTTGGTATGCAGTCATTTCTTCATCTGCCTGTTCTTCGACATTATCGCAGTCCTTCAAGACAGATTGAATTTTGTCCTTGAACTTGAAATAGATTTCTTGGTTCGCTCCAAGCCATTCCCTCATCTTCTCTTGAAGATGAAGTTTGGCGTTGGGAAGCTCCTTCGAATTATCGCCCATATAGATTGTTTTCTTTAATTGGTTAATCTTTGAGACAAGCCAAAGGAATGATCTTCACTCCATCAGGACGAGTGTATGCCATTGTACCACCCGTCATCACAATAAGTAAATCAGGTTCCCGAATAGGCACTTGCTTCTCCGTCTTGTTATGTTCCTGTATAAGCCTTTTAAGTTCAAGTAAATGCTTGGCACCATCATCTATCTCACGACTACCGAGTTTGCACTCAATCAAGGCATATCGCCCATCTTCCAAATGCAGCACTATATCAGCTTCCAAGTCGTATCGGTCATGGTAGTAAGATACATGGCTGTTTAAATCAATAGTGTACGCCTTTAGGTCACGAATACACATCTGCTCAAAGATAAACCCAAACGTCTTGAGCTGCATGCTCAACGCTTCAGGAGACAACCCCAAAAGAGCAATCGGAATGGAAGGGTCGCAGAAACATCGTTTCACACCACTCCTGATAGCAGTTTTACTTCTAATGGCAGGACACCATGCACTGACGTTTTGAATGACAAACAGCTTTTCCAAAGCAGAAACATAGTCATCAAACGTATCTACATGACAGCTCACTTCACCAGATGAGGTCACATCATCCAAAAGCGACTTCTTCTTGACCAGAGTCGAAACATTTCTGGCATACGCCCGAAGTATCATACTGGTCAGTCTGGCATCTCTTTTCTTGCCATCAATGCTAGAAATGTCGTTGGAGCAAATTGTTTGAACATAGTTCTTTGCAACGAGTAGTTGAGCCTTTGGGGTACGAGCCAACAAAGAAGCTGGCCATCCGCCTCGGGAGGCTGCAAAGATTAATTCCTCAACGGTCATCTTAGACATCTTACCGTCAATATCATAATCTGGATTGTTGAAAAGTTCTTTCAACGAAACTTCACCTGTAGATTCTTGTGATTCCCACAAACTCATAGGCAGCATACGCAGTCTGGCAATACGACCAACTCCAGAATGGTGTATTTGGGATTTGTCAACGGCATTGGAACCTGTAAGTATAAATTGTCCGGGGATTTGACGATCATCAACAACAGTTCGTACTGCATCCCACAACATTGGAGCATCTTGCCACTCATCAATAAGGCGAGGCGTAGCTCCATTTAACAGAATGGACGGCTTAGTTTTAGCGGTGACCAAATACTCCTCACGCAAACTAGGATCTTGCATTCTCAAAATGCTGTTTGCAAGTTGAGACGCAGTTGTGGTTTTGCCACACCATTTTGGTCCTTCTATCAATACAGCCCCAAATGCATCCAGCAAGTCTTGCAACAGGGCATCGGCAGTTCTTTTATAGTAACTCATATAATATGCTTTTTCAATTGCAAAGATACATATTTTCTTCGAATTGCAAGGTTGATTCGGCATTTTTGTGGCATTTTAATCCACTTTTTTGCGGTATTTTATTCGGTATTTTTGTGGCATTTTAATCCACTTTTTTGCGGTATTTCACTTGGCATTCTTGCGGTGAGCAACTATAATTAGTCTGATAAGTTAGCCATCAACTCCATCCGTTCCTCCTCGCTCAAGCCTTTCAGCATCTCAAGCAGGGCTTTCTTATCTACCACAGGAGTACTTTCTTTCGACTTCTCATTGAGTAGATAATGGTTATACTCCAGCATCTTTGCAAGAGGATAGGCACCGATATAATTGGAAGTAATGTCACCGCCGCCACTATGCCCCATGCTGTCGCTTATATATTTATAAGGTACGACACCAGAGTTATTGAGATTGGTAGCGAAGCTGTGCCTTGCCCAAGTGGGTGATGGCGCCTGTTCCATATCCAATAGTTTGGCAACTTTTGCCATGTGCTCACGTATATATCTGTTGTAGCGTTGGATAACCCATATCTCTTGTTCTGGTGTGATTAGCTCACTCATGATGGGGAACACCCTCCGCCCAAGTTTTGGGACATTGCCATACCGGTTGAGTATCTCTTGAATCTCGGAAGTGACAGGAAATATCACTTCGCTGGCACTCTCGTTCCGCTCACGAGTTTTGTGGCGAAGGAAACGAAGCTGTTTGCCATGAGTGGCATAGTATAGTTCATCATAAGTCAGTCGGAGTGTATCAGCAAGGTTCTGTCCATCGCCCAGATACATAAAAAGGAATAGTCCAAGGTCGCGAAATATGGCATACTTCTCTCTGCCGAGGAACAGCTCGTTTCCATCTTTATCTTTTGCCTCGTCTGCTTTCCAAAAGTCATAGAGCTTTCGCATGGTAGCCACGTCAAGAAACTCATGCTTACGGCTCTGCGCTTTGTTGTAGCCCGTATCCTTAAACATTTCTTTGGTATCACCTTTCATCAGTCCGTTAGCGATGCACATATTGATTATAGTCCTTAGACTGCGAAGTGCGATAGCAATAGTGGTGGTGCTCAATTCATTCTTCTTCATGATTTTTACCCATTTCAAGATAAAGTCACGGTTAATATCGGCAAACGACACATCCGTTCCCAAATCTTTCACAAAGCGGTTGCGTACATCCTTACTACAACGAGCGGAACCAGCCTTGCCTTCATTGGTTTTAGATTGAATGTACGAATCCCAAACTGTGATGATGGTGCTGTCATCGTCTTTCTTGCCTTGGAACCTGTCTTGCAACTTGCGAAGAGAGAAATTGTTTTCCGAGATAAGTTGGTTAACCATCAGTTCCACTCTGTCCATCAGATTCTTCATGTCGTTACGCTCCGCTAATTGGATGCGCCGACCGCTTTTCTCATAATCGCAAAGAACCAACCATTCTTCCATAGTGTATGATTTTCCTAAACGCAGGAAAATCTTTTGTCCGCCATGACACACACGCACAGCTACTGGAAGCGGTTGCGAATAGTCGCCCGCTTTTCGTATGTCAAGAGTCAGCGAACCATATACATTGCCATTCGCAGCCGTGAATTTCGCAAGGCATTTTTCACCTCTTGATGTGGTTTTTGCCTCCTCTTTTGTAGTTTTAGTAACCTTATTCATCTTTCCATTCTCCATAATACCTTCATTTACAAGTGGAATCGTGTTCATTTGGTGACCTTCAGGTGACCTTTTCACATGAAAACTGGTGCAAATATAGTGATTTTCCTGCAAACTACAAAATCCATTAGCCACTGATTATCAACGGAATAATGCTTCATGCAATTACATGAAATACCCCACAAATAGACTCATAATCTGGAGGTCCCTGGTTCAAGCCCAGGCTGGTCCACGCTTCTATTACAGCGACTTACGCTTCGGCGTAGGCCGCTGTTTTTGATTTCTGCGTAAACAAACTGATCGAGTTAACGCTGTTTTATCGTTTGAGTTTCCTTGAAGTTCTGTGATATTACATTATTCTACAGAAAACATCCCATTACATGCATAGTTCGGCTTTAAGCATTTCAAACTCCTCTGGCATATGCGCTTTGATGTAGGCCAGTTTATAGCAAAGTAAAGCTCGGTTCCTGAAGAACTTCCGATTGCTAAGGCTACGTGAACGTAGTTCTATTTCACGAAGTACAATCTGCTTGTTGTTCTTGTTCTTCTTATTTGCCATATTGATCTTGTTTTAGATGATTATATATATCTTTATACGATAAGAAATCTTCAAAATCGGCTGTGTTACCAGTTTCTCTGCAATAATCCCTCAGAATATCTGCAATTTTTTCGTATTTCATCCGTTATTTAAATAAATTTGCATCAAAAGCAAAAGCATGATAAGTAAAACCTATCTTAGATACATCTGGTTGTTAGACACCATTTCAAAGGCTAGATTCCCCCTTACCTATGAGGATATAGTGAAAATTTGGATGAAGTCTCCGTATGCTTATATGGGAGGCTTGCCCATCCGAACCTTCCATGAACATCGTAAAGGCATTGAGGAAATGTTCGGTGTCACCATAGCATGTGATAAATCTACGTTCTGCACATACTATATCAAGAATCCAGATGTCTTGAAGCAAAATCACTATGCAGAAATGTTGTTGCGTAAATATAGTGTACCACAGGATTTCTCTACTTTCAGTATGATGCGCGACCGCATATTGCTGGAGGAAATTCCTCATGGTACGGCATACTTTGACGATGTCGTTGAATCTATGAGGACTAATACGGTACTTATCATTGACTATCAGCGTTATGAAGGTAGAAGAGAAACACTCTCAATGCACCCTTATAGCATGAAGGTATATAACCGAAGGTGGTATGTTCTTGGATATATAAAAGAGAAAGATAGCATAAGACATCTGGCACTGGAAAGATTCCTGGATCTACACACGACAAATATAAAGTTTGAGTTCCCCAAGGACTTTGAACCACGTAAGTATTATGAAAATGTTGTGGGAATCTATGTGAACGAGAATCTGCCTGTAGTGAATCTAAAGATAAGGGTATATGGTGTACAGATGGAGTATATGAGAATGCTTCCACTGCATAAGTCTCAAAGAGAGGTAAAATCTCGTTATGGCGAGTTTGCCGAGTTTATCTATAAGGTATGCCTCACACCAGAACTGAAGTCAAAGATACTTGCCCTTGGTCCTGATGTAGAGGTCCTGGAGCCTGCTGAGTATAGGGAGGAGATAAAGGAAGCGATAAATTTAACTTTAAATAGATATTGAAATTATGAAAAAGTCAACTGATGAATACTATTACAAAGGCAGTAGAAGAATGATGCAAATCATGGTTGATAAACATAAGGCAGAATTAGATAATTAATTCTATGATACTGCGGAGATTTTGCAGATAACCCCCCGTTTTTTGCGAAATGGGGCTTTATCATTCGTATAATAATATAGAGACATATCGAAAATATTATATGAGCAAGAACATTACACCAAGAGACAGCCAATCTTTAGAGTCAATCCTCAATGACGTCACCAAGTTACCACTACTAACTTTGGAGCAAGAACTTCTGCTGGTCAACCGCATCAGGCAAGGCGATGAGGAAGCTGTTCAGGAACTATACAACTGTAACTTGCGCTTTGTGGTCAGTGTTGCCAAGCAATATCTTAACAAAGGTCTTTCACTGGAAGAACTTATCAAAGCAGGCAACAAGGGTCTTGAAATGGCAGCACGCAAGTTCGATCCAACCAGAGGATTCAAGTTCATCGCTTACGCTATTTGGTTTATTCGCCAATGTATCATAGCAGAGATTGAAAGGAAAACAGGTGTCAAACCCAACACGAGAAAACCTTATACAAAGAGGTAGAAAAAGGAATTTATTCGATCTCTTTGAGAGAAGCCGACATACAAAAAGAGACAGATATCTTAAGCAGTTGATAGATAGCCAGCAAAACGGCTTTATCAAAGTGATTACCTGAATCCGCAGATGTGGTAAGTCATATCTGCTGAATGTCTTTTAAAGGTAAGAAAACGTTGCAGAATAGGCTTTGGAGTTACACTCCGAAGCCTATTCTGTTTTTTCTGCGTGGCGCCTCGATGGGCACTATGTCCTCCGGCGTAATCAGAAGGAGGTCGTTGTGATTCTTCGGCGGCTGCTTCACGCATCGTGTGGCGTGCTGAATGTAGATGCGCTCCAGCTGGTTGGCTATGAAGCGTGCGTTGCCCCACGTCTCGGTGTCGCGGGCGCTGAAGGCGAGCGCTATCATATCGGTGTATTTCTGCCATGCCTTTACGGTGAAGCGGTAGCTGTACTCCTCAATGCGGCGGCTGGTTATCTCGAGCAGTTCGTCGACGCTGAAGTCGGCAAACTCGAAGCGGTTGGGGAAGCGCGACAGCAGTCCGGGGTTAGTCTCGAGCAGTTCGTTCATCGGCTCCTTGTATCCGCAGAGCACCACGGCGATGTCGCGCTGACTCTCGTCGGCGAGCAGATTCATGAGCAGTTGTACGATAATCTTTCCGGGGTCGTTCTCGTTCTTTCCGTTCAGAAGGTATGCCTCGTCAATCATCAGGACGCCGCCCTGCGCCATTTGCAGCACCTGCCTTACAGCCCTTTCCTCGTCGCCCCAAAGCGTGCCGATGAAGGTGCCGCGGTCGCATATCACGACGTGTCCTTTCGAGAGCGCTCCCGCCTCGTGCAGCAGCGCCCCGAATATCTTGCAGACCGTGGTCTTGCCCGTGCCGGGGTTGCCGAGGAATAGGCTGTGCAGCGAAACCCGGTGCTGCTTCAGTTCGGGAAACTGATCGTGCAGCATGCGGTTGTAGGCGGTCAGCGCCACCAGTTCGTCCATGCGCTTCTTGATGTTGCCGCAGCCCACCAGCTTCTGCAGTTCCTCCTGCGGATTGTTTATGGGGCGCAGTATCTCCACCTTTACTCTTACGTTCTGGTTCTGCTCTATGACGTCGCCAGGTAGCGGATTGTCGGTGCAGATGTCGTCAGCCTTCTCTGTCGGAGTGTTGTCCTCGGCTTGGTATTCATCTACATCTTCATCTACATCTTCATCTACATCCTCATCTTCATTTTCCAGAAATGGATCCTCATCGTCTTCAGTCTGCATGTCGTCGAGTTTGACATCCTTGTATTTTTCGCTCACGAACTGCTTCAGGAGTCGTTCGAAATCCTCGTTAAAATTCTCGTCAGTGTTGTTCTGCATATTAGTCATAATTCTATCACGTTAAAAAAGCAACTAAATTCTTTGTCATTTCGTTCATTTTTTTGCTACAATAATTTTTGTTTTGTGATAGAATTATGATTATCTGCTGCAAATGTAATGTAAATCTTCATAATTACCAAATATTTTGTCTAAATTTGTATGTGTATTACTTAAAAATCAATTTATTACAACATTCTTCAATATGATAAAGCTATTTAGAAAGATGCTTCTTGTGGCATGCCTTATGGCTCCGTCTATGCTGTCGGCGCAGGTGTGTCTCGTGAGCAAGGGCAAGGCGCAGGCACGCATCGTGCTTGCCGAGGACAACGATGTGAACCGCAAGGCTGCGCAACTGCTGCAGCGCTTCGTGCGCGAGACATCGGGTGGCGAACTGCGCATCGTTGCCAATGGTCGACGCGCCAAGAACGACGTGGTGATAGGCGAGGCTACTACCGAAGCCACCGACGACGGATACGTAATAGACTGTTCGCAGGGCACACTCGCCATAAAGACGGCGGGCGGCAAGGGCGCTATATATGGTGTTGCGGCGCTGCTCGAGAAGCAGCTCGGCGTCGACTATCTCGCCAAGGATTTCTACACGCTCACGCCTTCTGCCGACATACGCATACCGCAGATGCATGTGGCGGAGAGTCCGGCGTTCCGCTTCCGCCAGACGTTCAGCTACTCTAACAACGACAGCACTTACCGCGACTGGATGCGCCTGCAGGAGCACCGCGAGATGTTCGCCGCCGACATGTGGGTACACACGTTCGATCGTCTTCTGCCGTCGTCGGTATACGGCAAGTCGCACCCCGAGTACTACTCGTTCATCAACGGCGAGCGTCGCCCCGGCAACCATAGCCAGTGGTGTCTCACCAATCCCGACATCTTCGAGATTGTAGCCCACCGCATCGACTCTATATTCAAGGCTAACCCTGAGCAGAACATGATATCCGTGAGTCAGAACGACGGCAACGACACCTACTGCCAGTGCCCCGAGTGCCGCAAGGTGAACGAGTACGAGGGTTCGCCTGCCGGCTGCTACGTACGCTTCCTCAACCGCCTGGCTGAGCGCTTCCCCGACAAGCAGTTCTCTACGCTTGCCTACCTCTTCACCATGCACCCGCCGAAGCATGTGAAGCCGCTGCCCAACGTGAACATAATGCTCTGCGACATCGACACCAAGCGCGAGGTGCCGCTCACCGACAACGAGTCGGGACGCGACTTCGTGCGGGCGCTCGAAGGCTGGGCGAAGATTTCCAATAATATCTTCGTATGGGACTACGGCATCAACTTCGATAATGTAGTGGCACCGTTCCCCAACTTCCACATTCTCAAGAAGAACATACAGCTCTTCAAACGCAACCACGCCACGATGCTCTTCGAGCAGGTGAACGGAACGCTCGGCACCGACTTCGCCGAACTTCGAGCCTACATGCTCGGCAAGCTGATGTGGAACCCGGAGCTCGACGCCGACTCGCTCATGCAGCGTTTCATGCGCGGCTACTACGGCGCTGCCGCTCCCTATCTCTACCGCTACCAGCAGATGCTTACCGGTGCGCTGCTCGCATCGGGCACTCCGCTGTGGATATACGACTCGCCCATTACGCATAAGAACGGAATGCTCAACGCCAACCTCCGCAAGGCTTACAACGAGCTGTTCGATGAGGCTGAGAAGGCTGTGGCTGCCGACTCGGCGATGCTGGCGCATGTGCGCATAGCCCGACTGCCGCTGCGCTACAGCGAACTGGAGATTGCGCGCACCGAGAGCGGCGGCGACAAGGCTGCGGTGGAGAAGTCGCTCGACACGTTCGGCTCTATCAGTGCCCAGTACGGCGTGCCTACGCTCAACGAGCGCAACAACAACGTAGAGGACTACTGCCGTCTCTATCGCCAGCGCTTCCTGCCTAACGGCGTAAAGAACAAGGCTGCCGGAGCGAAGGTGATATGGAACATACCGCCGCAAAAACGCTATCAGCCTATCGCCGACAAGGCGCTCACCGACGGACTCTACGGCGGCACTACGTTCGTGGAGAGTTGGGTAGGATGGCAGGGTGAGGATGCCGACTTCGTGCTCGACATGGGCGAGCAGAAGCAGGTGAACAAGATAACCACCGACTTTCTCCACCAGCTCGGACAGTGGATTCTGCAGCCAAAGAGCGTAGCCTACTATGCCAGCGACGACGCCAAGAACTACCGTCTCCTCGGCACACATGAGTTCCCCGAGGACCGCGACATAAGTGTTAAGTTCGTTCCCGCAACCGTCACTCTCTCCGCTCCCGTCCAAGCCCGCTACATCCGCGTCGTCGTTAAGACGCTCGGACTCTGTCCGTCATGGCATTACGGCGTAGGCTATCCTGCCTGGTTCTTCCTTGATGAGGTAGTAGTGGAGTAGAAAAGTTTTGTTTGTAAAAAAAATCTACCATATCTGTCAGAATTGTCGTAACTCTCAGATTATAAACAGTATAAAGGCTGATAGATTTGGCTTCGTAAGGGCAAATCTATCAGCCATCTACCAGCATTGTTAACATAATAGCATAGTGACATGAGGAAACTGATAGCTTTTTTATTGTTCCTATTGGCAATAGGGCAGGGGGCAACGGCGCAGGAAGTGTCGGGGCTGCAGATGCCGTTGCAGAAAGAGGATATTCATCCGATAACGCCGAGTGCGGAGAATCATCAGCTTACGCCGACCTATTCGGACATTCTGATGGTGAAGGCACTATCGTCTTCTGAACTTCTTGCTGCGCCGAGTATGGCGATATTGCCGATGTCGTTTTCTGCAGCGCAGCCGCTTGTTTATGGCTACGATGCGAGCCGTTCTGAGACGGCATCGATGGAAGTGTCGAAGAACCTGAGGCTTTCTGCCACGGGCGCATACCGCAGCTACATCGGACTGATGGATATGCAGTCGGTAAGCGGCAGCGTGCAGTACAGTCTGGGAGCGATGACAATGCAGGGCGCACTGGCTGCCAACCGTTACCTCTACTACGGACGCGTCGTTACGCAATACGGTGTGTCAGGACAACTCTCCTACTGCTTCAACCCTAACCTTGCGCTCACCGTCTTCGGAACCTATTACAACACGAATCCGTTCCTCAGCATGGCGGCATTTCCGTTCGTGCCGACCACCAGTTACGGTGGATACATGACCGTTGGCAATCGTAGCTTCTACGTTAACCTCGGTGTGGAGCGTCGCTTCAATGCTTTCGAGCACAAGATGGAGACGGTGCCTATCGTCACTCCCGCGTTCAAAATCTCGAACAAGGTGACTATAGAACTGCCGTTGGGCGACCTCACGAAACATCTTATTGAGGAAATATTGATAAAGAGCGGACCGCACAGACGCTGATTGTCGTTAATAGCTCACCATAATTAATTGCTATGCTATATACCAACTCAACGCTCCTCCTCCAACTGCTTCAACAGAAAATCCTCAAGCGTCTTTTTGTCGGGCAGTTGCAGCATATAGGTAGAAACGAAGAGGTTGTTATCCATGCCGGCGAGCTCTCGGGATTGGCGCTGATGCCTGCCCTGACATATAGATTTGTGCTTATCTGACGGCGAAGCTCACGAACCGACCAGGTACACTTGATGCACTCCTGCTCGTAGAAGTAGCGGGCGAGAGGGTCGTCAAGAGTCATAATCTCACGTAAGTGCGTAAATGATAAGTGTGAGATTATTGTTTTGCCAGGTGTTACAAATTGGTGCATCATTGATGCACCAATTGCTTTTTTTCAATACTCTGTTAATTCTTATGTAATCGATTGAAAATGAGAGAGTTAATTAACG
>OGHM01000781.1_pt1 | contig 14971 bp, 10 predicted proteins | sample 1571531 | NCBI WGS metagenome assembly OGHM01 (sample SAMEA2582031, study PRJEB24529) | metagenome | biome: Human gut stool | place: China | collected 2011 | reverse complement strand
TCCGTTCATCTACAATTTGTTTAACGTTGGCCTGACCTGGACACCGCGTCCAAATCTGCAACGCTGGTATCAGCAACTCACTGAACGCCCCGCAGTGCGCAAAGTGGTGATGATTCCCGTTAGCTAATTGCGTGGGCTAACTTTAAGTAATTCCCCACTGGACTCGTCGGTGAGAACGTATAAATAACCGTCGGGTCCAGTGCGAACATCACGAATTCGCTGCCCTCTGTCCGTTAAAATACGGCCATCTTCTGTCACTTTGTCGCCGTTGACGCTCATCACAATGACATCTTTATCTTTCAGCGCGCCAATAAATAATTTTTGCTGCCACTGGGGGAATTTATCGCTGTTATAGAAGGCCATGCCGCTCACAGCGGGCGAATCTTTCCAGTAAAAAACAGGTTGCTCGGTCCCGGCGACGATCTCCCCTTTCGCTTCCGGTATCTTAAAGCCTGAATAGTTGATTCCCCAGGTTGCCAGCGGCCAGCCGTAGTTTTTGCCTTTTTGCGGGATATTAATTTCATCACCACCGCGCGGGCCATGTTCATTCAGCCACAGTGCATTACTCCACGGATTCATCGCCATTCCTTGCGGATTACGAATGCCATAAGACCAGATCTCGGCGCGCGCACCGGATTCCTTTATAAAAGGATTATCATCCGGGATTTCGCCCTGATCGGTCAGACGCACCAGTTTGCCCTGTAATTTATCCAGATCCTGCGCCGTCGGGCGCTGATTGTTTTCGCCCAGAGCAATAAAAAGATAACCTTTACCGTCGAATACCAGCCGCCCGCCAAAATGGTTGCCGGTAGACAGTTTTGGCATCTGGCGGAAGACGGTGCGGAAGTCGGTCACTTTTGAGAGATCATCACTTAAGCGGCCATAACCCACAGCAGTTCCGGCTTTGCCATCATCGCCAACTTCGGAATAACTTAACCAGATGCGGCGAGACTGAGCAAAATCAGGCGCTAAAACCACGTCCAGCAGGCCGCCCTGCCCGTGCGCCCAAACGTCCGGAACTCCGGAAAGCGGCGCAGATAATCCTTTTCCTGCTTGCCAGTGACGCAACTCGCCGCCGCGCAGAGTGATTAACATACCGTGATTATCGGGTAAAAAGGCCAGTGCCCAGGGATGGTCGAGTTTGTCTTGCAGTACTTCGACATTTACCGTTGCAGGAGCCGCCCAGAGAGCGGAAGAAAGACAAATAAGGGGCACAAGGAAAAAGAATTGTCGATGCATAACGCCTCCGGATTGACTCTGGCTTAAAGCGTAGTCAGTGGAGGAGATAACAAATTCATTTTTACAAAAACTTAAACATGAAGGGGGAGACGCTTTCTCCCCCTTAGTTTTCAGGCCTTCTCAAGCATGGCGTGCTTCTGCAGGCTCTGGATACTCAGCGTTAAGCTCATCAGACAATTTTCAAGCTTATCGGCGTTGACGGTAATAACAGTCGGGCAATCATGGTGCCCACTCATCAAACATACTGCGGCTGTCGCTAATGCTTCTTCAGCATGATGAAGAGCACTCCACTCTTCCTGATCCAGATCAAGATTCAACCGCAGCGATTTATCGTGCAGTTCGCGATTCAGTTTAAAAAAGTTATCTCGTAGATGATTGCTTTCGCTGACGGACATGTATCCTTTTGCCTTCCTCAGTTGCACGTATGCGGCGAGGTCAACGCGTGCGTCGATCAACCGGTTCAGCAGATCGATTCGCTGTCTGTCAACGAACATACTTCGATCCTCCTCTTTCCAGCCTTGTTGCAATTAAATAGTATGGCTATTTTTTGAGCAAAATGCTGTCCAGGATCAATTCTTCACGCCGAATTAACAAAATTTACATTTCCTTCGCCTCCGCCAGCGAATGAGATTGCGATACAAATTTTATCCAGAACTCTGTAGAATCCCTGCCCTGACCTTTCCTGTAACTGAATATTTTTTAAGCTATGAGCAAAGTAACTCCCCAGCCGAAAATCGGCTTTGTTTCCCTTGGCTGTCCGAAAAACCTTGTTGATTCAGAGCGTATTCTCACCGAACTCCGCACTGAAGGTTATGACGTGGTACCGAGCTATGACGATGCGGACATGGTGATCGTCAACACCTGCGGCTTTATTGACAGCGCGGTACAAGAATCACTGGAAGCCATTGGTGAAGCGTTGAATGAAAACGGCAAGGTTATTGTGACCGGTTGTCTGGGGGCAAAAGAAGATCAGATCCGCGAAGTCCACCCGAAAGTGCTGGAAATCACCGGGCCTCATAGCTATGAGCAGGTTCTGGAGCACGTTCATCACTACGTGCCGAAACCGAAACACAACCCATTCCTGAGCCTGGTGCCAGAACAAGGTGTGAAACTGACGCCGCGTCATTATGCCTATCTGAAAATTTCTGAAGGCTGTAATCACCGCTGCACCTTCTGCATTATTCCGTCTATGCGCGGCGACCTGGTGAGCCGTCCGATTGGCGAAGTGTTAAGTGAAGCGAAACGTCTGGTTGATGCGGGCGTTAAAGAAATTCTGGTGATCTCGCAGGATACTTCCGCGTATGGCGTCGATGTTAAACATCGTACTGGCTTCCACAACGGCGAGCCGGTAAAAACCAGCATGGTCAGCCTGTGCGAACAGTTATCGAAACTGGGGATCTGGACACGTCTGCACTACGTTTACCCTTATCCGCATGTGGACGACGTCATCCCACTGATGGCAGAAGGCAAAATCCTGCCGTATCTGGACATTCCGTTGCAGCACGCCAGCCCGCGCATTCTCAAACTGATGAAGCGTCCGGGTTCTGTAGATCGCCAACTGGCGCGCATCAAACAGTGGCGCGAAATCTGCCCGGAACTGACCCTACGCTCAACCTTTATTGTCGGCTTCCCTGGCGAGACGGAAGAAGATTTCCAGATGCTACTCGACTTCCTGAAAGAAGCGCGTCTGGATCGCGTTGGCTGCTTTAAATACAGCCCGGTTGAAGGTGCAGACGCCAATGCCCTGCCTGACCAGGTTCCGGAAGAAGTGAAAGAAGAACGCTGGAACCGTTTCATGCAGCTGCAGCAGCAGATTTCCGCCGAGCGCCTGCAAGAGAAAGTGGGCCGTGAAATTCTGGTGATTATCGACGAAGTGGACGAAGAAGGCGCAATTGGTCGCAGCATGGCAGATGCACCGGAAATCGACGGCGCGGTTTATCTCAATGGTGAAACCAACGTTAAGCCGGGTGATATTATTCGCGTGAAGGTTGAAAACGCGGACGAGTATGACCTGTGGGGTAGCCGGGTTTAATTAATTCAGGCCGGGCAAAATCATTTGTCCGGCCTGCGAATAATGATTACTGCCAGCTAATCTGTGCCCTGCCGTTTTTCTTACTCTTATACAGCCGCTCATCCGCCAGCATTTTCAAGCGTTCGACGGTAGGACATTCATTTGAATGTGCTACACCGATACTGGTACTTAAATTAATGCTTCCCACCTGGAAATGAACGATTTCTTTTAGAATCGATAGCAACTCTTCCAGCGTTCCACCCGTATAAATCACCGCAAATTCGTCACCGCCGAAGCGGTAGACTTTACCTTTATCTACCGGGATCTGTGATTTAAGGATTTTCACCACTTTCATCAACACTTCATCGCCCAGCAAATGACCGAAGGTGTCGTTAATGTTTTTGAATTTATCGACGTCAAACAGGCACAAATAACCGCCTTTTTCCGGCAGCGCTTTTAAATCTTCGTCAAAGGATTTTCTGCCCATTGCTTTGGTCAGGTCGTCCAGGAACGCCGAGTTATACATACTGTAGAGTTTTTTGACATCGGCAGCCGAAAAGAAAAGCCCGCCATCCAGTACGCGTTCAAAATGGGTATTAATGATGGCTTGTTTCTCCACAATACCACGATTAATCACTCTGCGTACCAGATAGAGGCAACTGGCACCCGATATCACTGCCACCAATGCGGCAAAGAAAATAATCAATGTACAAACCCGCAAATAAACATCTTTTTTATACGCAAATACATACAATCCGGTCGGCAAATAGGCGAAGTGCTCCATCGCTTCCGAAACGGTGAAGATGGCGTTTTTAGCATTATATTCATCACCGGTCACCGGTTTACCGTTCTTAAATAGAGAGAACATCAGGTTCTCGCTGTCCATCGCCAGCGATTTTGACAGTAAAGAAAAACGCTCCAGACCAAGCAAAAATATCAGACTACGATTGTGAGTTACCGGATAGAGGTAATAGACGAAGGTTTTACCGTCAAAAGAGATAAACCCTGTATTTTTGACATGTCGATACTTCACAACCTGCATAATATCTGCACAATAATTTTTCTCGAACTCCTTTACCTGAATACATTCGTCACTGGAAATCAGATAAGGACCGACATCGTACAAATAAGAGGGGGAAACCGAGTCGGCGTAAGCTGTGCGCAAACCAACCAACAGCTGTTCCTCCGTGGGATTTAGCGTGTTGATAAGATCAATTGCCACGCTACGCCGATATTCAGCAATATTTGCCACCGCAAAAGCAGTATCAATAACGGACTGTTTCAGGCTATACACCCGTTCCTTTACCATTTGAGTGTAGATCCCGCAGGCAACTGCTGAAATCATGATAAAAATCAGCAGACTGACTGTAAGTACGAACTTATTGATTCTGGACATACGTAAACTACTCTTTTACTAATTTTCCACTTTTATCCCAGGCGGAGAATGGCATGGGTTTCTGGTACAGATACCCCTGAGCCTGAACACATCCTAATTTAATTAATTCGCGCGCAACGTCTTCGCTCTCTACGCCTTCCGCAATCACCGGGATCCGGTTATAGCGTGCCAGATCGAAAATAATGCGCACAATTTTTCCCGCAGTACCGAAAATATCGCCGGTAAATTGCGAGTCCACCTTTATGCTGTCTGGATTAATTTCATAAAAACGTTTCAGGTTTGACAAACCGGTGCCAAAGTCATCAATCGATATCCGTACCCCTTGTTTACGCAGTTGTTCAATATTGAGATAAAAATGTTCATTAATTCGCTCGATCACGGTTTCAGTGATCTCAACACAGAGGCTGTTCGCCTTCAGGCCATTTTCTTTCATGATGGTGGTAAAACACTCATGAAAGTGCGGTTCGTTTAACTGCCAGGGCGAAACATTAATATGCAGTAAGAAATCATCCTTCAGCGACGCACGCTGACTAAAATGTCTGAATTCACCCATTGCCGTTTTAATAATCTGATAACCCAGCTCATTGATAAACCCGATATCTTCAGCAATGGTAATGAACTTCAGCGGTGAAATGATCCCCCGCTCCGCAGAAACCCAACGGCACAACGCCTCCGCGCCCAGAATGGCGCGGGTGTTAATATCAACGATCGGTTGATAGACGAGGAATAGTTCGCCAATTTCCATTGCATGGCGAATATTACGCGCAATCCAGATATTCTCTTCTGTTTCGTTGAGTTTCGCGTCATCACAGAAAATAAACTCGGAGAACATATGGTCACGGATACTGGAAATCGCCAGTTTCAGTTTTTCTGCGTAACTCCAGGCGTTTTCCCCCTGCAAAGGTTCACAAATGGCAGACTTATGGATGCGCAGATTGCGGTAGCCAAAGCTGCTGTCAAAATCGTTTACCATCGCTATTTTACGGGTAAATGTCTGTACATTTTCCCGACACAGAAGTAAATAGAGATCGGCATTGAATGTCACGATATCGCAGCATTGCGCATATTTCTCGGCAACTCGCTGACACAATTTCCTGACGATTTTATTGCGTTCATCAACACCAAACACCGCTTCCACGGCTTCCAGACCACACAGTTTGATGATCCCCACAGCCAGATACTGATTATTGTTGGACTCAATATTCGCCATATTTTTAATAAAACCGCTTTCCTGATCGTAAGAGATCAGTGAGAGCAATTTATTTGACCGTTCAATTTCGGCATCTTTCATTTCCGCGATCGAATTTTTAATGCTGATAATCTCTTTCGCATCGCCTTCGCGAATTTTCAGAGCCTCGATTTGATCCGTTGAGTCGGGCAAAAATGCCAGCGTATTAACCAGCTCTGTCATTTCAGAAAATTGCCGACGGAACACACGAGTGGTCATTAAATAAACCACCAGCAATACGATAATAATGAACGCAAACGGCAGATAAAAAAGTTTATCTGATGCGTTCAATAAATTACCGCCAGGATAATAAAAATAGATTTCGAATAATGCGTTGTTTGGCACCGCTGATGTTTTTTCGATATATTCAGTATCGACAGAATCAATAATATTATAATTACCTTCGCTATTATAAATAATCAGTTTTTCACGAGCGAGTTGATTCTTGGCAATGATCTCATGGCCTTGTTTCAAAAATAGAACTTCATCATTAGCGCTGATTTGATCAAGATACTCGTTCAGATATCGCCAGTTTAAATCGACATGAATTTTATCCACCGCTAACAAATCGTGATCTTTGCCGTTGATACGTAGCGTAAAAGAGATACATTTTTTACCCGGACGATCAAAGCAATTGTATGCCGGATTCCAGCTGTTGTTAGAGTCATCTGAAGCCACCGACCACGGTCGTTTCGATGGGTTAAAATCGGCAAAAATAACCCGCCCTGACTCGTCGACAAGCGGTCCATTTACTTGTTCCTGATGATAAACAACGATTTTATCATTCGCCCTCCGCGAAAAAAGATAATATTTATTATCATCAAGTACCAGTCCCACCGAGTCTAAAAATGGCATCATTTCCATTTTCAGAATCACGGCGCGTTGAATCTCCTCTGTATTTTTTAATAAATACAGTGAGTCCTTTAATGTCAGGGCCGAACGTTCAATATCTTTAAAGAAATAGCCAACGTTTTTCTAAATAAGTTCAAAGCGGCTATCGGCACGTTTTACCGCGCGCTCCGATACCAGTTGATAGTTAATGATGAAAAAAAGACCAATAAATGACAGTGCTGCCAATAAAAATAAAATTATCAGCCTTATCTTTATCTTTTCGTATAAACTCAGCATGTTAATACATTTAACAAAATAACTATCTGAACGCTGTGCCGCTGCAAAAATTGTCCCTTGCTGCGGCTTTTTAACCAAATTACCCGATTCTACAAAATCAGCAGAAAGTTACAACACTTGCTTAGGGCAATAATTTCCTGTGAGGTGATTACCCTTTCAAGCAATATTCAAACGTAACTATCCTTTAATTTTCGGATCCAGCGCATCGCGTAAACCATCGCCCAACAAATTGAACGCCAGTACGGTCAGAAAAATAGCCAGGGCCGGAAAAACAGCGACATGCGGCGCGATAACCATATCCGCTCGAGCCTCATTGAGCATTGCTCCCCACTCTGGTGTCGGCGGCTGCGCACCGAGGCCGAGAAATGAGAGGCTGGCGGCAGAGATAATCGAGGTACCAATGCGCATGGTGAAAAACACCACGATAGAAGAGACGGTCCCAGGCAGGATATGACGCAACAAAACGGTCATATCGCTGGCACCAATACTGCGTGCTGACTCAATAAAGGTTTGCTGTTTCAACACCAGCGTGTTGCCGCGCACCAAGCGGGCAAACGCGGGGATGGAAAAAATGGCGACTGCAATAATCACGTTAGCAATGCCGCTTCCCAACACCGCAACAACAGCGATCGCCAGTAAAATACCCGGGAAGGCAAACAGCACATCGCAAATGCGCATGATCAGCCGATCCCACCAGCCTTCATAATATCCAGCGAGCAAGCCCAGCAACGTCCCGATCGCCGCACCGATAAACACGGCAAACACGCCCGCCGCCAGCGAGATTTGCGCACCAACCAGGCCACGGCTGAAAATGTCACGCCCCAGTGAATCGACGCCAAACCAGTGCTGCAAAGAAGGTCCGTTATTCAGATTGTCATAATCAAAATAATTTTCGGCGTCATAGGGAGCGATCCAGCGTGCAAAAATGGCCACCACAATCAATAAAATAACGAATAATGCGGCGGTCATCGCCATATGCTGACGGCGAAATCGTCGCCAGAATTCATGCCACGGTGTACGTACCTGGTCAGGTTTGACCAGTGGCATGGCGTTTAACACCGCCTGACGTCGCCAGTTAAATAGTCGCATCCTTACTTGTACCTGATAGCCGGGTTAATGGCGGCGTAAAGCACATCCACCACTAAGTTGATAAGAATAAATTCCAGCGAGAAAAGCAGAATTTCCGCCTGAATCACCGGGTAATCACGCATTTCTACGGAGTCAACGAGTAAGCGTCCAAGTCCCGGCCAGTTGAAAACTTTCTCCACAACGATGGAACCACCGAGCAAAAAGCCAAACTGTAAGCCCATCATGGTCACTACCGGGATCATCGCGTTACGTAGCCCGTGTTTGAGGACAACCCAGGTTTCGCTCACCCCTTTCGCCCTCGCGGTACGCATATAATCTTCGCTTAAAACATCGACAAACGACGCGCGGGTAAAGCGCGCCATCACGGCGGCCACTGCCGCGCCGAGCGTCAGGGAGGGTAAAATGTAGTGCTGCCAACTGTCTGCTCCCACGGTAGGCAGCCAGCCCAGTTCAACGGAGAATACCTGAATTAAAAGCATCCCCAGAGCAAATGCCGGAAACGAGATCCCCGACACCGCAATGGTCATACTCAATCGATCCGGCCAACGGTTACGCCAGACGGCGGCGATAATTCCCGCCGCCATACCAAATATAACCGCCCAGACCATACTGGTTATGGTCAGCCACAGCGTTGGCATAAAGCGGCTGGCAATCTCATCGGCAACCGGACGACGCGACACCATCGACAGGCCAAAATCCCCCTGCACAGCATTGCTGATATAGTGCCAGAACTGGTGATACAGCGGCTGATCCAACCCCAGCTGCTGACGCACCAGTTCTATAACCTGCGCATCAGCTTCGGGCCCGGCAATCAATCGCGCCGGATCGCCGGGCAGCATATGGACAAATAAAAACACCAGCACCGAGACGATAAACAGCGTCGGAATCAACCCCAGTAAGCGTTTGATAACGTAATTAAGCATTCCACTCCCTGCGTTGCTTATTGCAAATCCGCGTCTTCAAAGCTGAAGCCGGTGTCTGGCATGATCCAAAAACCGGTCAGGTTTTTACTGTGTGCCGACACCAGTTTTTCTACCACCAGCGGGATCCACGGCGATTCTTGCCAGATGATATCCTGCGCCGCCTTATATAAGCGGGTCTTTTCCGCCGGATCATTAGTTTTCAGTGCCTGAGCCAGGAAGTCATCCACCTGTTTATTGCTGTAAAACGCGGTATTAAACAGCGTCGGTGGCCAGTTCTGCGAGGCAAACAGCGGCGATAGTGCCCAGTCCGCTCCGCCGGTTGAAGCCGACCAGCCAGTGTAGAACATCCGCACGCCGCTCTCTTTTTGCCCTTTACCTTCAACTTCTGCCGCCCGCTGTCCGGCATCCATCGCAGTCACCTGGGCTTTAATCCCGACCTGCGCTAACTGCTGCTGGGTAAATTGCAGCACTTTCTGCGCGGTGCTGTGGTTATGTGACGACCACAGCGTGGTACTGAAACCGTTGGGATATCCCGCCTCTTTCAGTAATTCGCGCGCTTTCACTGGATCGTAAGGCCACGGTTTATAACTTTGCGCGTAGGCGATACTTGGCGGTACCACACCAGTAGCTGGCGTTGCATAGCCCGCAAAGGCAACTTTCACCAGCGCCGGACGGTTAATGGCGTAATTCAGCGCCTCACGGACCTTCGGGTTATCGAACGGCTTTTGCGTCACGTTCATACTGATATAACGCTGCATAATTGACGGACTGGCCATCAACTCGATATTTTTGTTTTTCTCCAGCAGTGTGGCCTGCTCGTAAGGAATGGGGAAAGCAAACTGCGCTTCACCGGTTTGCAGCATCGCCGCGCGGGTGTTGTTATCCGCCACCGGACGCCAGGTTATGCTGTCCAGTTTGGGCAATCCTGGCTGCCAGTAACCCGCGAATTTTTTCACCTTCACAAAATCGGTCTGATTCCAGGTATCCAGTTCATACGGTCCGGTTCCCACCGGATAAAAACCAATCTCCTTGCCATATTTTTCCAGCGCTGCCGGTGAAATCATCGCGGTCGCCGGATGGGCAAGAATATTAATAAACGCTGAGAACGGCTGTTTGAGGGTAATCTTTACCGTTGTCGGATCGATCGCTTCCGTTTTAGCAATATTCTTATACAGGTTATAGCGTTTAAGATGATTCGCCGGATCGCTGGCCCGGTCCAGATTCGCTTTCACCGCCGCGGCGTTGAAATCGGTGCCATCCTGGAATTTAATGCCTTCCCGCAATTTCACGGTGTAAGTAATGCCGTCATCGGAAACGGTATAACTCTCCGCCAGCACGTTTTTCAGTTTCATCTCTTTATCCAGACCGAACAGCCCCTGGTAAAACGATTTCGCTACGGCCTGAGATAACGTGTCATTTGCGTCATACGGATCGAGCGTGGTGAAATTCGATCCTACCGCCACCACCACATCTTTGGCAGCGAATGCACAAGATGCCATCAACGCTGTCGCAATGCCCAGCGCCACTAACCCACTACGGTGTACAGCTCTTGCCATTTTATTCTCCGCCTGAATGTTATCTACGCATGAATGCGTATTCTGATTGTGGTTGTGCGACGTAATGCCCCGGCCCGACGCATTGCAACGAGACAGCTGCCACCTCTTCGCCACGCAGATGAATATTGCTGGGAAGATCGTCCGACAGCAGTACACGCTGCGGTCGTTGTCGGGACGGTTCAGCGACCGGAACTGCCGCCAGTAATTTACGCGTATAAGGATGCTGCGGGTTTTCGAAGACCGCGCGCCGTGGACCAATTTCAACAATTTGCCCGAGATACATCACCGCCACACGATGACTAATCCGCTCTACCACCGCCATATCGTGGGAGATAAACAGATACGCAATGCCGAAATCACGCTGGAGATCGAGCAACAAGTTGATAATCTGCCCGCGAATAGAAACATCCAGCGCCGAAACGGCTTCGTCGGCAATGATCACTTTTGGATTCAATGCCAACGCGCGAGCAATGCAGATGCGCTGGCGCTGACCGCCGGAAAACTCATGCGGGTAACGCCAGGCATGTTCAGGTAACAGGCCCACGCGCTCCAGCAACCACGCAACGCGTGCAGCCGCGTCTTTACCTGGCAATAAACCGTGTACACGCAGCGGTTCTATAATCGAATCACCGATGGTCTGACGTGGGTCCAGCGAAGCGTAAGGGTCCTGAAAAATAAACTGAATATCCCGGCGTAATGCCTGAAGTTTGCCGGGTGACAAGGTATCGATTCGCTGACCGTTAAAGATAATTTCGCCGCCCTGCGATTCGACCAGGCGCAGCAACGCCCGCCCGGTAGTGGATTTACCGCTGCCAGACTCGCCCACCAGCGATAGCGTTTCGCCAGGCCAGAGATCAAAACTGACTTTCTCAACGGCATGCACTTCCCGCGTTACGCGATTCAACAAACCGCTGCGCAAAGGGAAACGGGTGACAAGATTACGCACTCGTAAAACAGGTTCGCCATCCACCACCGTTTTCTGCTCGATGGGGGGGGCCTGTTTCGCTGGATGTTCAAGCGATATCAACGGGAAACGTCGGGGATAATCTAACCCTTTCATCGCACCAAGTTGCGGAACAGCAGCTAACAGCGCACGGGTGTAAGGATGTTGCGGTGCATGAAAAATCTGTTCGACGGTACCCGTTTCCACCGCCTCGCCCTGATACATCACCAGTACCCGATCGGCAATCTCTGCCACCACGCCCATATCGTGAGTGATAAAGATAACGCCCATCGACATCTCTTTTTGCAATACTTTGATTAATTGCAGGATCTGCGCCTGAATAGTGACATCCAGCGCGGTGGTTGGCTCATCGGCAATCAGCACCGCCGGGCGGCATGACAGCGCCATCGCAATCATCACTCGCTGGCGCATCCCGCCAGAGAGTTGATGCGGATAACGTGAAAGAATGGTTTGTGCCTCAGGAATGCGTACCTGATCCAGCATCCGCTTCGCCTCGACCATCGCTTCTTCACGACTGGCGTTCTGATGCAGACGAATTGATTCGGCAATCTGTTCACCCACAGTAAATACCGGGTTCAGCGATGTCATCGGCTCCTGAAATATCATCGCCATATCCGCACCGCGAACATGGCGCATTTGTGCAGCGTTCTGCTCGCTAAGTTCAATCACTTCGCGACTGCGCCGCTGCAACAGCATTTTATCGCACTGTACTAAACCGCCCGCCTGTTCCAACAGGCGCATCAATGCCAACGCAGTCACTGACTTACCGGAGCCGGATTCGCCAACAATTGCCAGCGTCTCACCGCGTTGCAGACTAAAAGAGAGATTGCGGACCGCAGCTATTTTCTGCTGGTCCTGCATAAAGGCAATATTCAGATTTTCAACCGCCAGCACATTACCGGCATCAAGTTCATCACTGTGTGGCAACGGTGTCCCCTTTTTCACGGTAGATACCGGTGGTTGGCGTATCGCCTGCGTAGCCCCAGGCGCGATACATTCCTTCGGTGTTAAACGGTAGCGCGACATTCCCTTCATGGTCGATAGCGATTAAGCCACCGCTACCGCCAAGCGCAGGGAGTTTTTCCATTACTACCCGCTCGCAGGCTTCCGCGAGACTTAATCCGCCGTAATCCATTAACGCGGCGATGTCATATGCCGCCAGCGCGCGGATGAAGACTTCGCCCGTGCCGGTACAAGAAACCGCCACACTGGCGTTATTGGCGTAGCATCCGGCACCCACTAAGGGACTATCGCCAACTCGTCCGGGTAATTTATTGGTCATTCCGCCTGTGGACGTGGCTGCCGCCAAATTGCCGTCTAAATCCAACGCCACGGCCCCCACGGTGCCCATTTTCTGTTTTTCATCCAGTGGCGCACCGCTATGGTCGAGGACGGTTGCCCCTTCCTTGCGCGCTGCCAGTAGTTGTTCATAACGCAAAGGCGTGGAGAAAATCTCCGGCGAGACGCGCTCCATGCCACGAGCAAACGCAAAATTTTCTGCCCCTTCGCCAATCATCATCACATGCGGGCTTTGCTCCATCACCAGCCGGGCGGCAAGAACCGGATTACGCAGATGACTAACGCCCGCCACCGCACCGGCTTTCAGGGTGTTACCATCCATCACACAGGCGTCCAGTTCATGGGTTTCATCACGCGTAAAGACAGCGCCAATTCCGGCGTTAAACAGTGGACACTCTTCCAGCAGACGCACCGCTTCCGTCACCACATCCAGCGCACTTTCGCCCGCTTCCAGCATTTTCTGCCCGGTTTCAACAATGGCAGACAACGCCTCGATGTAGCGTAATTCCTGTTGCAGACTCATCTGCGCGCGGCTAATTGCACCTGCGCCACCATGAATTGCAATGACTGCTTTGCCCATAGTATTCGTCCATTAAGGGTGGCTCGCCACTTTTGCTATAAATATCAGAATTTTTATGAATTACTCATTCAATTTTTGAATATAGAAAGATGGATATGGCATGTAAAGGCAGGACCCAGCGCTACGCCCGAGGTGGCATACAGTCTGTGGCGTTTTTCTGACATAATAGGCAAATTCGATTTTGCCTCCGCAGGAGTGTTTTCATGGAATTTACCACCGGATTGATGTCGCTCGACACCGCGCTTAATGAGATGCTTTCTCGCGTCACCCCACTGACCGCCCAGGAAACGCTGCCACTGGTACAGTGTTTTGGTCGTATTCTGGCGAGCGATGTCGTTTCGCCACTGGATGTCCCGGGGTTTGATAACTCCGCTATGGACGGCTACGCGGTGCGTTTAGCCGATATTGCCTCCGGGCAACCGCTGCCCGTTGCCGGGAAATCGTTTGCCGGTCAGCCGTATCATGGTGAATGGCCTGCGGGCACCTGCATTCGTATTATGACCGGTGCGCCGGTGCCGGAAGGCTGCGAAGCGGTGGTGATGCAGGAGCAGACTGAACAAACGGACAATGGCGTGCGTTTTACTGTTGAAGTGCGTAGCGGGCAAAATATTCGCCGTCGCGGTGAAGATATCTCTGCGGGTGCGGTTGTTTTCCCGGCGGGAACTCGCCTGACTACCGCAGAGCTGCCAGTAATTGCTTCACTGGGGATTGCCGAAGTTCCGGTGATTCGTAAAGTGCGTGTAGCGCTTTTTTCTACCGGTGATGAACTCCAGTTGCCAGGCCAGCCGCTGGGCGACGGCCAAATCTACGATACCAACCGTCTCGCCGTACACCTGATGTTAGAACAGCTGGGATGCGAGGTAATCAACTTAGGCATTATTCCTGACGATCCGGAAAAACTGCGCGCCGCGTTTATCGAGGCGGATAACGCAGCCGACGTGGTTATCAGCTCCGGCGGCGTCTCCGTGGGCGAAGCGGATTACACCAAAACCATTCTCGAAGAACTGGGCGAAATTGCTTTCTGGAAACTGGCGATTAAACCGGGCAAACCGTTCGCGTTTGGTAAACTCAGCAATAGCTGGTTCTGCGGCCTGCCGGGTAACCCGGTGTCTGCAGCCCTCACCTTTTATCAGCTGGTGCAACCGCTGCTGGCGGCAATCCCCCTGACCGCGTACTACCTGGGCATTATCCCGCCGGTGACCAACATTGCACCGTGGACCATGCCAGCGGGTCTGGGCGCCTTCTTCAACACCAACGGCAGCGTCGCGGCCTTCCTGCTGGCGATATTCAACCTCGGGATTGCGACCCTGCTCTACATGCCATTCGTGGCGATTGCGAACAAAGCTGCCACCATCATTGATGAAGAAGAGAGCGAAGAGGATATTGCCCTCTCACTGAAATTCTAAGATTGACCGACGCGGGGAAACCCGCGTCAGCCACAAGGAGCTTAAACATGTTAGATTTGGATAGTATCGTCGCAGACGACGCCGCAGAGAACGATCTTGAAGAAGTGGTGATGGGGCTTATCATCAACTCCGGACAAGCGCGCAGCCTGGCG
>OGHM01000780.1_pt1 | contig 14971 bp, 14 predicted proteins | sample 1571531 | NCBI WGS metagenome assembly OGHM01 (sample SAMEA2582031, study PRJEB24529) | metagenome | biome: Human gut stool | place: China | collected 2011 | reverse complement strand
CGCCAATGGTTGTAACTTCGCGGTGGGGGAGGTGATACACATTGCCTATCTCGGCGATCTTTCGGTGTATCACGTTCGACTGAAAAGTGGGCAGATGATCAGCGCCCAGCTACAAAACGCCCATCGTCATCGTAAAGGGTTACCGACCTGGGGCGACGAAGTGCGTTTGTGCTGGGAAGTGGACAGCTGTGTGGTGCTGACGGTTTAAGGAGCAAAGATGAGTACACTTGAACCTGCTGCCCAGTCGAAACCGCCGGGCGGATTTAAGCTGTGGTTGTCGCAGCTGCAAATGAAGCATGGGCGCAAACTGGTCATTGCGTTGCCATATATCTGGTTGATCTTGCTGTTTCTGCTGCCATTTTTGATTGTCTTTAAAATAAGCCTGGGAGAGATGGCGCGCGCTATTCCACCTTATACCGAGCTGATGGAGTGGGCTGACGGGCAACTTTCCATCACTCTTAATCTCGGTAATTTTCTGCAACTGACCGACGATCCGCTCTATTTTGATGCTTATCTCCAGTCGTTACAGGTGGCGGCGATTTCGACTATTTGCTGTTTACTGATCGGCTATCCGCTGGCGTGGGCGGTGGCGCACAGTAAGCCTTCGACCCGTAATATTTTATTACTACTGGTGATCCTGCCGTCGTGGACCTCGTTTCTGATCCGCGTTTATGCCTGGATGGGAATATTAAAAAACAACGGTGTGCTGAATAATTTTCTGCTGTGGCTGGGGGTTATCGATCAACCGCTGACCATTCTGCATACCAATCTGGCCGTTTATATCGGCATTGTTTACGCTTACGTGCCGTTTATGGTACTGCCGATTTATACCGCGTTGATTCGTATTGATTATTCGCTGGTGGAAGCAGCGCTGGATCTCGGTGCACGACCGCTGAAAACGTTCTTTACTGTGATCGTGCCGCTGACTAAAGGTGGGATTATTGCCGGATCGATGCTGGTGTTTATCCCGGCTGTGGGCGAGTTTGTGATCCCGGAACTGCTCGGTGGCCCGGACAGCATCATGATCGGGCGCGTGCTGTGGCAGGAGTTCTTTAACAACCGCGACTGGCCGGTGGCCTCGGCGGTAGCGATCATCATGTTGCTGCTGCTAATTGTGCCGATAATGTGGTTTCACAAACACCAGCAAAAAAGCGTGGGAGAACACGGATGAATAATTTACCGGTAGTTCGTTCGCCCTGGCGGATTGTGATTTTGCTGTTGGGCTTCACCTTTCTCTACGCGCCAATGCTGATGCTGGTGATCTATTCATTCAACAGCTCGAAACTGGTGACGGTGTGGGCCGGCTGGTCAACGCGCTGGTATGGTGAGTTATTGCGCGATGACGCGATGATGAGTGCGGTTGGTTTAAGCCTGACAATTGCTGCCTGTGCGGCAACGGCGGCGGCGATCCTCGGGACTATTGCGGCGGTGGTGCTGGTGCGCTTTGGCAGGTTTCGCGGATCAAATGGCTTTGCCTTTATGATCACCGCGCCGCTGGTGATGCCAGATGTCATCACGGGCTTGTCGCTGTTGTTGTTATTCGTCGCGCTTGCTCACGCCATCGGCTGGCCAGCGGATCGCGGTATGTTGACCATATGGCTGGCGCACGTCACTTTCTGTACGGCATATGTGGCGGTGGTGATTTCTTCACGTTTGCGCGAACTGGATCATTCCATTGAGGAAGCAGCGATGGATCTTGGCGCCACGCCGCTGAAGGTCTTTTTCATCATTCCCCTGCCGATGATCATGCCGGCGGTGATCTCCGGCTGGCTGCTGGCATTTACCCTGTCGCTCGACGATCTGGTGATCGCCAGCTTTGTTTCTGGGCCGGGAGCCACCACGTTACCGATGCTGGTCTTTTCCAGCGTGCGGATGGGGGTGAATCCGGAAATCAACGCCCTTGCAACGTTAATTCTCGGTGCGGTCGGAATTGTCGGATTTATCGCCTGGTATTTGATGGCGCGCGCGGAAAAACAGCGCGTGCGCGATATCCAGCGTGCAAGACGTGGCTGAAGACACTAAAATTTGCCAACCTGGCTACATAATGCCGCGCATGCCGCGGCATTGTTTTCATGGAAGACGAAACGTTGGGATTTTTTAAGAAAACATCTTCATCTCATGCTCGCCTGAATGTGCCTGCGCTGGTGCAGGTAGCGGCGCTCGCCATTATTATGATCCGTGGCCTCGACGTGCTGATGATTTTCAATACGCTGGGCGTGCGCGGTATTGGCGAGTTCATTCATCGCAGCGTACAAACCTGGAGCTTAACGCTGGTCTTTTTAAGCAGTCTGGTGCTGGTTTTCATTGAGATCTGGTGTGCGTTTTCACTGGTGAAAGGGCGTCGCTGGGCGCGCTGGCTATATCTGCTGACACAAATCACCGCCGCAAGTTACTTGTGGGCGGCTTCGCTGGGGTATGGTTATCCGGAGCTGTTCAGCATTCCCGGTGAATCAAAACGTGAAATCTTCCATAGCCTGATGCTGCAGAAGCTGCCGGATATGCTCATCCTGATGCTGCTGTTCGTTCCCTCGACCAGTCGGCGGTTCTTCCAGTTGCAATAATGTGTATAATCGTCGCCCCTGATGATGTGAAGGTCAATGTATGCAGTGCGCACTTTACGACGCGGGTCGCTGTCGTTCCTGTCAGTGGATAACGCAGCCGATTCCAGAGCAACTCCCCGCTAAAACCGCCGATCTTAAAAATCTGCTCGCCGACTTTCCGGTTGAGGAATGGTGCGCGCCGGTGTCAGGCCCGGAACAAGGGTTTCGTAATAAAGCCAAAATGGTGGTGAGTGGTAGCGTTGAAAAACCACTGCTCGGTATGCTGCATCGAGACGGCACACCGGAAGACCTTTGTGACTGCCCGCTTTATCCTGCCTCATTTGCGCCCGTTTTTTCGGCGCTAAAACCGTTTATCGCCCGAGCGGGGTTAACGCCCTACAACGTGGCGCGTAAGCGTGGCGAACTGAAATACATTTTGCTGACTGAAAGCCAGAGCGATGGCGGCATGATGCTGCGTTTTGTGTTGCGTTCCGAAACCAAACTGGCGCAACTGCGTAAGGCGCTACCGTGGTTACAGGAACAACTACCGCAGCTAAAAGTTATTACCGTCAATATTCAGCCGGTACATATGGCGATTATGGAAGGGGAGACGGAGATCTACCTGACCGAACAACAGGCACTGGCGGAGCGTTTTAATGACGTACCGCTGTGGATCCGTCCGCAAAGTTTCTTCCAGACTAATCCGGCGGTCGCCAGCCAGCTGTACGCTACCGCGCGCGACTGGGTACGACAGCTGCCGGTTAAACATATGTGGGATCTGTTCTGTGGCGTGGGGGGCTTTGGTTTACACTGCGCGACGCCTGACATGCAGTTAACCGGGATCGAAATTGCGCCAGAGGCCATTGCCTGTGCAAAGCAGTCAGCCGCTGAACTGGGCTTAACGCGTTTGCAATTTCAGGCGCTGGACTCCACTCAGTTTGCCACTGCTCAGGGGGAGGTGCCGGAGCTGGTGCTGGTTAACCCGCCGCGCCGCGGCATTGGTAAACCGCTGTGTGATTATCTCTCAACGATGGCACCGCGTTTTATCATCTACTCCAGCTGTAACGCCCAAACCATGGCGAAAGATGTCCGAGAACTGCCTGGTTACCGCATCGAACGGGTACAGCTTTTTGATATGTTCCCGCACACCGCGCACTATGAAGTGCTGACGCTGCTGGTGAAGCAATAAAAAAGCCGCAGGTGCGGCTTCAGATTGCTGACAAAGTGCGCGTTGTTTATGCCGGATGCGGCGTAAACGCCTTATCCGGCCTACAAAAGCGTGCAAATTCAATACATTGCATGGGCCATGTAGGCCTGATAAGCGTAGCGCATCAGGCAATTTTACCTTTGTCATCAGTCTCAAGCCGCGGTTGCGGCTTTCTGAATCTTACTGCGGGAACCACTGGTCATTGATTTTCTGATATGTACCGTCAGCTTTAATTGCTGCTAGCGCGTTATTCAGTTTTTCCAGCAGAGCTTTGTTATCCGGACGTACAGCGATGCCCAGACCGGTGCCGAAGTATTGCGGATCGGTCACTTTTTCAGTAGCAACGCCCAGTTGCGGATTGGTTTTCAGCCATTCGTTTACCACCGCTGTGTCACCAAATACCCCATCAATACGACCATTTTTCAGATCGATAAAGGCATTCTGATAACTGTCATAGGAGACAGTTTTCACTTCGGGGTGCTGATCCTGAATATATTTCTGGTGCGTGGTGCCGTTTTCCATCCCAATACGTTTGCCTTTCAGATCGGCAAACGTTTTGTAGGTATCTTTTTTGGCAATCACGACGGCTGAGTTTTCATAGTAGGGCGTGGTAAACGATACCTGCTTGCTACGCTCGGGCGTGATATCCATACCGGAGATTACGGCGTCATATTTTCTGAATTTCAGTGACGGGATCAGGCTGTCGAACGCGTGATTAGTAAAAGTACATTCTGCCTGCATTTGTTTGCACAAGGCTTTTGCCAGATCGATATCAAAGCCGACAATCTCATTATTAGCACCTATAGATTCAAAGGGTGGATAGGTGGCTGAAACGCCAAAATTGATTTTCTCTGCGGCAGAAGCACCGAAAGTAAAGGAAGCAAGTAAAGCGGCAAGAACTAACTTTTTCATGATGGAACTCCCGTCTGTCAATCTTATGATTTTTGGCCGTGTCTGCGGCATGGGATAACAATGCCATCAAGTGAATTTATATGCAATAAACATGATTAAATAATTTAAATGAAATAAAAAAGACGGACAACTTAGTGGGTTGTCCGTCTTCATTATAAGAATGTATGCACTATGTAGGCCGGATAAGGCGTCCCCGCCGCATCCGGCACAGGCACCGTGCTGATGTCTGATGCGACGCTGGCGCGTCTTATCAGACCTACAAAACCCCCCGGCGAATGTACGCAGCCACATTAATTTCGCCGTTCGAATGCCAGCGCTTTGCGCTCGATCAGACGCATCATCAGCGTCAGCAGGCCGTTAACGACCAGGTAAATAATCCCTGCCGCACCGAACACCATTACATCGTAGGTGCGTCCGTACAACAACTGGCTGTATCCCATCACTTCCATCAGCGTAATGGTGTAAGCCAGAGAGGTACTTTTGAACACCAGCACCACTTCGTTGGAATAAGAAGAGAGCGAGCGTTTAAAGGCATACGGCAGCAGGATCGCCAGCGTATCTTTTTTGCTCATTCCCAGGGCGCTACAGGACTGCCACTGACCTTCCGGGATCGCACGAATTGCACCGTAAAACAGCTGCGTGGTATACGCCGCACTATTCAGCGACAACGCAATCAGCGCACATAACCACGGTTCTGACAACAAATGCCACAGTGCCGGATACTCCTGCAAAGTCGGAAACTGGCCCGGCCCGTAATAAATCAGGAAGATCTGCACCAGCAGCGGCGTACCGGTAAACAGGGTGATGTAGCCGCGCACCAGCCACACCAGCACCGGCGTTTTCAGCGTCAGGATGATGGTAAAAATCAATGCCAGAATCAGTGCCACAATCAGCGAGGCAACGGTTAGCGTCAGGCTGGTGTGTAGCCCTTTCATCAGTTCGGGTAAATACTCAAACATTAGCTGGGCCTCCGCTCAAAACGTGTCGCGCGCAGGTCAATGCGTTTGAGAATGTACTGACTGAGCAGGGTGATCACCAGGTAAATCGCCGCCGCCACAATGTACCAGGTAAATGGTTCCTGGGTACGAGTAGCGATGCTTTTTGTTTGCAGCATTAAATCATTCACACTAATCAAACTGACCAGCGCGGTATCTTTCAGCAGCACCAGCCACTGGTTACCGAGGCCAGGCAGCGCATGACGCCACATCTGCGGCATCACCAGACGGAAAAAGATAGCCGATTTCGACAGCCCCAGCGCCTGACCAGACTCCCACTGACCCACCGGCACCGCTTTCAACGCGCCCCGAAGCGTTTGCGAGGCATAGGCGGCATACAGCAGTGACAGAGCGATGACACCACAAAGGAACGGGCTAACGTCGAAGTTCTCAATGTCCATCTGCACTGGGATCTGCACGAACCCAAGATTGATAGTGAAGCCATCCGAAAGCGTCAGCAGCAGCTGCGAGGAGCCAAAATAGATAAACAGCACCACCAGAATTTCTGGCAGGCCACGCAGAATGGTTACCAGCGCTGAACCTGCCCACGCGACAGGACGCCATTTTGCCGACTCCCATACCGCAAAGAACATCGCCAGCGCCAGCCCGACAATCAATGCACAAACGGCAAGGCCGACGGTCATCCCGGCGGCGCTTGCTAAAGGAAAAAATTCATTCATCAGGAATTACTTCTGGAACCATTTGTTGTAGATGGTTTCGTAAGTGCCATCTTTCTTCACTTTTTCCAGCGCAGTGTTGAGTTTCTGCTGCAGCTCAGTGTTGCCCTGACGTACCGCGATGCCGAGGCCAGTGCCGAAGTAATCTTTATCGGTCACTTTGTCGCCCACCGCCGCCAGTTTCGGGTTATCTTTCAGCCACTCAGTGACCACTGCGGTGTCACCGAAGACGCCGTCGATACGCCCGTTTTGCAGATCCAGTTTTGCGTTCTGGTAGCTGTCATACGGAACGGTAGTGATTTCCGGGTGCTTATCCATAATGAATTTCTGGTGTGTCGTCCCGTTCTGTACGCCGACTTTTTTGCCTTTCAGCTGGTCGATGCTGGTGTATTTACCCTGCTGGCCCACAAACAGGGCAGAGTTGTCATAGTACGGGGTGGTAAACAGCACCTGCTTTTCACGCTCCGGAGTGATATCCATGCCCGCCATCACGGCTTCTACGCGACGGAATTTCAGGCTTGGGATCAGGCTGTCAAACGCCTGGTTAGAGAAAGTGCAGGTTGCATCAATCTCTTTACACAGCGCTTGTGCCAGGTCGACGTCAAAACCAACGATCTGGTTGTTTGCATCAATCGATTCAAACGGAGGATAGGAGGCTTCGGTAGCAAAACGAATGGTTTCGGCAGCTGTGGCGGAAAGACTAAAACCTGCAATTAACGCGGCAATCAGAACTTTTTTCATTGTTGTTATCCCGAATCTTAGTGAGAGAGATAGTTTTTAAATGCTTCGGTTTGCGGCTCGGTAAAGCAGCTCGCGTCGCCTTGTTCTACGATATGACCATTTTCCATATACACCACTCGGCTGGCGGTTTTACGCGCCACTTCAACTTCGTGGGTGACGATCACCTGGGTAATATTCGTTTCTGCCAGCTCACGAATGATGCTGACGATTTGTGCCGTAATTTCCGGGTCCAGTGCGGCGGTCGGTTCATCGAACAGCAGTACCTGCGGTTCCATCATCAACGCACGGGCAATAGCAACACGCTGCTGCTGACCACCAGAAAGATGCAGCGGGTAACGATCGCTATAAGGTTTGAGACGCAGACGTTCCAGCAGTTTTTCTGCACGGGCCAGCGCCTGATCTTTACTCAACCCCAGTACACGGCAGGGCGCTTCAATCAGGTTTTGCTGCACGGTCAGATGCGGCCACAGGTTGTATTGCTGAAACACCATGCCAACGTTACGACGCAAATCGCGAATCGCTTTGTCAGAGGGTGTTTTGGTGAAATCGAAATGGTTGCCTGCAATGTTGAGCGTACCGGAGCGCGGCATCTCAAGCAGATTGAGTACACGCAGCAGCGAGCTTTTACCCGCGCCGCTGGGGCCAAGTAACACCAGCGTTTCGCCCTGTGGGCAATCCAGCGTGATATCGAACAGCGCCTGATGCGCGCCGTAGAAGCAATTAATGCCGTTTAATTGAATACTCATTGACACTCGTATACTGGCAGTCTGATAGCTATTGAGGTCGAAGATAGTACCTTTGACAGAATAATTATGCAATATTTCTGCTTTAAAAGTTAAAAGCAAAGCGCATTATTCAATAAACATAGCACAAAATAACGGGGGCGGTGGTCGGCGAGCATAAATGTCGGCATTCCTCACGAAATGCCGGACAATTTACGGGGTTTATTGGTTGATCAAGGCGTTAGCGATTCTCGATGGACTGACGGAGCGTACCCGCCGTGGCATGAATGCTACCGCCTAAGTAACGCACATCGTCGATGACCCAACACTGGCCTTCCTGAATCATTAACACTTCATCCTGCCAACCCTGGTCACCCTGTTTGAGATCCACGCGCAATGGAATGTTACGGGCATCACGATTAGGGATAGTCGATGCACTGGCAACGTGGGCGCTATCTGGCAAGGTGGTTCGACTGGAGAATGGATCGTTGGTCAGTAGTTCCCGATGGTTATTATCCCGGGAGGCATCGCTAAGCAGTGTCGCCAGTTTGTCGCTCAGATAAGGGCGCAAGGCGGTGATGTCGTTGCTGCGGTGCAAAATGCGGTAGTCATAAAATTGCTGGGCCACGTTATCCGGGCCTCCTTCAACGCAAGGACCACTGCGTGTGCCGTTATCTTTATAAGCTGGAGTGACTGTGGTGCAGGCACTGAGGAGCAGTGCGCAGGGGATAAGCATTGTCAATTTGCTGTAGCGCATAATGATTTCCTTATAAGCGATCGCTCTGAAAGCGTTCTACGATAATAATGATATCCTTTCAATAATAGCGTATCAGTCTGATAATGCTTTTGAGATCGAAGGCTTAGCAAACAAGGAGATCGATCATGCAATTTTCTACAACCCCAACTCTGGAAGGCCAGACCATCGTTGAATATTGCGGTGTGGTGACCGGCGAAGCGATTTTAGGTGCCAATATTTTCCGTGATTTCTTTGCCGGTATCCGCGATATCGTTGGCGGACGTTCCGGTGCGTATGAAAAAGAACTGCGTAAAGCACGGGAGATCGCCTTTGAGGAATTAGGCTCCCAGGCGCGGGCGCTGGGGGCCGATGCCGTCGTCGGTATTGATATCGACTACGAAACGGTCGGGCAAAACGGCAGTATGCTGATGGTTAGCGTCAGCGGTACGGCGGTGAAAACGCGTCGATGAGAAGAGTCTTCTGGCTGGTCGCTGCCGCTCTGTTATTGGCAGGGTGTGCAGGCGAAAAAGGCATTGTCGAGAAAGAGGGATATCAGCTTGATACCCGACGCCAGGCGCAGGCGGCGTATCCGCGCATTAAAGTGCTGGTGATCCACTACACCGCAGATGATTTTGATAGCTCGCTGGCGACACTGACCGATAAGCAGGTCAGCTCGCATTATCTGGTCCCTGCGGTACCACCGCGATACAACGGTAAACCGCGCATCTGGCAACTGGTGCCGGAACAAGAACTGGCCTGGCATGCGGGGATTAGCGCCTGGCGCGGGGCAACGCGCCTTAACGACACCTCTATTGGCATTGAGCTGGAAAACCGTGGCTGGCAGAAATCATCCGGAGTGAAATATTTTGCCCCGTTTGAACAGGCACAGATTCAGGCGCTTATTCCGCTGGCGAAAGATATTATTGCCCGTTATCACATCAAGCCGGAAAACGTAGTGGCACATGCGGATATCGCACCGCAGCGCAAAGACGATCCGGGGCCATTATTTCCCTGGCAGCAACTGGCGCAGCAGGGGATTGGTGCCTGGCCGGATGCGCAGCGGGTTAACTTTTACCTTGCCGGGCGCGCGCCGCACACTCCTGTAGATACTACGTCATTGCTGGAGCTTTTGGCGCGCTACGGTTATGACGTTAAACCTGATATGATACCGCGCGAGCAGCGGCGCGTGATTATGGCATTCCAGATGCATTTCCGCCCGACGTTATATAACGGCGAAGCGGATGCAGAAACTCAGGCGATTGCCGAAGCATTGCTGGAGAAATACGGGCAGGATTAGCGCGGCAGTTTTCCGTGGTCGCGTAGCCAGGCGGCAGTTTTCTCGATACCTTCATCCAGGGTGATGACCGGCTGATAACCTAACTCTTCCTGCGCACGCGTAATATCCAGCGTAAAGTCAAAATTCAACTTGGAGACGCCGTAGTGGGTCAGCGGCGGCTCTTTTGCTGACTTGCGGCCTAAACGCTCCATGCTGCGGGCGATCATATCCAGCATCGGGTAGGGGACGGAACGAATACGACAGTCAATATTCAACTCGTCGATCAGCTTCTGCACGATGCTGCGCAGTGTGCGATGCTCGCCGTTGGTGATGTTGTACACACGCCCGGAAGGTAGCTTATCGCAGGCTTCCTGGCTTGCCAGCCACATTGCGTGCACGGCATTTTCATAGTAGGTCATATCGACCAGCGCACTGCCGCCATGCGGTAACAGAATACTGCCGTAGTGGTGCATCATATGCGCCAGACGGGGAATAAAGACTTTATCGTGCGGTCCGAACAGACTTTGTGGGCGCAGAATAGTAAAGCGCGTTTGTGGATTCGCCTGCGAAAGCATATTGATCACTTCTTCGCTGGCTGCTTTGCTGCGGGCAAACTCGTTGGCGAAGCGGTGAGGGCGAAAATCTTCTTTAATATCGCGATGGTGGTGATAATCGAAGTACAGGGAGGGGGAAGAGATATGAATAAAGTTACGCACACCCCAGGCGACAGCCCATTCACCCAGGCGGCGAGTGGCGCGAACGTTAGCCAGATCGAAAGCCTGTTGTGTCCCCCAGGGTGAGGTAAAGCTGGAGCAGTGCCACAGCGTATCAATGCCCGCGAGCATCACTTTAGCTTGTGATGAAACCAGCTCGATCAGATCCGCCGGAACAAACTCTGCGCCCATTTTTTCCAGCAATTTGCCCATTGCCTCGTTGCGACCGGTCGCTCGCACGCTGATGCCTTTCTGGCATAAAAACTCTACCGCGTTTCGACCTAAGCCGCTGGTGGCGCCGGTAACCAGTACCTTCATATCAATCCACTGTTGTTGAGAAAATAACGTGCGCATTCTTCCGTGATTTCCCCCATGATGCAATGGGAAACATGAAAGAATAACGCAGGTTTTGTCGATTAATCTGTGCTTTGTTCTGCCAGTCTGGCGATTTGTTTTGCCATTCCGCGAAAAATAAACAGATGCGCGGGGATCATCAATAACCAGTAAAACAGCCCCGGCATACCGTGCGGATGCCAGAAAGCGCGGACATCGATAGTACGATAGTCGCCTTTATCTTCCAGGCTAAAACACAGTCGTCCCAGCCCCGGCGCTTTCATGCCAAATAACAACGTAAGTTGTTTTTCCGGTTCAACGACAATCACTTTCCAGCTATCCACCGCATCGCCAGTCTGTAAATATTCGCGCTCCGGGCGGCCTTTCGCCAGCTTATGACCGATCGCGCGGTCCATCAACGCCCGTGTCTGCCACAAAATATTGCCAAAGAAATAACGCTCTTTACCGCCGATTTGGTTCACTACCTGCCATAAAGCAGCAAGGCTGGCGGACGTTTTAACGGTAAACCCCGCCTGTTTGGCAAAATAACCGTACTCCGGTCGCCAGCGGGCAAAGGCCTGAGCGTCGTAGCCCCAGTCGCTGGAGTTGACCAGTTTTTCCTCCTCTTTCAACGTGCTACGTACCGCGTCATCGAAAGCGATCAGCCGTTGTGGGATGAGCGCACGTAGCTCGGTGTCATCCGCCAGCAGATCGTGTTTCAGCCCCTGAATCAACGCCCTGGCGGTGGTGGGCGGTACGGAAGTAATCACATTGAGAAACCACACCGAAATCCAGCGGGTGGGGAGGGGGATGGGGATCAACCAGCGGCGCTTACCGCTCACCGCCATAAAATGTTCAAACTGTTGCTGATAACTGAGCACCTCTGGTCCGGCGGCTTCGAAGATGCGGTGTTCGCTGGCCGGATGATCTAACAACGCCACCAGATAGTGCAGCAAGTTTTCCAGCGCGATGGGCGTGGTGCGTGAACGTACCCAGCGTGGCGGCGTTAACACTGGCAGGTTGTAGACCATATCGCGCATGACTTCGAACGCCGCTGAACCTGCGCCAACGATAATTCCGGCCCGAAGTTCGGTCACAGGTACATTCGCTTCACGAAGAATGTCCGCCGTAGCCTGACGAGCACGCAGATGATCCGACTGCTCATGTGGCGGGGCCTGCAACGAACTGAGAAAGATTAATTGCTTAACTGGTACTTCACGTAGCGCATCGCGGACGTTGAGAGCCACCTGGCGCTCCTGAGCGATAAAATCGCCGCCTTCGCCCATGCTGTGCACCAGAAAATAGACGGTATCGATATCCTGCAACAGGGCCGGAAGGTTATCCGGCCAGCTGAGATCGACTTTATGGCAACTGACGTTTGCCAGTTGCAGCTTTGCAAGCCTGTCGACATGACGTGCCGCCGCCAGGATCTGATGCCCTTGCCGGCTGAGTGTGCGCACCAGATGCTGACCAATGTAGCCACTGGCACCGAGAACTAAAATGCGTTGCGGCACGTCTCTCTCCTTAACGCGCCAGGAATGCGCGCCAGTGGGCGGCGACTTCCGCCAGTTGTTCGCGCGAGACGTCAAGATGCGTCACCAGGCGGACAATCGGCGAGGCGTTAATCAGCACGTTTCTCGCTTTCATGTATTCGCCTAACGCGGCAGCATTTTCTTCCCCGACGCGAACAAACAGCATATTAGTGTCCTGACGCATCACATCCGCGCCTGCTTCACGCAGTTGCTCCGCCATCCAGGCGGCGTTGTCGTGATCTTCCTGCAACCGTGCGACGTTATTTTTCAGGGCATACATCCCGGCGGCAGCCAGAATCCCGGACTGACGCATCCCGCCACCGGCCATTTTCCGCCAGCGGATGGCACGTTTAATGTAATCACGATTACCGACGAGTAATGAACCGACTGGCGTCCCAAGACCTTTCGACAGGCAAATGGTGAACGAATCACAATATTGCGTGATCTCTTTCAGTTCGCAGCCGTAAGCCACCACGGCATTAAAGATGCGCGCACCGTCAACATGCAGCGCCAGATTGCGCTCGCGGGTAAATTCCCATGCTTCTTTCAGGTATTCACGCGGCAGCATTTTGCCGTTGTGGGTGTTTTCCAGACTGAGTAATTTGGTGCGGGCGAAATGGATATCGTCGGGTTTGATTTTCATCGCCACTTTATCCAGCGGTAGCGTGCCGTCGGCAGCCGCGTCGATGGGTTGCGGCTGAATACTGCCCAGCACCGCTGCGCCACCGGCTTCAAACAGATAGTTATGCGCGGCCTGACCGACAATATACTCTTCGCCACGTTCGCAGTGACTGAGCAGAGCGACCAGGTTGGCCTGAGTGCCGGTCGGCAGAAAAATGGCGGCTTCTTTACCGGAAAGCTCTGCGGCGTAGTCCTGCAGAGCATTAACGGTAGGGTCGTCTCCGTAAACGTCGTCCCCAACCGGGGCGGCCATCATTGCTTCGAGCATGGCGCGGCTCGGTCGGGTAACGGTATCACTGCGTAAATCAATCATGGCATGTCCTTATTATGACGGGAAATGCCACCCTTTTTACCTTAGCCAGTTCGTTTTCGCCAGTTCGATCACTTCATCGCCGCGTCCGCTGATGATTGCGCGCAACATATACAAGCTAAATCCTTTGGCCTGTTCGAGTTTGATCTGCGGTGGAATGGCTAACTCTTCTTTGGCGACCACCACATCCACCAGCACCGGACCGTCGATGGAGAAGGCGCGTTGCAGGGCTTCATCAACTTCAGACGCTTTTTCTACACGGATACCCGTAATGCCGCACGCTTCGGCAATGCGGGCAAAGTTTGTGTCGTGTAGTTCGGTGCCGTCAGTCAAATAGCCACCAGCTTTCATCTCCATCGCCACAAAGCCCAGCACGCTGTTGTTAAAGACGACAATTTTCACTGGCAGTTTCATCTGCACTACTGAGAGGAAATCGCCCATCAACATGCTAAAACCGCCATCGCCGCACATGGCGACCACCTGACGTTCTGGCTCTGTCGCCTGCGCACCCAGCGCCTGCGGCATGGCGTTAGCCATCGAACCGTGGTTAAACGAACCTAACAGGCGACGCTTGCCGTTCATTTTTAGATAACGTGCCGCCCACACCGTTGGCGTACCAACGTCACAGGTGAAAATAGCGTCATCGGCGGCAAAATGACTAATTTGCTGCGCCAGATATTGCGGGTGAATGGCTTTCTCGCTCGGTTTAGCTAAATCGTCCAGCCCTTTGCGGGCGTCGCGGTAATCTTCCAGCGCTTTATCCAGAAACTTGCGATCGGCTTTTTCTTCCACCAATGGAAGCAATGCACGCAGAGTCGACTTGATATCGCCGACCAGTGCCATATCCACCTTGCTGTGAGCGCCGATGCTGGCTGGGTTGATATCAATCTGAATGATTTTGGCATCGGTCGGGTAGAAGGCGCGGTAGGGAAATTGCGTGCCGAGTAGCACTAACGTGTCGGCGTTCATCATGGTATGGAAACCTGACGAGAAGCCGATTAACCCGGTCATTCCAACATCATACGGATTATCGTATTCGACATGTTCTTTACCGCGCAGGGCATGAACAATAGGCGCTTTAATTTTCCCGGCAAACTCAACTAACTCTTTATGCGCCCCCGCGCAGCCGCTGCCACACATCAGGGCGATATTGCTGGAATAACGCAGCAGTTGCGCCAGTTTGCGTAACTCTTCTTCTTCCGGCGTCACGACTGGTTGTGGCGCATGATACCAGTGCATGGTTGCCCCTTCTGGCGCAGGTTTTAACGCCACGTCGCCTGGTAACACGACAATCGAAACGCCACGGTTAAGCACCGCTTTGCGCATGGCAATCGCCAGTACTTGTGGGATCTGCACCGGGCTGGAAACCAGCTCGCAATAGTGACTACATTCGCGGAATAGCTCTTGTGGGTGGGTTTCCTGGAAATAGCCGCTGCCAATTTCGCTGGAGGGAATATGAGCGGCAATCGCCAGTACCGGAACGTGATTGCGGTGGCAATCGAACAGGCCGTTGATTAAGTGCAGGTTGCCGGGGCCGCACGATCCGGCACAGACCGCCAGTTCTCCGCTAAGTTGTGCTTCAGCGCCAGCGGCAAA
>OGHM01000775.1_pt1 | contig 15020 bp, 9 predicted proteins | sample 1571531 | NCBI WGS metagenome assembly OGHM01 (sample SAMEA2582031, study PRJEB24529) | metagenome | biome: Human gut stool | place: China | collected 2011 | reverse complement strand
TGTTAAGCCTGTAGCTAGCGTTCATCCTGAGCCAGGATCAAACTCTTCATTGTAATATAATGTTTTTGTTTATTCTCTGTTTGTGCTCAAGACGCCTGTCAGATTTATTTCGCTTGGAATTGACAAGTGACTTTTTAACCCGAGACATTCTTTTTTTGAATGCTCATTTGTCTCTTGTACTTCTCTACAAAATAGTTTTATGTAATTCTTGTCAAAGATCGTTTGCTTATCGTTCGTTCGACCCGTTATCAGCACTGTGTTTGTTAGTGTTGTAGGCCTCATTTCTGATTTGCGAGTGCAAAGGTAGAGACTTTTTCATTACGAGCCAAATGTTTTTGGAAGAAATTTTTGAGAAATTTCTCCTCTAAACGCGTAAGACGTTGTAAACCAACGACTTAAAGAATGAAACTTTTTTCAAACTTTTTTTCGCGGGGAACGAGTAACAAGGCAAAAGTACGCTCTCTGCTTTGAAGGAACAAATAATTAGGACGATTTTTTTACGTTTTGTGTTGAAGAACATAAATGCGCTTGTTTTACGCGTATATACATATAATATATATATGAGCACGCTGGGGGGCATTAATTATCATGTAATTTATCGTTAATTATTCAAACTGCAATTTGTGACTATAGGTAAGAAATCTTGACGTTCTAAATGTGACGTTCTAAAAAAACACTGAGGAAGATATGAGGGGTAAAAGGGAGTATTTTGAAAATACTGAGGGAGAAAAATGAAAACACTGAGGGAGAAATTTTAAAACACTGAGGGAGCGATAAATCTCTTGCACTGTGTTTTTGAGTTTTTTCAACGATGTTTTTGCGTTTTGAAGGCCTTTTTGTGGGCGTTTTTGCGAAAAATGGGCGAAAAGCAGCTATCATGGAGATTTTCTTAAGTACTTTGCATTTCTAAAAGTATTGATTTTCAATTAGTTGCAAAATTTACCTACTTAACTACGCATGATTAAGCTACAACTGAGGGGCAGACCTCTGGTCTGCGAATAAAAGAATGGTGAGCTAAGAATAGCTAATTCACGACTCTTTATTCGCAGGCCGAAAAGGCCTGCCCCTTAGTTGCTGATATACGTGCGACTATATAATATACCTTATAATGTACACATATAATTAATATATATATATGTTACTTCACAATGATGAGGAAGTAGTTCTTCTTACCACGCTGAACAAGAAGATACTTGCCGTCAATGAGGTCGTCAGAATTGATTTCCTGATCGAAAGCAGCAAGTTTTTCTTTGTTAAGGCTTACGCCACCACCCTGGGTGAGCTTACGCATTTCACCCTTTGAAGCGAAACACTTGGTAGTTTCGGCAAAGAGGTCAACAGCCTTGGCTCCAAGAGCTTGATCTTTGGCTACCTCGAATTGGGGTACACCATCGAATACGCTGAGAAGCGTAGCTTCATCAAGTTTTAAGAGACTATCTTTAGTAGCCTTGCCGAAGAGAATGTTTGAGGCTTCGAGGGCCATTTCATAGTCTTCACGACTGTGTACCATACAGGTGACTTCTTCGCCCAACTTCTTCTGAAGGAGACGACGACCTGGGTCGGCACGATGTTCGGCAATGAGGGTTTCAATCTCATCGTGTTCGAGTGAGGTGAAAATCTTGATATAACGTTCTGCTTCTTCGTCGCCTACGTTGAGCCAGAATTGGTAGAACTTGTAAGGAGTGGTGTAACGACGGTCGAGCCATACGTTGCCTTGCTCCGTCTTACCAAATTTCTTACCGTCGGCCTTGGTAATAAGCGGACAAGTGAGGGCATAAGCATCAGCTTCAGCACCAAGAGTACGACGAATAAGTTCGGTACCAGTGGTGATGTTGCCCCATTGGTCAGAACCACCCATTTGGAGTTTGCAGTTCTTCGTCTCGTAAAGGTGGAGGAAGTCGTAACCCTGTAAGAGCTGGTAGGTAAACTCTGTGAATGAAAGTCCGTCACGTGCTTCACCATTCAAGCGTTTCTTCACGCTATCCTTAGCCATCATATAGTTGACAGTGATGTGTTTACCAATCTCGCGTGCGAAATCGAGGAAGGTGAAGTCCTTCATCCAGTCGTAGTTGTTAACCAATTCGGCTGCATTGGGAGCATCAGAATCGAAGTCGAGGAAGTGAGAGAGTTGCTTCTTGATACAAGCAACGTTGTGGCGAAGAATGTCTTCGGTAAGGAGGTTACGCTCGGCACTTTTGCCTGAAGGGTCGCCAATCATACCTGTTGCACCACCTACGAGTGCTAATGGCTTGTGGCCCGCACGCTGGAAGTGGCGGAGCATCATTACAGAGCAGAGATGGCCAATGTGTAAAGAGTCGGCCGTTGGGTCGATACCTACATAGGCTGTTGTCATGCCTTTTTCGAGCAATTCTTCAGTGCCCGGCATCATTTGGTGCAACATGCCGCGCCATTTGAGTTCTTCTACAAAATTCATCGTATGTTATTTGTTATTACTTTTCTTTATTTTGAGATGCAAAGTTAGTGCAAGGTGAGCGCAATAAAAAGGGAAAAAGCATTTTTTTCCCTTTTATTGCTTAGCCAGAGTCTAACTTCGACTTTCCTCTATTTGCTTTTTCGTTAAGCCTGTATACTTCATTACCAAACTAAGCTGCATTCCATCTGCCAACATGGTACGTGCCACTTCTATTTGTTGTAGAAGTTCACCTTCTTCGCGACCTTCTGCGCGACCCTCTGCACGACCTTCTGCACGACCTTCTGCGCGACCTTCTTTGCGACCTTCTTCGCGACCCTCTGCACGACCCTCCTCGTAACCTTCATCGCGACTAGTATCGAAAAGACTCTTCATATGACGAACAGACTCCATGTGGCGAAAATAGGCTTGCCTATCCTTTTCGGAAAGGGCATCAACACGTAAGCGCTCACGAGCTTCAGGAAGTCCTGCTGCTTTTGCCTCTTTACTTATTTGTCCTGTTTTTAGAAAGGAAATCCATTCGTCAAGCGGTGTTTTAGCTACAGCGTCAAAATCGTTTACACGCAATACGTAATATTCGGGAAAGAGCATACCTGCATCTTTACGACGTAGTATATCTTTTTCTTTTTTCCCAAAGAACTTTTCATTTTGACGTACTGAGAGTTTTAATGTATCATGCGGTGCATGTATGCCCTTAAACTCTGTCCTGCCATGATAGACGTAATCTTTACCTTGTCCTAGTTCAAAATAGACAATATTGATGGAATACACTTTGCGCACCTCATCATAGGGCTTGCCTAAACCGATGTATTCCGTGATGGCTTTTGACACTCCATATAGCATGCGATGAAAGTAAGATAGCTCGCGGCTATTCTGCACTTCAATAATGCAGAGTTCGCCGTCTTCGCTCTCTGCAAAGATATCGACACGATTGTATTTGTCTTCATCATCTTCTTGATTGCTTTCGCTCTCAAGGAATCGGTGAATTTTTATCCCTTTACCAATAAGTGAGGATAAGAATCCCTCTAACACCACATAATTGGCCTTATTGCGCAAGAGGCGTTTCATCGCCCAATCAAAACGTATATAGTTTTCTCCATTTTGTATCATAGGTTCTTATTTTTTTAGAGTTGATAGTTATCTACGTCCGAAGAAGTAGGGGCGTCGGGGTTGTGGACGCGGAGTGATGGGTTTGGGATTGAGTTCGGGATAGGCTATGCGCGTATGGTAGATTGTCTTGATACTCTCTACGAGTACGCGCTTGGCATCGGCAATATCGCGGAAGGTGATAGGACACTCGCGGAAGTAGCCTGCCTGCACTTGTCCGTCGACGATGCGGTCGACCAACTCTTTGATACTCTCCTCGGTGTATTCCTTGAGCGAACGTGACGATGCTTCAACGGCATCGCACATCATGAGAATGGCTTGTTCGCGCGTGAAAGGGTTGGGGCCAGGATAAGTAAAGAGTTTGGGGTCAGGCTGCTCGCCTTGATGTTTGTTTTGCCACTGTATATAGAAATACTTTACCTGTGAACGTCCGTGGTGAGTACAGATGAAGTCACGTATCACTTTGGGCAGGTGATATTTATCCGCTAAACGAAGACCTTCTGTCACGTGGCTGATGATGATTTGTGCAGAACGCTCTTCGCTGAGTTCATCGTGTGGGTTGACACCCGTTTGATTTTCGGTAAAGAAAGCGGGGTTGACCATTTTACCTATATCATGGTAAAGTGCTCCCGTACGCACCAACTGAGGTTTGGCTCCAATCTTATCGGCCACCTCGGCAGCGAGGTTGGCCACTTGCAAGGAGTGAACAAAGGTGCCTTGTGCCTTCTTGGCCATAAGGCGGAAGATTATATTGTTCGTATTGGAAAGTTCGACCAACGTTACGCTTGAAGTGAAGCCAAATGTCTTCTCCAACAGATAGAGTAGGGGATAGGCAAAGAGTAGGAGAACACCATTTACACCATTATATATATAGATAGAACGATCGATATGGCTCCAATCGACGCCTTGTGAAAGGTCGAAACCGAGCATAATGGTGGTGGACGTGAGGAAGGCGTAAAGGGCTACACGTAGGAGTTGCGAACGTTCGCTCAAGTCGCGAAGGGCATAGATAGCAGTCATGCCCGCCATGAATTGTACGACCACAAACTCGTAGTTAGAGTGAAGGGCAAAAGAAGAAAGCACGACGCTGCACACCATAGCCATGAAGGCGGTGCGAGAATCCATGAAGGTGCGCACAAAGATGGGCACCATGGCGTAAGGCACCATATAGACGCTAAACGTCTTATGATCGACCATGAGATAGGTAATCAAGGGGAAGATAGCTACTAGCGACGATAGGAGCAATATGCTATGAGGTGAATAAAGATAGTCGCGCCGATAGAGGCGGAGGTAGTAGACAAATGAACCTAAAATGCACGACACGAAGATAACCTGTCCGAGGAGTACTTGCCAAAATCCTTCTGAAGGGTCATTGCGACGCACTGTCTCACGCTCGAAGGATTGTAATATCTTATATTGGTCGGCCGACACAATCTCACCACGATCGATGATGCGCTGTCCACTTTGTACCATACCTGCTGCGGGAGCTACGGAGGCGATGAGGTCCTCACGTGCGGTGCTTGTCTTGGCACTATCAACGAGTAGGTTGGGGGCGAGGTATTGATTGAGGTTACAACGGGCTATTATCTCGCGTGGAAACTGTGTACTGTCGCAATGTACGATGTATTCGTAGGCCGAGCGGGTAGAGTAGAGTTCGGTGAGAGAACGCGAGAGGGCTTCAGTGCCTTCGACTACACGAATGCCTGTAATGCGATCTTTGGCCATCTGTGAAAGGTCGGCCGAGTTGACAATACCCGCTTGATAGACGGCTGCCATGAGTCGTTCGATGTGAGGCAAGAAGCGTGCTGGCACATCGTTGAACGCACCATTGACAAAGTCGTTATGAAAGGCGGCTATCTGGCGTTGGGCTATTTGAGCATTCTCAACATAGAAGGGTTGAAAGTTGGCCAAAGCACTATCGCTTTCGGCTTCAACTTCTTGTTGCGTCTTATATATTGGGAAGTCAAAGGTGGCTATGAGTGAGTTGTAGCGCCAGGGGCGTCCTTGCTCGTATTCGTAGCCAAACTTGGTTTCGCGTGGCAGAAAGTAGACGAGTAGCGCCACGACTACCAACACGGCACCTACAAGTGTCATTCCGCCCTTTAACTTTGATTTTGCTTCGAATTTAAACATAGGAAACGATATTTTTAATGTACAAATGCATGGTTAATGTGCGAATGTGCAAATGTGCGAATGTGCAAATGGTCGCTTTTACTTGCTGTGTTTTAATGACATTGCATCATTCCTTTTCTTAAAACTCAGTAAATAAAGGCGACCATTTGCACATTCGCACATTTGCACATTAACCATGCATTCACACTTTAATTAGTTTTCTTCTTCTCCCGTTAATTCATCGGGGAGAGAGGCTGAGGGGGTAAGTCCCTTCTTGCGCCAACCCTCTAATTGACTGATGATGTTGCCACGACCTGTGGTGAGTTGGCGTTGTGCATCATCGTAGGTGCGGTGCAGTTGGTCGATAGAGTTGCCTATCTTTACAAAGTTTTGGGCAAAGGTACTAAACTTTTTATAAAGTTTCTCGGCTGAGGTGTAAATCTCGTTAACCGAACGGCTTTGTAACTCACTCTGCCACAGATTGTAAGCCAGCTGAAGGGCCATGAGAAGGTTGGTGGGGTTGATAAGGATAACGTGTTGCTTGTAAGCTTCAGTGGGCAGTGTAGGGTCGGCCGTCACGGCAGCTACATAGGCGGCTTCGCCAGGAATGAACATTAAAACGTAACCAATACTATCCTTTACCAACTTGCTATAATTCTTATCGGCCAATTCCTTAATATGTTGACGCACACTGCGTAAGTGCTCTTTCATGAGGCGGTCTTGCTCAAGGGCATCGTCGGCAGCCACATATTCGGTAAAGGCTTTGAGTGATACCTTAGAGTCAATAATAACGTTGCGACTTTGCGGTAGGTGAACGACTACATCGGGTATAGCTACGGAGCCACGTCCGTCAGCTACGTGGCTTTGCAACGTATAGTCGCGGCCTTCAGTGAGACCTGATACAGAAAGTAGGTTGGCCAATACAGCTTCGCCCCAATTGCCTTGCAATTTGGTGTTGCCTTTAAGAGCTTTGGCAAGGTCGTCAGCTTCGCGACCAAGCGACTGCGTCTGTTCGACGAGGGCTTTGATATAGCCATCGAGAGAAGCGTGTCCTTTTACAAACTGCGTGCGAAAGGCTTCGATGTCGTGACCAAGAGGTTTGAGTAAGGCTTCGAGCGAGTTGACGTGTTGCTCGCGTAGGGCATCGCCTTGTGTGCGCATCATTTCGACGGACATGGCTTTAAACTCAGCACGTAGGGCTTGCGCCTGTTTGCGCATGGCCTCGTCAGCATGTTGTTGTTCGGCCTTGAGTTGCGCTTTAGCAGCTATGGCCTCGCGCTGCGAACGCAAGGTGCCAATGGCATAACCGGCAATGAGGGATAGGAGGGAGAGGAGAAAGTAGAGCATTCTTCTTTTTTATTTTGATTGACAAGTTAACAAGTTGACGAGTTGACAAGTAAGTTACCTTCAAACTTACCCGTTAACTCGTCAACTTGTTAACTTGTCAACTAAAAGAACTCGTCAACTAAGAATTAGAACAAACTTGCCAAATAGGCTACTAATGGGATACTAATGACGGAGAGCAAGGTGGTAAAGAAGAGACCTTGCGTCATTACGCGCTCGTCCTTACCATATTGTAGGCAGAGCATGATACCATTGGTGGCGACAGGCATGGCACTCAACACAACAGCTACGTCGCTCACAAAGGGATTGATCCCCATCAGAGCTAATACGCCACCTACGGCTAAGGGGAGAATGAAGAGGCGAAGCAGCGTCATGGAATAGACGAAACGATTGCCTAACATATCGCGCACAGGTATGTGGCTCAAACTGGAACCGATGATAAGCAGCGCACAAGGAGTGGTGAGGTCGCCTAAGAGGTGAAACCACTCTCCCACGGGCGTGGGTATCTGAATGCGTGCCACAGCGATTACTACAGCAATGAGCGAAGCTATAACGCAAGGCGATAATATGAGTCGGGGCGAGAAGGCACTCTTAGCTTTGCCTCCATTTATAAACGATACTCCGATAGTGAAGACTAAGAGGTTGAAGGGAATATTGAGTACAGAGGCGCAAAACACGGCCTTGGAGCCGAACACGGCATCGCACACAGGGTAGCCAATGAAGCTGACGTTGCCAAAGGCTAACATAAAGCGACTGATACCTAATCGGGCTTTGTTTACCTTAAATAAGTGGGGTATGAGATAAGCCAAACCGATGAGTACAATGTAATTGACTACGGCCACTACGGCAAGTGAGATGAGTTCGGAGTTTTCGAATGCGAGGTCTTTGCCCATAACCGATGCCAAGATAAGTGCTGGCATGGATATGTTCATAATAAAGATAGAGAGCTTGCGGTCGAGATCGCCCGCCCACAAATTACGCTTGGCCGCAAAGAGTCCGACCAACACAATGCCGAATATCATCAGCATTTGGGTAATGATGTGCAAGATGTCCATTAGGGGAGGGGTGTGAGTTTAATTAGTGAGTTTAGTGAGTTTAATGGGTTTAATGAGTTTAATGGGTTTAATGAGTTTAATGGGTTTAATACTGCAAACAAGCTCAACTCACTAAACCCATTAAACTTATTAAACTCCTCTAACCTTGAATAAGATATCCGCCTTCGTTGCCACCTTCGGGGCCAAGTTCGATGATATGGTCAGCACACTTGATAACATCAGGATTGTGTTCAATCACTACGATACTATGGCCTCGCTCAATCAAGGCATTAAAGGCGTGGAGCAGACGGTTGATGTCGTGAAAGTGAAGACCTGTGGTTGGTTCGTCAAAGATGAATAGCGTAGGTACGGAACGTTCCAAACCTAAATAATAGGCCAGCTTGACACGCTGGTTTTCACCGCCCGAAAGGGTAGAACTGGATTGGCCTAACTTGATGTAGCCCAAACCCACGTCTTGTAAAGGACGCAAACGGCTGACAATCTTCTTCTGACCATGTTCGGTAAAGAACTCAATGGCTTGGTTGACAGTCATCTCAAGCATGTCGTAGATATTCTTTCCCTCATACTTCACTTCAAGCACGTCGCTCTTGAAGCGCTTGCCATGACAACTCTCACACTCAAGTACTAAGTCAGCCATAAACTGCATCTCGACCTTTACTACACCGTCGCCCTTACACTCCTCACAACGGCCGCCATCGGCATTGAACGAGAAGTAAGCTGGTGTAAAGTCCATTTGCTTGGCCAATGGCTGCGCAGCCATGAGTTTACGTATCTCGTCATACGCTTTGACGTAAGTGACGGGATTAGAACGCGAAGAACGACCGATAGGGTTTTGATCAACAAACTCAATGGCCTGCACGGCATCAATGTCGCCTGACAGTCGGCGGAACTCGCCTGGACGATCGGCTACCTCATCTTTAGCCCGCTTGAGAGCCCGATAGAAGATGTCGCGCACGAGGGTAGACTTACCCGAACCACTTACACCTGTTACGACCGTCAGCACATTGAGAGGGAAGGTTACATCAATGCCCTTCAAATTGTTCTCGCGTGCTCCCTCAACTATGATGCTTCGATTCCACGTGCGATGAGTCGTAGGTACGGGGATTTGTTCGCGGCCATATAGGTAGTTGAGCGTGTGTGAGTAATATACCCCCTTCTCCTTATCAAAGAGTTCGGGGTGACGCTGCAAGAGTTCTTTCTCATCCTTTATAAAAGGTCCAGCATACACCACTTGTCCTCCTAATCTACCCGCTTCAGGACCTATATCTATAATATAGTCAGCCGCACGCATAATCTCTTCATCGTGTTCAACCACGATAACCGTATTCCCCAAGTCGCGCAACTCCTTCAATACGTTGATAAGGCGACGCGTGTCGCGTTGATGAAGGCCAATGCTCGGTTCGTCAAGAATGTAGAGCGATCCGACCAATGAAGAACCTAACGATGTGGCAAGGTTGATGCGCTGACTCTCACCACCCGAAAGCGTATTAGAGAGGCGGTCGAGCGTGAGGTAGTTGAGTCCTACCTCAGAGAGAAAGTGCAGACGACTCTTTATCTCATTCAGCAATCGCTTGGCCACTGCTGCATCGTGTTCACTGAGTTCGAGCTGGTCGAAGAAGGGAACTAACTCCTTGATAGGCAGTTGTACCAATTCCGTGATACTACGGCCGCCCACTTTGACGTATTCTGCATCTTTCTTCAAGCGCGAACCGTGGCACTCAGGACAAACCGTCTTGCCACGATAGCGCGCCAGCATGACACGATATTGTATCTTGTACTGATTGCGCTCTAACATGCGAAAGAAAGCATCAATGCTTACTTGCTCTTCTTCAGGTAATCGTTGTTCGGCCGCATCGCCATGCCAAAGCATGTCCTTCTGTTTGCGCGTAAGTTTATAATAAGGTTCGAAGATAGGAAACCCATTTTTTCGCACCGAGCAACGACGTATAAACTCATTCTTCCACTCTCCCATCTTCTCACCTCGCCAACACATCACAGCACCATCCATAAGGCTCTTCGATGTGTCAGGCACAACGAGGTGTTCGCTAATGCCCATTACGCGGCCAAAGCCCTCGCAACGCTCGCAAGCGCCTATGGGCGAGTTGAACGAAAACATATTGTCGTCAGGTTCGCGGAATGTAATGCCATCGGCCTCGAAGCGAGTAGAAAAGGTGTGAAGAATACGGGCTGGATAGAAGCGAAGCATACACTGTCCGTCACCCTCGAAGAAGGCCGTCTCTGCTGAGTCGGCTAAACGCGAAAGCACGTCTTTGTCATCACTTACCGAAAGGCGGTCAATCAACAGATTGAGTTGCGAGAGCGAGTAGTACACAGCCTCAGGCGTGGGAGCTGGCAAAGCCTCATCGTGTGGTGCATCGTCAACGACTACTTGCCCCGCCTTCAATTGTTCGGCAAAGTCCTCAATGCGCACCATTTCGCCGTCAACGTCGAGACGTGAGAGTCCTTGTTGAAGGTCGATGCTGAGCTGCTGGAGCAAGGTACGTTCTTGACGCACTCGCATAGGAGCAAGTACGGTAAAGCGCGTGCCCATAGAGTAAGAGTGCATGCAGTCAATCACGTCCTGCACGGTGTGGCGCTTCACCTCCACACCACTTATGGGCGAGAAGGTGTGACCTATGCGTGCATAGAGCAGACGAAGATATTCATATATCTCGGTGCTGGTGCCCACGGTCGAACGCGGATTACGACTCGTCACGCGCTGTTCGATAGCAATAGCAGGGGGAAGTCCTTTTATGTAGTCACACTCAGGCTTGTGCATACGGCCCAAGAATTGACGTGCATAGGCTGAAAGGCTCTCAACATAGCGTCGTTGGCCCTCGGCATACAATGTATCGAAGGCCAACGACGACTTACCCGAACCACTGAGTCCGGTTATAACGATGAGTTTGTCACGCGGTATGTCAATATCCACGTTCTTGAGGTTGTTTACCCTCGCTCCCTTTACCTGTATCGTTTCGTTCATACCTTATTGCTTTCACTAAAGGTGCAAAATTACAGATTTCATTTGAAAAACCTTCATGAACGCAAGAAGGATTGCAGTTTACCTATATATATTTAGCGGCCTCTCCCCCTCATCCCTTCCCCAGCCGGGGAGGAGGGTGAGAGGGAGAAGCCGCTAAATAGCAATTTAATAAAAAAGCCAAGATAGAGGTGTAGACCTTATCTTGGCTTTCTATGATTAATGTGTATAAGCGATTACTTCACTGCAATCTTGAAGCGTTGAATGCTGTTTGCATCAGTCTTCTGCAAGATGTAAGTGCCAGTGGGCAAACCCTTGATAGCTTCGGCAGGCGTGATGGCCTTGCCACTCTTCAAGGCAACACCATTGAGAGCAAATATGGTGATGTCGGCAGGAGCAACGTTGATGCCAGCAATACCTGTCTGCAAGGTGTTGTTGACAGTCAGTACAACGTACTTGTCGGCTGCACCACGTGAAGCCAACTTAACGTATGCTTCATGAACGCCTTCAGCATCAGAGTTGAAACGAACAGTGAATACACCACCCTCTGCAGGGAGTTCACTCTCAGAGAGTTTAAACTTGCTCTTATTAGCACCCCCCAAGGTGAGTTTGATAGGTTCAGTCAAGTTCTGAGTCGTTACGGTTACCTCGTCTGATGTAGCATCTTGGCCCTTAATAGCTTCGAAAGCAAGCGATGCGACATCAGTGCGAACGACTGGAAGGTCGGTGCGGCCGAAACTTACATCGTCAATGTAGTAAGTAGCAGCGTTGTTACGACCGCGTGTGCTCTTAAAGCGGAAGGCCATAAAGAAGGTGTCAGCAATGGGCTGGTCGGTGAGGTCGACGTGATATTCAAACCATTCACCGCTCTCGTCCTTTGTAGAAGGCATTGTGAAGCCGCCAACGGGACTGATGTACATCTCACCATCAGTGAGATCGATGTAGCAGAGCTCGAGTTGGTCAGTCTGCTTGTCTGTCAAATAGTCACCGCGAACGCGGAAGGTGAAAACCTTTGAAGCTGCATCCTTAAAGTTAAGGGCAGGCGTAACGAGCATCATCTCAGCTTCTGTCTCGTCACCGTCCTCTACCTTAGAGTCGTAAGCCGTTACCTTTGCTACGTGTTCGCCAGCTGACTCGTCCGTATCGCTGAACGTATAGTTCCACCAAGCACGTGTGCCCTTTGTAGCAATGTTCTTCCAACCGTCAATAGCGAGAGGCTTATTCTTCTCGCCCTTATCGAAGTGTTCGTTGAGCAATGTTGTGGGATTAGAAGGATCGAGCGGAAGGAGGTCACCCTCAGTCGGTTTGTCAGGCGTTGTATTGTCCGTAGCTACACCCTTAATAGGAATGTGTAACTCATCAGCGCCCAAAGTAGTAACGATGATTTCGTTGTCGTAAGTGCCAGCACTCAGCGGAACGAAAGATATCTTTACAGAAGTGTTGGCATTCTTCATCAACATAGAAGAACTGATGCGGAACACGTCAACACTGGCCAACTTAACGTGTGCATAGTCGGGCAAGTTAGCCGTCTGGATCACGATTGTCTGTTCTGCCGTTTCGCCAGCCTTTGCTTCAAAGTTTACGCTTTCAACGTTGGCCTTAACAACGGGCGGATTTTGCTCGTCAATGGCGTAGGCTGAGAGGGTAATAGATTGTGAGAGTGTAGGCACTTCGGGGCAGTCGATAAAGACACGTGCACTGTGCTTGCCAATGGCAGTCGGGTTATAAGAGATGACAACATCTGTCTCACTTGTTCCCTTCTTAATCTCCGTTACCGAAGTGGCAAACATAGCGCGGTTAGCACCTGTAATCTCAAGCGTAGTAGCTGCGGGCATGTTCTTCGCGCTGATGTGAATGGTACCCACCTCAGTGGTTTGACCTACCTTGCCAGCTGCCATGTCGAATTGAGCGGGTGTAATGGTAAGTTCGGGGTTGCCAGCTACTTCAGGTGTCTTGATGTCCTCAGCACTACGTGGTGCAATGATCACTGCACCTGTTGAGGTAGAGAGGCCTACGAGGTCGATCGCTTCCGTAGGAATAGCCGTACCGATAAGCGAAGTGCCCTTGAATATACGCATCTTAGCCGTTTCGGTACCGTCGCTCAGCGTAGGTTGTGTCATGCCTTCAGCGAAAGTTTCGCTATCAGACGTAACGGTTACGCCATTAATGCGCACGAGTTTGTTCAAGTAATTCTTAGGAGTAGCCTTTACTTCAGCGAGGGTAGCAACAGTGGGTTCAACTTCATTGTTGGTGCTGAGTACGTTGCCCATTGCCACTTGTCCCATAAATGATTCGGGAGTGAGCGTAGTTACACCCCAACTGCTACTAACTGTTCCAAAGAAGCCAGAAAGTTTGTCGCCTACATTAGGCATTTTTAAATTTTCATTCGCAATAACAGTTGCAGCAGTAGCATCTTGAACGTAGATGCGGTTGGCCGTTTTGTCAATAAAACTTACCACAGCCTCGCCTGTATAGCGATATACTTCATAATTGTCACTGCTCTTAGCATTGAGTTCGCTGAGCGTTGCTACGTCGGTGAGTGAAAGGGCATTGTAACTATAGTTAACCTCCACTGTTTCAGCGCCTTCGCTGCTATAAGATACCTTTACAGTACCCTCACCGGCTTCGGTAGGATCAAACGTAAAAGTGAGTTGTGCACCCTCTGTGCTCTCTACATCTTCTTTGCTAAGAGTGGTCTTGTCAGCTGTCACACCTGTGCCTTCAATTGCAACCGTCACGTCGCTGATCAAATCTGCGCCCTTCACGGTGATAGTCTTAGTAACGGGATAGCCTACGTAAGTATCAGCCAAGAAGGTATCGTTCTTGTTAACGCTGATAGTAGGCGTAGCGGGTTGAGGTGTGTCACCACCACTGCTTTCACCGAAGAGGCCAGCATAGGTCTGAGCAATGCGAAGTGCGCCTACATACATTTCTGGACCTTGGTTCGAAGCATTAGAACCTTGACGAAGTTCGAAGCCCTGCAGGCCATAATTGCCAACTGAAGAACCTGTAGCACTTACATCAAATTCTGCACTAGCTTCCTTAGGCTCATTGGTAAAGTCTGTTGGATTAACATAGAGTTTTACCTCGTCTTTACCATCGCTCGTCTTTACACCATACTTTACGACTACAAGTTGGGTAGTGTTGAGTGCAAAAGTTCCTTCTGCTAACACGGCTGTGGAACTGCCACGCGAGATTCCGATTTTATAGGAATTATCGTCGGCCTTAACAATGAAGAGGCGACCGAGTTCTGTTGAACTGAAGTATTTTCCAGCATCAGCCTCGCCAACATTGTAGTTCTTAGTGCGAACGAGCAAACTCATAACATAGTTTTGAGCAGAAGGAGCAACTTTCGTAGGCAACTTCGTCACATTAATGAGGGCCGCATAATAAACATAGCCACTCTTTATACCTTCATCGTTCGAGTCGAAGCGTGTGCAGAGGTCCTGACCTGAAACAGTCGGTGTCATCTGAATGCACTTGCCCGTTACGCCACCAGGATAGTTGGCATACTCAAGCGTCTTGTTCACCACTTGAATAGGAGCAGCTGTATTAATGCCATACTGTGTCCACTTGTCTTGGTTGAGCAAGTCGCCCTCGTCATAATCAAAGTCTTCTTGATACTTAATGGTAGTGCTTCCACCGTCGCCACCTGACGATAAATCCTGGGCCGTTGCCATAACGGGCACAGTCAATAACGCGATGAGCAAAAGCCATAAGTGTGATAGTTTTTGGTAAACTTTTCTCATACAGGTAATTTTTAGGTTATTATTAATAATGTGTTATCATTGCATGCTTAAAGAAATGTCATTTTTTTCATTTAAAAGACTTTTCGTGTGCTAAAATCTAAAAAAATAATGATATAACCAACTTTTTGACAATAAAAATACGTTTACGTTCGATAAACTGCAATTTGTCGGTCTAATTGGGGGGCGTTCCTGATTGGGGGGCGGGTTTTCAACCCGCGTTCAGCAATAAGTAAGTTTTACTT
>OGHM01000773.1_pt1 | contig 15093 bp, 8 predicted proteins | sample 1571531 | NCBI WGS metagenome assembly OGHM01 (sample SAMEA2582031, study PRJEB24529) | metagenome | biome: Human gut stool | place: China | collected 2011 | reverse complement strand
GTCACTCTCTGACTCTTTAAAGGGTAAGCAGGGACGTTTCCGTCAGAACTTGCTCGGTAAGCGTGTCGACTACTCAGCGCGTTCGGTAATCGTTGTAGGTCCGGAATTGAAGATGCATGAATGCGGTTTGCCAAAAGACATGGCAGCCGAACTTTATAAACCGTTTATCATCCGCAAGCTTATTGAGCGCGGCATTGTGAAGACAGTGAAGAGCGCCAAGAAGATTGTAGACCGCAAGGAGCCTATTGTATGGGATATCCTTGAATACGTGATGAAGGGTCATCCGGTGCTTCTCAACCGTGCCCCGACACTTCACCGTCTTGGTATCCAGGCATTCCAGCCACGCATGATCGAGGGCAAGGCTATCCAGTTGCACCCGTTGGCATGTACGGCGTTCAACGCCGACTTCGACGGTGACCAGATGGCTGTTCACTTGCCTCTCGGCAACGAGGCAGTGCTCGAGGCACAGTTGCTGATGCTCGGCGCGCACAACATCCTTAACCCGGCCAACGGCGCTCCTATCACCGTGCCGTCGCAGGATATGGTGCTTGGTCTGTACTACATCACCAAGCTCCGCAAGGGCGACAAGGGCGAGGGTCTTGTGTTCTACGGACCGGAAGAGGCTCAGATTGCATACAACGAAGGCAAATGTACGCTTCACGCCATAATCTCTGTTGTTGTCGACGACCTTGACGAAAACGGAAACCTCGTGAAGACAATGGTTAAGGAAACGTCTGTCGGACGTTTGCTCTTCAACCAGAACGTGCCAGAGGAGATGGGCTATGTCAACACATTGATTTCCAAGAAATCGTTGCGCGACATCATCGGCGCCGTCATCAAGCGTTGCGGTGTGGTTCGTTCAGCCAAGTTCCTTGACGACATCAAGAACCTCGGTTACTACATGGCATTCAAGGGCGGCTTGTCGTTCAACTTGGGCGACGTGCTTATCCCTGCCGAGAAGGAAGAATACGTAAAAGAAGGTTACGCGCAGGTTGAAGAAGTGATGAACAACTACAACATGGGATTCATCACCAACAACGAGCGCTACAACCAGATTATTGATATTTGGACGCACGTCAACTCCCGCTTGACAAGCACATTGATGAAGCAGCTTACAGCAGCCAACCAGGGCTTCAACCCAATCTTCATGATGCTTGACTCAGGAGCCCGTGGTTCTAAGGACCAGATTCGTCAGCTCGCCGGTATGCGTGGTCTTATGGCCAAGCCGCAGAAGAGCGGTGCCGAGGGCGGTCAGATTATCGAGAACCCGATTTTGGCGAACTTCAAGGAAGGCCTTTCAGTGTTGGAGTACTTCATCTCTACCCACGGTGCCCGTAAGGGTCTTGCGGATACGGCATTGAAGACCGCCGACGCCGGTTATCTTACCCGTCGTCTTGTCGACGTAGCCCACGACGTGATTATCACCGAGGAGGACTGCGGCACGCTTCGCGGACTTGTCTGCACAGAGCTTAAGAACAACGAAGACGTTGTTGCAACTCTCAGCGAGCGCATTCTCGGACGTGTGTCGGTTCACGATGTGGTAGACCCATTGACAGGCGACATCATCGTGAAGAGCGGCGAGGAAATCAACGATGCAGCAGCAGAGCGCATCGAGAAGTCGCCGATTGAGTCGGTTGAAGTGCGTTCGGTGCTTACCTGCGAGTCGAAGAAGGGCGTCTGCGCCAAGTGCTACGGCCGCAACCTGTCGACCAACCGTATGGTTCAGAAGGGCGAGGCTGTCGGCGTAATCGCGGCACAGTCAATCGGTGAGCCGGGTACGCAGCTGACCCTCCGTACGTTCCACGTCGGTGGTGTGGCATCCAATATCGCAGCCGTATCGTCAGTGACATCACGCTACGACGGTGTGCTTGAGATTGAAGAGCTCCGCACGGTTAAGACAGAGGACTGCGACGTAGTTGTAGGCCGTCTGGCAGAAATGCGTATCGTCGACGCCAATACGGGCATGGTGCTGACAAACACCAACATCCCTTATGGTTCGAAACTTTACTTCGGCAACGGAGCAACAGTCAAGAAAGGCGACGTAATCTGCGAATGGGACCCGTTCAACGCCGTTGTTGTCAGCGAGGTTGCCGGTAAGGCACAATTCGTCAACGTGATTGAAGGTGTTACTTACCGCAAGGAAACCGATGAGACATCGGGCTTGCACGAAAAGATTATCATAGAGTCGAAAGACCGCACCAAGGTGCCGGAGGTCAACATCGTTGACGCCAACGGACAGGTGCTGAAAACATATTCATTCCCTGTCAACGCCCACCTTATGATTGAGGATGGTGATGAAATCAAGGCAGGTCAGGTGTTTATGAAGACACCGCGCGCATCTGGTAACGCAGGTGATATCACCGGTGGTCTTCCACGTGTCACTGAGCTATTCGAGGCACGCAACCCGTCTAACCCAGCCATCGTTTCAGAGATCGATGGCGAGGTTATGTTCGGAAAAATCAAGCGTGGTAACCGCGAAATCAGCGTGACATCGAAGATTGGCGAAGTGAAGAAATATCTCGTGCCGTTGTCGAAGCAAATCCTCGTACAGGAAAACGACTACGTGCGCGCCGGCACACCGCTTTCAGACGGTGCGATCACTCCGTCAGACATTCTTAACATCAAGGGCCCGACAGCCGTTCAGGAATACATCGTCAACGAGGTTCAGGACGTCTATCGCATGCAGGGTGTGAAGATCAACGACAAGCACTTTGAGGTGATTGTGCGTCAGATGATGCGCAAGGTCTGCATCCTTGATCCGGGCGACACCCGCTTCCTTGAGTCGCAGGTTGTCGACAAGCGCGACTTTATGGATGAGAACGACCGCATTTGGGGCAAGAAGGTGGTTACCGACGCTGGTGACTCACAGAATCTCCAGGCTGGTCAAATCATCACAGCGCGCAAGCTCCGCGACGAGAACTCAGCTTTGAAGCGCAAGGACTTGAATCTCGTACAGGTGCGCGATGCCGTTCCGGCAACGTCCGACCAGATGCTTCAGGGTATCACCCGCGCAGCATTGCAGACTTCAAGCTTCATGTCGGCGGCTTCCTTCCAAGAAACCACGAAGGTGCTCAACGAGGCAGCAATCAACGGCAAGACCGACAATCTGGAGGGCATGAAGGAGAACGTTATCTGCGGTCACTTGATTCCAGCCGGAACAGGTCTGCGCGACTACAACTCGCTTGTTGTAGGAAGCAAGGAAGACTTTGAATATCTCGACAAGAGTCTCGACGCCCGTCTTGAGGCTGAAGCGGCTGAAGACGCTGCCAAAATCAAGAAGGCTGAAGAGAAAGGCAAATAAAGAAACTGATTGAAAAAACTGACAATAAAGATAGCCCGGCGATTGGTTCGTCGGGCTATCTTTTTAATGAGTGGACAAACTTCCTGTATTGGAAAAGCATCCATCATGATATGGAACATTCGTTTGAGATTACATGGAAAAGGTGTCTTAACCGTCGTTCCAGTATATCGCCAACGGAAACGGAAAATACGCAGTTCTCCTTGCCCGCCTGTATTGCAGCTTTTGAGGGATGGGGATTAATTTGGACAAACAAAAAGCCTCCACGGAAAGTACGCGGAGGCATAGGATTTATATCCTTCGGCATATAGCCTTATTGTGATAAGATGTAGAAATAATCTTATGTTGCAAATTTCTACAGAATAATTGATATTTCCAAATAAATTTCGCTAAATTTACGGAATATTGAAAAAACCGAAACAAAAAACGATATGAAAAGAGTATTTGGAATAGATTTGGGAACCAATTCAATAGGATGGTCAATAGTCGAGCAGTTGGAAAATGGAAAATACAGGCATATAAAATCTGGTGTTGATATTTTTAAGGACGGTGTGGATCATGACAAATCAGGAGAGCATCCATGTGTGCAATTGCGAACTAATGCGAGGGGATTGCGCCGACATTATTTTCGTCGTCGTTTACATAAAATAGAGTTGCTTAAAATCTTGATAGAGGAAAAAATGTGCCCACCGTTGACGGATGAAGACCTTAAACGGTGGAGGTTTAAGAAGGTTTATCCTAAAGATGATAATTTTATGGAATGGCAGCGCACAAACGACAATTTGGATAAAAATCCATATCACGATCGATATGTTGCGTTGACAAGAAAGCTTGATTTGTCGATAGAGAGCGATAGATATATACTTGGCAGGGCATTTTACCACTTGTCGCAGCGCAGAGGATTCTTGAGCAATCGTAAAGATTCAACGAAAGAGCAAGAAGGAGAGGTCAAGGCTGCTATATCTGAATTGTCAGATAAAATTAAAGAGGCAGGATGTAGTTATCTTTGTGAGTATTTCTACAAATTGTATCAGGCTGGGGATAAAATACGAGGGCATTATACGGCTCGCAATGAGCATTATCTGAAGGAATTTCAGGCAATTTGCGACAAGCAGAGCCTCGGGGCTGATTTGTGCAAGCGTTTGAATAATGCAATTTTTTACCAGCGACCTCTGAAGTCTCAGAAAGGAAATATTGGGCGATGTACGTTTGAACTTGGCAAGCAAAGATGTTCGACATCGCATCCAGCTTATGAAGAGTACCGCATGTTATGTTTTATAAATAATATCCGTTTGCATCGTCAAGGGGAGGATTCTGATTTCCGTGTGCTTACAAAAGAGGAGGTTGACGCAATAATTCCCAAATTTGTATGCAAGTCGCAATTTAAATTTGAAAAATTGGCAAAGGTGTTGGCTCATAAAAAAGAGAATTATGGGTTCAAGTATGATTCTGATGAAAGTACTCTTAAATTTAATTATCGAAAAGAAACAAGCATTGCTGGCAGCCCGGTGACTGCTGGATTGAAAGAAATATTTGGAGAAGAATGGAAATCGGAAATCTGTAGTGTGTATATGAAGTCGGAAGGAAAGACAGAGGACCGGATAATCGATGATGTGTGGCATGTGCTCTATTCTTTTGACAATGATGAAAACATCCGGGATTGGGCAAAAAAGAATCTGCAGCTTGATGATGAACAGGCAGAAAAGTTTGCTAAAATCAAAATCGAACGTGATTATGCATCGTTGAGCCTGAATGCTATCCGAAAGATTCTGCCATATCTGCGACGTGGTTTGCGTTATGATGAGGCTGTGTTCTGTGCAAATATTCCGGCGGCGCTTGGGAATGTAGAAGATGTTGATGAATATAGGAAAATTGAGGATGACGTAGTCGCATGTGTGCGAAATTTCAAAAGCTGTGAAGTGGCGAGTAGAAAAAATACATTGGAAAAAGAAGTGGCAGAATTGTTGGAGGAGAAGTATGGCGTAGACAAACGTCATCTTGGAAAGATTTATCATCCGTCAAAAACAGAAACTTATCCAACTGCACAGCCCGACAATAACGGTCTGCGGTTGCTTGGCTCGCCTCGAACGGCATCCGTGCGCAACCCAATGGCTATGCGGGCGTTGTTTAGATTGCGAGCGTTGACAAACGAGTTGCTTAAAAAGGGAGAAATTAATTCAGAAACGGTTGTCAATATTGAGTTTGCAAGGGGATTGAATGATGCCAATATGCGCAAGGCAATAGAAAATTATCAGCGGGAAATTGCTGATAGGCATCAGAAATATGCCAAGGAAATAAAAGATTGTTATTTAAAAGAAACTGGAAAAAATATTGAGCCAACAGAAAATGAGATTCTGAAATATCAACTTTGGGAAGAACAGAATCATCAGTGTTTATATACAGGCAAGATGATAAGTGTCGCTGATTTTATCGGGGCTAATCCAAAGTTTGATATTGAGCACACTTTGCCACGAGCTGCTGGCGGTGATGACTCTCAGGTCAACAAGACACTTTGTGACAGCCGTTTCAACCGAGAAGTGAAGAAGGCACATTTGCCATCGGAATTGGCGAATCATGCAGAAATATTGTTGAAGGCAAAAAATCTGTGGCAAAAGAAAATTTATGAGTTGACCAAGCAGATAGAAGGGACTAAAGGTTATGCCGCCGATAAGAATGCAAAAGACGGTAAAATTCAGCGCAGGCATTTGCTTAAAATGAAGCGTGATTATTACATTGGAAAGTTGCAACGGTTTGAGATGAAAGAGGTTCCTACAGGGTTCTCTAATCGACAGGGTGTTGATATTGGTATTATAGGCAAGTATGCCAAGTTGTATCTGCACACCGTGTTTGACAAGATTTTTGTTGTGAAAGGAGCTACAACTGCGGCTTTCCGAAAGGTTTGGGGACTGCAGTCGGTGTATGAGAAGAAAGAACGCATAAATCATGTGCATCATTGTGTGGATGCTATTACGATTGCATGTATCGGGAAAAAGCAGTATGATGACTGGAAATGTTATCAAGAGGCGGAAGATATGTATTATCGAGGAGAAACTGGGCGTCCGTCAATGGACAAACCGTGGTCTACATTCACAGAGGATGTAAAGCAGCTGACAGAGGGCTTGCTGATTCATCATTATGTGCCCGACAATGCTGGAAAAGCATCGAAAAAGAAGTTGCGCGTCCGTGGTCGCATTCAGCGTAATGCCGAAGGGCGGGCGTTGTATGCTACTGGCGATTGCGCACGTTTGTCATTGCATCAGCAAACTTTCTATGGGGCGATTAAACAGGATGATGAGATACGGTATGTGGTGAGGAAACCGTTGGATTCCCTTGAGAAGAAAGATATAGAAAAGATTGTAGACCCAGAGGTCCGGCAGAAAGTTAAAGAGGCTGTTGACGCCAAAGGTATGAAAGATGCTGTAGCTGACGGAATCTGGATGAATGAAGAAAAAAGGATTCCAATAAAAAAAGTGCGTATATACACATCAATTGCGAATCCTTTGCGATTGAAGCGTCAACGAGATTTGTCGGTGCATGACTACAAACGAGATTATTATGTTGCCAATGATGGTAATTATTGTATGGGAATTTATGAGGGAACCGATGCAAAGGGCAAAAAGAAGAAGGCGTTTAAGATAGTCAACAATATGGATGCTGCAAACTATTTTAAGGCAAGACAACGCGGCGAAGATGTGGAATTGTTGCCAATGTCGGATGGTAATGATTTCCCATTGAAATGTGTTCTTAAGACGGGCTCTGTGGTGCTCTTCTATCAAGACACTCCAAAAGAGTTGAAAGAATGCTCAAAGAAAGAGCTTGCGAAAAGATTGTACCGCGTTGTGGGAATGTCGGAGATGAAAATAAAGCAAAAAACTGGAAAAATAGACTGTTATGGAATGCTATCTTTGACTTTCCACCAAGAGGCCCGGCCGAGCAGTGACTTGAAAGATAAAAATGGGGTGTGGAGAATTGGGGAGGATGTGCGACCCAAAATTAAGTTAACGCATAATCAAACGAATTTCCTTGTAGAAGGAATTGATTTCAGATTGACATTGTCAGGAGATGTGGAATGGCTAAAATAAAAAATTATGTTGAAGCGGGCACTGTTTTTCACTCAGCCGTTTATGCTGAGTCTTCGCAATTGTCAAATGGTGATATGCACTCGGGAGATGCCGCAAGAAAAGCGAACCATACCGATAGAAGATATCGGTTATGTAATTCTTGAACATCCGCAGATTAGTGTTTCGTTGCCGTTGCTCAACGCTTTGTCTGATAATAATGTCTCTGTCATATTTTGTGGAGACAATCGTATGCCTAATGCAATGTTGCTTAACCTTGATTCTAACGCAACGCAGGGGGAGAGTTTCCGGAATCAGGTTGAGGTGTCGCCTGCGTTGAAACGCAATCTCTGGCAACAGGTGGTTGTGGCAAAAATTCGCAATCAAGCAGCTTTGTTGACAAAGTTGGGAAAGGATGGCGATTTGTTGCGTCCGTTGTGGCAGAACGTTAAAAGTGGAGACTCTGACAATAGGGAAGGGGTGGCATCAAAAATTTATTGGGCAGAAATGTTTGGGCGTTCGTTTGTGCGTTCGCGAGAGGGAACAGGATTGAACCCATTGCTTAACTATGGCTACGCTATTCTTCGTGCTGCTACGGCCAGGGCATTGATGGGTTCCGGTTTGCTCCCTGCGTTTGGTATTTTCCATCGCAATCGTTACAATGCGTTTCCTCTGGCAGACGATATGATGGAGCCGTTCCGACCATATGTCGATGAGGTTGTTTATGAGATGATGGAGGCTGGGATGGTTGAATTGAATAAGGAGGCCAAAGGGAAATTGATAGGATTGCTCTTTGTTGATACTTATTTCCCAAAAGTGACGCGGCCTCTTGATATAGCGTTGACAATGGCGACCGCTTCGTTGGCAAAATGTGTTGCAGGGGATTGTAAGAAATTAAAATTTCCGATAATGAAATGACAGAGTTTAGACTTAATGCTTATCACATTATGTGGCTGTTTGTCTTTTTTGATTTGCCAACCAATACTAAGAAGCAGCGTAAAAATGCGGCTTCTTTCAGGAAAATGCTTGAAAAGGATGGGTTCACTATGATGCAATTTTCTGTTTACATACGGCATTGTGCATCTAAAGAAAGCCGTGATGTACATGTGAAAAGGGTTAAGTCATTCATTCCTCCGGAAGGAAAGGTGAGTATACTCTCAGTAACAGATCGCCAATATGGTGACATTCATAACTTTTGGGGAATGGTGGAGGAGGAAAAAGAAAGGCGACCGATTCCTCAACAGTTAGAAATTTTTTGAGTTCTTTGAAATTTGGATGAAAACGTATAATTTTGTTATGTGATTAAGAAGAAACCGTTATTGATGAATCTTTAGCGAGTTTTTTTAAATTTTCTCATCAAACTACAGCATTCCGTTGAAAATGAGAATGTGATTTAGGTGATAATGTGCTTGAAAATAGCGTCTTATGCGCCATAGGTTGTGGTTTGATGTAGAAATGGAATAAGATACAACTCCTATTCCCGAGTATGACAAACTTGGACTGTTGTGGTTTGATGTAGAAATGGAATAAGATACAACGTGGGAAAGTACCGCCAAAGCAAGCGAAGGTTGTGGTTTGATGTAGAAATGGAATAAGATACAACGTTTTGATTTTGAAATTGTCTCCTGGAAGGTTGTGGTTTGATGTAGAAATGGAATAAGATACAACTTAGGGATAATGAAAACAGGAGCTTCATTAGTTGTGGTTTGATGTAGAAATGGAATAAGATACAACGCGAAACGCGCGCACACGCATACACAGATAGTTGTGGTTTGATGTAGAAATGGAATAAGATACAACATAGATTGTAGATTTATTGAACAAATATTGGTTGTGGTTTGATGTAGAAATGGAATAAGATACAACGACAGAATTGGCAAAGCGAGTTGCTGGCTGTTGTGGTTTGATGTAGAAATGGAATAAGATACAACAAGACATACGAAGTATTTTATGCCAATTATGTTGTGGTTTGATGTAGAAATGGAATAAGATACAACCGATGTTTCAGACGTTGAGATACACTTACGGTTGTGGTTTGATGTAGAAATGGAATAAGATACAACCTCGCTTAGGTTCTTATGAAGCTAAGGAGTGTTGTGGTTTGATGTAGAAATGGAATAAGATACAACCCAATCCGGCAAGTTATCACCATAGTAATGTTGTGGTTTGATGTAGAAATGGAATAAGATACAACTTAATCGTTTTTTCCATTTTTAATATTTTTGTTGTGGTTTGATGTAGAAATGGAATAAGATACAACTAAGAATCGGGAATATAGCAGTACCCAAGAGTTGTGGTTTGATGTAGAAATGGAATAAGATACAACAGATGGCAAAATACCTTGAAGCATGTCTTGTTGTGGTTTGATGTAGAAATGGAATAAGATACAACTCTTTTAATCCGACTTTTATAAACCCGACAGTTGTGGTTTGATGTAGAAATGGAATAAGATACAACCGAAAGATGATTGTACAACAGCCGCCTCAAGTTGTGGTTTGATGTAGAAATGGAATAAGATACAACCAAGGTGTTGTCAAAAGAATCAGTTTTGTAGTTGTGGTTTGATGTAGAAATGGAATAAGATACAACCGTGAAACGTGGTTACGAGTGTCTTTCAATGTTGTGGTTTGATGTAGAAATGGAATAAGATACAACAAATAATGGGCGATGTCAACCCAATCATGGTTGTGGTTTGATGTAGAAATGGAATAAGATACAACTTCTTGTGAGATTTACGCGGGAGGTGGAGGGGATTGATGCTCTTGCCACTGACGTTTATTTGTCGTAACTTTGCACGGTCATCAATATCGATATGGCAAAGAAGAAGTATCAGAAAAGAAACAGCACCGCGCGTCAGGTGAGAACTGCCGTGATTGTTGTGGCGGTTATCGTGGCTGTGTGGTGGTTTATAGGACATGCGAAGGAGTTGGGCTTCAAGCGTGTTGAGAGTGGTACGCCCGCCAGCAATGTCGATGTAGAGGCGCTTATGGAGGTGAATGCTCCAGAGGGGTTGCGGCAGCAGATTATTGCGTATGAGGGCTACACCGCGTCGTTCAACGCCGCCCTGCGTATTCCCAACTATGTTGTCTACGAACTCACACGTTTCGAGACCCAGGGCGCGGAGCCGCGTCACGACAAGTTTATGTGCGACACCGACGTTGAGGGCTGTCCGACTACCGACGACTATAAGGGTTCGGGCTACGACCGCGGTCATATGGCTCCCGCTGCCGATATGAAATGGAGCAAGAAGGCGATGCAGGAGTCGTTTTTTCTGACAAATATATGTCCGCAGAACCATTCGCTCAACAGTGGCGGGTGGAAGCGTCTGGAGGAGAAAGTGCGCCTGTGGGCAGACCGCGACAGTGCAGTCATTGTAGTTTCCGGGCCAATCGTGCAAGGCCACATCAACCGTTTGGAAAGCGGAGTGGCTGTGCCTACCGGATTTTTCAAGGTGCTGCTCGCTCCGTTTGCCACCCCGAAGCGCGCCATCGCATTCATCTACAAGAACGAAGGCGGACAAAAGGTGATTGAGCGGCAGGCAGTAAGCGTAGACGAGGTGGAGGCTCTCACGGGGCTTGACTTCTTCTCTTCGCTGCCCGACGAGGAGGAAAATGAAATAGAAAAAACTTGTGATTATTACGAATGGAACAATTAGACATCAACCAGCATAACAACGACACACTATGCGCCGTGTCGACACCGGCGGGAGTGGGAGGAATAGCAGTGGTGCGCGTCAGCGGACGCGACGCCGTGAAATGCGTGATGAAATCATGGCGCGGAGCCGACCTTAATGCCGTGCAGACCCACACGCTGCACCTCGGACGCATCGTCGACACCGACGGCGAGACGCTCGACGAGGTTGTGGCAGCCGTATTCCGCGGACCACGGTCGTTTACTGGCGAGGATGTCATCGAGCTGTCGTGCCACGGCTCGCTATGGGTGCAGCAGCAACTTGTAGCACTGCTCATCGGCAACGGATGCCGCGCCGCCGAGGGAGGCGAATTCACGCGTCGCGCATTTATGAACGGGCGTCTCGACCTGTCGCAGGCAGAAGCCGTAGCCGACGTGATAGCAAGTGGCTCGAAAGCGGCACACCGCATCGCTGTGAGCCAGATGCGCGGCGGTTTCAGCCGTATGCTCTCCACTTTGCGCGAACGACTGCTCGAATTTGTGTCACTTATGGAGCTTGAACTCGATTTCAGCGAAGAGGATGTGGAGTTTGCCGACCGCACACGTCTGATTGGCATTGCAGAGGAGATTGACACAGCCGTGACACGCCTTGCCGACTCTTTTGCCGTCGGCAACGCCATCAAAAACGGATTTCCCGTGGCGATAGTGGGAGAGCCCAACGCAGGAAAATCCACACTCCTCAACCGGTTGCTGCACGACGACAAGGCACTCGTGAGCGACATCCGCGGCACAACGCGCGACGTGATAGAGGACACCATAACGCTCGGCGGACTGACATTTCGGTTTATCGACACAGCAGGCATACGCCAGACCACAGACACTATAGAGACAATGGGTATTGAGCGGACATTCAAAAAACTCGATGAGGCAGCGATAATCCTCTGGATGATCGACGGCACACAGCCTGTTGCCAACATCGCCACCGTTGCCGCCGACATCCTGCCACACGCCGAAGGAAAGCATCTTGTTGCCGTAATCAACAAAATCGACTGTCTTTCGGATGCCGACATCAGCGCGCTGCGCTCAGCCGTAGCCACTGCCGCCCCGTTGGCTGCGATAGCCACAATCTCGGCAAAAGCCGACATCGCCGTCGACTCGCTTGAGCAAAGCCTGATTGAAGCCGCCGCCGTTGCCGACACCGACCCCAACGCTGTCATCGTGACCAACGCACGCCACTACGACGCCCTTCTGCATGCCGGCGAAGCCATCAGACGCGCCCTCGACGGGTTGCGCAGCGGCATCTCGGGCGACTTCGTGTCGCAGGACATCCGTGAATGCATGCACTATCTCGGAGAAATAACCGGCGAAATCACAACCCACGAAATCCTCGGCTCCATCTTCTCCCGCTTCTGCATCGGCAAGTAAATTACTGATTATCAAATAGTTAAATTGATTATAATCGATTAATATGGCGCTCTTTACGGGCGCCTTTTTTGTTGCTCAAGTATCGTTGATAATCGTTGCTAAGCCTTTTTACGCCATTTTTTGTACCTCCTGTGTACCTCACCACGAAAATCCGAGGATTATCGTTGGCAAGGTCGTGGAGAACTTTTACGCCATTTTACGGGATTTTACGGAGTTATACAAAAATATTGGAGAAATAAGGAGAAATAACATGAGTAGCAACATTGAAATCAGACGAATCTGTGCGTGGTGCAAGCAAGAATTCATTGCGCATAAAACGACTACAACCTGTTGTTCGCACAGATGTGCAAACCTTCTGTATAAACAGAAGAAACGTGAAGCTTCCATTAGAGCTAACAACCAGGTTGTCGAAAAAGTCATCAAGGAAAAGCCGATTGAGAAGATCAGAGACAAACCTATTCTTACTATCACAGAAGCTGCCACATACATAGGCGTAACCCGACCTACTCTTTATGGCTATCTGAAAAGAGGTGAATTAAAAGCCTCCCGACTTGGATATAAATTTCTATTGAAAAAGGAAGATATTGATAACTTATTCAATAAGCCTATAGAATTTAAGATTCCGGTCAGAGACAAACCTTCCATTAATGATTTCTACACCACCGCCGAAGTCAAGGAAAAGTATGGAGTAAAGGATTCCTGGATATTTCACATCGCTAAGGAACATAATATTCCACGAACCTTTCATCGTGGGAAAACCTATTGGAGCAAAAAGCATATTGATGACTACTTTGCAAAGAAAGCTCCCAATCCTGAAATCAAGGAATGGTACAGCACACAAGACATGCAGGAGAAGTTCGGCATGACGCTAACGGCTATCTATTCTTTTGTATCAAAGAATGCCATTCCCAAAAAGAAAATCGGCATCATGGTGTACTACTCCAAGAAGCATGTAGACATTGCCAAAGGTCTCATAGCTCCCGAAGAGCCCGAATACTACACCATTGCCGAAGCGATGGAGCGATTCAATCTGACACGAGACCAACTCTACCATTATGTGAAATACCATAATATTCCCCGTATCAAGGTCGGTAAATATACCAAGATCCTGCGGGCAGAGCTGGACAAGTTCTTTGAGCCTCCAAAGATAGAATGAGCCGAAAGTTATTTTCTGGTGATAAATATCACCATCAGAACACCTTTTTAATTTGCAACAAAAACACGTATTAATCAAAAAACAATATAGCTATGACACTTACATGCACCAACGTAACACTGAGACAAAAACCATTGCGTAACGACCGCATATCTCTTTATCTGGATTATTATCCGGCCATCCGCAATCCTTATACGATGAAGATGAGTCGCCGGGAATTCCTCGGCATTTACATCTATGCCAAGCCCAAGAACGAGCAGCAAAGAATGTTCAATCAGGATATGCTGAACAAGGCAGAGGCAATCCGCTGTATCCGTGTCCAGTCGCTTATCAATGAAGAATTCGGGTTCCTGGACAAGAACAAGCAAAAGGTAGATTTCCTCGCCTACTTCCGGACAAAGGCACGGGAAAAGTATGAGAAATGGGATTGTGTTTACAATCACTTTGAGAAATTTGTCGGCGGCAAATGCACCTTTGGCGATGTCACCGTGGAACTGTGCGAGAAGTTCAGGGATTACTTGCTCAAATGCAAACAGATTAATCATCCCAATGCTTACATCTCACGCAATTCGGCAGCCGGCTATTATTCTACCTTCCGTGCCCTGTTGAAAATAGCCTATAAAGAAAAGATGTTGCGCGAGAACTTGAACGATTTTCTGGAAAAAATCGAATGGAAAGAGGTCAAGAAAGAGTATCTGACACTTGATGAAGTCAAGAAACTGGCAGCTACACCCTGCAAGATTCCTGTCTTAAAACAGGCCTCTCTGTTTGCCTGCATGACCGGTCTCCGTATCAGTGATATTTTGAAGCTGGACTGGCGTGATTTTGAAGTCGGCCCGGATCAAGGCTACTATATTCGTATCTGTACCGAAAAGACAGAAACCGAGGCCACCCTTCCCATCAGTCAGGAAGCACTGGAGTTGTGTGGCGAATGGGGCACCGGAAAAGTCTTCAAAGGCTTAACTCGCTCCATGACCCATCATCCCTTGAAACAATGGATCGCCGAAGCCGGAATCAGAAAACACATAACCTTCCATTGCTTTCGTCATTCATACGCCGTCATCCAAATCTCTTTAGGCACAGATATTTACACAGTATCGAAGATGCTAACACATAAGAATGTCACCACCACTCAAATCTATGCTGATTTAGTCAATTCAAAGAAGAGAGAGACGGCGAATAAGATTTCGTTGAAATAGTATAAAGTTCTGTAACGTAAGAAGAGTCTGACTAGGTTTTAACCCCATGTCGGACTCTTTTTTTTATTCTATTGTGGCATAGATGGCATAGAAATAAGTACCATATCGAGGACAAATGCTGCCACTTTCTTGGATTTATAACATGGTATCTATGAAATGACATATATTTGCGCACAAACAATTAGCAAATATCACTATGAATCAGAAAAGTATAGAACATATAGCACTCTATTCCCTTGTATTGTTAGGTACGCTTGTCGTTGGCGTTTTAGCCTGAATAATTCATAGTCTCCACAAAAAAGAGAACGCCCTTCTTGTATATTTGCA
>OGHM01000770.1_pt1 | contig 15175 bp, 9 predicted proteins | sample 1571531 | NCBI WGS metagenome assembly OGHM01 (sample SAMEA2582031, study PRJEB24529) | metagenome | biome: Human gut stool | place: China | collected 2011 | reverse complement strand
CCTTGGGCAGCTTGTAGAAGCCCTTGCCCTTGGGGCTCTTCCACTCGGAGGAAGCGGCATCCATGGCCAGCATGAAGTCCTTGCCGGGCTGATAACCGGCTTTCTCGATGGCGGCCAGAATGGTCTCGATGGTCTCCTCGTCACTGGACAGGTTGGGCGCAAACCCGCCCTCGTCGCCGACGGAGGTGGCCAGACCTTTGGCCTTCAGGATGGAGGCCAGAGCGTGGAAGACCTCGGCGCACCAGCGCAGCGCTTCCTTGAAGGAGGGGGCACCTACGGGCATGATCATGAACTCCTGGGTATCCACGGTATTGGTGGCGTGTGCGCCGCCGTTCAGGATGTTCATCATCGGGACGGGCAGGCGGTTGCCGTTCACGCCGCCCAGAAAACGGTACAGCGGCATCTCCAGCGAAGCGGCGGCTGCGCGGCAGGCGGCGATGGACACGGCCAGAATGGCGTTTGCGCCCAGGTTGGATTTGTCCTTGGTGCCGTCGGCTTTGCGCATGGCGGCATCGACTGCATAGATGTCGGAGGCATCCAGCCCCACGACGGCATCGGCGATGACGGTGTTGATGTTCTCAACGGCTTTGGTCACGCCCTTGCCCAGATAACGGCTCTTGTCGCCGTCGCGCAGCTCCAGCGCCTCGAACTCGCCGGTGGATGCGCCGGAAGGGGCACAGCCGCGGGCGACAGTGCCGTCAGCGAGGGTGATCTCAGCTTCGACGGTGGGGTTCCCGCGGGAGTCTAAGATCTCGCGGCCGACAACGGATTCGATTTCCAGATAATTCATAAGAAAGACCTCCCGGTAATGATTTGAAATAGTGGATAGTCAATGCTAACTAACTGCCTTTATCCTATCACGTCCTGTGCCTGGTTGCAAGAGGGGATCGCGATGTTTGCGGCTGTAAACATCATCAGTCTGCCCGGAGGCGGGGGCGGATATGCCCGGAGGCGGGAAGGCGGCCGCCGCCGCACCTGCCCGGAACCGACCGGACGGCCATTGTGTAACCTTTTTGACATTCGTGAAAACCGTTCATTTCAGGGTGAAACAAGATGAATGATTTAGAAAAACAGCCAAAAGTGATATGGAAATTTTGTGTACTTTAACATGATTTGACGGAAAAGGCCCGGAAAAGTATGGACGGTTTGTGAATTGCGAACGGCCCCGAAGGGGGCTATAATGAAACTACCGAGAGCAGAGCCGCTTTGAGGGAAAGGGCTCTGCTTTCTGCATTTTGCAAATACTTCCAAACAGGAGGATAACGATTATGAAAAAGATGATCACGCGTCGTAACTTTCTGGCTGCTGCCGGTGTCGTGGCTGCTGCCGGTGTCCTGACCGCCTGCGGCGGTTCTTCTTCCAGCACGGCTGCTTCCGGTTCTGCGGCTGGTTCCGCAGCCGGTTCCGCTGCTTCCGGTGAGACCATCAAGGTGGGCGTCATGGGCCCCCTGAGCGGCAACGTTTCCGTTTACGGCCAGGCCGTTGTCAACGGTGCGAGCCTGTACCTGAAGCAGGTCAACGCCGATGGCGGCATCAACGGCAAGCAGATCGAGATCCTGACCGAGGATGAGCAGGGCGACGCCACCCAGGCCGTCAACTGCTTCACCAAGATGGTGGACGAGGGCATCACGGCACTGATCGGCGATGTCACCACCACCCCCACGCTGGCCGTGGCTGCTGAGAGCGCCGACTACAACATGCCCATGGTCACTGCTTCTGCGACCGCAGAGGCTGTTACCTACGATGCCGAGACCGACACCGTGAACGCCAACGTCTTCCGTGCCACCTTCACCGACCCGTTCCAGGGCATCAAGATGGCAGATTACGCTTACAAGAAGCTGGGCTACACCAAGGCTGCTGTCATCTTTAAGAAGGGAGCAGACTACAACGAGGGCCTGGCTGAGAACTTCGTCAACGAGTTCGAGAGCCTGGGCGGCACCATCGTCGATCAGGAGAGCTACTCCGACGGCGACGTGGACTTCAAGACCCAGCTGACCAGCATCCTGGGCAAGGCCCCGGAGACGGTCTTCTGCCCCAACTACTATGAGGAAGTGGGCCAGATCCTGTCGCAGGCTGAGAGCATCGGCCTGACCGTTCCGTTCCTGGGCGGCGATGGCTGGGACGGCCTGGAGGGCTATGCGACCGCTGACCAGCTGAAGGACAGCTACTTCTGCGCCAACTACGCAAAGGGCGCTTCTCCGGAGTTCGAGGAGGCCTACAAGGCAGAGTACGGCGAGGATTACCCCAACGGCTTCGCACCTCTGGGCTACGACGCTGCCAAGACCGTGGTCTACGGCCTGCAGGCTGCGGAGGACGCCGGTCTGGAAGCAGGCAGCGACGAGTACAAGCAGGCTGTCATTGACGCCATCGCTTCCGGCACCATCGACGGCATCACCGGTACCTTCACCTTCGACGAGCACCACAACCCCGTCAAGGAGACTGCGATCCTGACCTATGTGGATGGCAAGCCCGAACTGAAGGAAATGTTCTAATCTCTCGTATCAGAACCACTTGCGGAGACCGCCGAAACGGGTTGTCTCCGCTTTTTTGGTAAAAGAGTGTCTCCCAAAAGGCGTGGCAAAACGCCGCAAAGAAAGGAAGTATCCATCCATGACAGTGTTTTTTAGTCAGCTGATCAACGGTCTTTCCCTGGGCAGCATCTATGCACTGATCGCACTGGGCTACAGCATGGTGTACGGCATCATCCTGCTGCTGAACTTTGCCCACGGCGATGTCATTATGGTGGGCGCGTACATGTCCTGGTTCGTGATGAACCAGCTGGGCCTTGGCCCGGTGACGGCTGTCTGCGCCACCGTCATTACCTGCACCCTGCTGGGTGTGGTGATCGAAAAGGTCGCCTACACCCCGCTGCGCAGTGCGCCCCGCATCTCGCTGCTGATCACGGCCATCGGCGTGTCCTTCTTCCTGGAGTATACGGCGGAGCTGCTGATGGGCTCCGGTGCAAAGGTCATCCCGTCCTACTTTGAAGCCAGGACCTTCTACTTCGGCAAAGTGCCGGTGGGCCTGACCTCCGTGATCACGCTGGTGGTCACCGTGCTGTCCATGCTCGTGCTGACCTTCCTGGTCCAAAAGACCAAACTCGGCAAGGCCATGCGTGCCGTCTCCGAGGATATGGATGCGGCCCGCCTGATGGGCATCAACGTCAACAGCACCATCTCCTTCACCTTTGCGGTGGGCTCTGCGCTGGCCGGTATCGGCGCAGTGCTGTATTGCTGCTCCTACCCGCAGGCAACGCCCACCATGGGTTCCATGCTGGGCCTGAAAGCCTTCGTTGCCGCAGTTCTGGGCGGCATCGGTTCCATTCCGGGCGCGATGATCGGCGGCATCGCCATCGGCCTGTGCGAGTGCTTCGTTTCCGCCATCGGCCTTTCCGCCTGGAAGGACGCCGTTACGTTTGCGATCCTGATCATCGTGCTGCTGTTCAAGCCCACCGGCTTCCTTGGCCGCAAGGTGCAGGAAAAGGTGTAAGGAGGGCATGAAGATGAATACCAAACGCAAAACGCTCAAAATGCCCGTGCGCTACCTGATGAATACGGTGCTGGTGGCGCTGCTGTTCCTGGGGCTTTCCTACCTGACCGGGAATCTGCTTTCCACCTATCAGAACAAGGTGCTGATGACCGTGGGCATCAACATCATCCTGGCCGTGTCCCTGAACGTGGCCACCGGCTATCTGGGCCAGCTGCCGCTGGGCCATGCCGGTTTCATGGCCGTGGGTGCTTATACCTGCGCGCTGTTCACCAAGTACAGCCCCCTGCCCAGCGGCATCTCCTTTGCCATTGGTCTGGTGCTGGCCTGCATCATGGCGGGCCTGTTCGGTGTGCTGATCGGCATCCCCGCTCTGCGCCTGACCGGTGACTATCTGGCCATCCTGACGCTGGGCTTCGGCGAGATCATCCGCATCACGCTGAACAACATCGACGATGTGCTGGGTTACAGCCTGTTCTACGGCTCCAAGGGCCTGAAGAACATCCCCAAGTATTCCCATTTCAGCAATGTGTTCCTGTGTGTGGTCATCACCTGCTTCCTGATCCACGCCATGATGAAGAGCCGCCACGGCCGCGCCGTCCTCGCCATCCGCGACAACGAGATCGCAGCCGAGAGCTGCGGCATCCAGACCACCTACTATAAGGTCATGGCCTTTGCCTTCTCTGCGGCCTTCGCTGGTCTGGCCGGTGGTCTGTACGCCTGCTACATCGGCGTTCTGAACCCCTCGACCTTCGGTTTCATGAAGTCCATCGAGATCCTGGTCATGGTCGTTCTGGGCGGCATGGGCTCCATGCTGGGCTCCATCCTCTCGGCAACGGTGCTGACCATCCTGCCCGAAGCGACCCGCAGCTTCGACAGCTACCGCATGGTCATCTACTCGCTGGTGCTGATCCTGATGATGATCTTCCGCCCCGGCGGACTGCTGGGCAGCTACGACTTCTCCATGAGCCGCATCGTGGAGAAGGTCCTGAACGGGGAACTGTTCCGCAAGAAGAACAAGGAGGGTGCAGACCATGAGTGAGTTCCAGACGAGACTGAACAGCGTCCCCTCCGGCGGTTTCCTGACCGACCGCGACAAGGACAAAAAGCCCATCCTCGACGTGCGTGAGCTGGGCATCGACTTCGGCGGTCTGACCGCAGTGGACGGCTTCAACCTGATGATCGGCCGCAACGAGATCACCGGCCTCATCGGCCCCAACGGTGCCGGTAAGACCACCGTTTTCAACCTGCTGACCAACGTATACCAGCCCACCCGCGGCTCCATCCTGATCGACGGGATGCCCACGGCAGGCAAGAAGACCTATCAGGTCAACCGGATGGGTGTGGCCCGTACCTTCCAGAACATCCGCCTGTTCAAGGAGCTGTCGGTCATCGACAACATCAAGGTCGGCCTGCATGAGTCCATGAAGTACAACCTGGCCTCCTCCCTGATCCGTCTGCCCAACTACTGGAAGGAAGAAAAAAAGTGCACCGAGCGGGCACTGGAGCTGCTGGATATCTTCCACATGGCCGACCTGGCCAACACCCCGGCGGGCAGCCTGCCCTATGGTGCACAGCGCCGGTTGGAGATCATGCGCGCCCTGGCTACCAGCCCGAAGCTGCTGCTTCTGGACGAGCCTGCTGCCGGTATGAACCCCTCCGAGACCGCTGAACTGACCGAGACCATCCGCCGCATCCGCGACGAATTCGACATTGCCGTGCTGCTGATCGAGCACGACATGAGCCTGGTCATGGGCATCTGCGAGGGCATCGCAGTGCTGAACTTTGGCCGCATCATCGCCAAGGGCACCCCGGATGAGATCCGCAACAACCCGCAGGTCGTTGAGGCCTATCTGGGCAAGAAGGAGGGCTGACCGATGGCAGATTCTATGCTGAAAGTGGAGAACATCAACGTCTATTACGGCAACATCCACGCCGTCAAGGACGTTTCGTTTGAGGTCCACGAAGGGGAGATCGTGACCCTGATCGGTGCCAACGGTGCCGGTAAGTCCACCACCCTGAAGACCATTTCCGGCCTGCTCCACCCGAAGACGGGCGATGTCCTGTACAAGGGCAAGAGCATCAAGGGCGTCCGTGCCCACAAGATCGTGGAGGCCGGTCTGGCCCATGTGCCGGAGGGACGCCACGTCTTCCTGCACATGACCGTGGAGGAAAATCTGGAAATGGGCGGCTACACCCAGCCTGCCTCCACCATCGGCCCCAACAAGGAAAAGGTCTTTGAACTGTTCCCCCGCCTGAAGGAGCGCCGCAAACAGCTGGCGGGCACCATGTCCGGCGGTGAGCAGCAGATGCTGGCCATGGGCCGTGCGCTGATGAGCAACGCCTCCATGCTGATGCTGGATGAACCGTCTATGGGCCTGTCGCCTCTGCTGGTGCAGGAGATCTTCGACATCATCCGGAACATCCACGAGGAGGGAATGACCATCCTGCTGGTCGAGCAGAACGCGCAGATGGCGCTTTCCGTGGCCGACCGGGCCTATGTTCTGGAGACCGGCCGTGTTGTCATGGATGGCACCGGTGCCGAGCTGCTGACCAATGAGCGTGTCCGCAGCGCCTATCTGGGCGGCTGAGACACGGTATGATAGAGCAAGCAAAAAAAGGACTGTCGCATTAGCTGGTTGCTCATAAAAAAGTGAATCCGACCTATGGCTGCAATCAAAGGTCGGATTCTTTTTTTATGTTAGGGCTGGAATATCCATGGCTCCCTCTGACGCGGGAGGCTTGGATGCGGTGCAAAATTGCACATTACCGCACTACACCGAATGGTGTATAGAAGTGCGCCCTTACTGTTTGACAAATTGGAATTGATTTTCCTTTTTATTTCTTAGTATCAATCCAAATGAAAACTCTCTCGTCAGTTCTTTCAGTAACAACACCTCCGTTTGCTATTGCCACAGCTTGAGATGCTATGTTATCTAAAAGAATGGTTACTAACACTTTATCTATTCCCATTTCTTTCGCTTCATTAAGCAATAATCTCAGCAGTTCTTTTCCATATCCTTTTCCACGAAACGCTGGTGCAATTCCGTACCCGATATTTCCTCCTGCTTTTCTCAGTGCCTCAGTCAAAAAATGTCTGACAGAACCAAATCCAACCGGAATACCATCAGCATATAGCCAAAAAGTTGTAGAAGGCACTTTCCAACCATCTACAATCCCTTCTTGCTCAGAATCCCTCTGTTTTACAATCAGCCATTCTTTATACTCATCAAATGTTAATCCGTTGGCTTTGTTAATTAATCCATTTTCTTCAGCAGGGATCTCTTGCAGCATTGTGTAAATATCTAAGCCATCATCAACTGACGATCTTTTTAATTCCAACATTATTTTCAATTCTCCTTAATCAAATAAACTCAAGTTTATCAGTCTGTTTAATCATATCATATGGCTTCAATGTACGGCAAGAACAATCCCGGCAGACATTACTGCCGGGACTGATGCTGTTTTATGGACATCTACATTTCGCGACAGTCCTTTTTTGTTGTGTCTCACTTGATGCAGGTGGAACAGGGGGTGTAGCCTGCTGCAATGGCCTCGTCGTAGCTGGAGAAGAGGATCTGGTTCTTCTCTGCCGGGAGGTTCGGGCAGGTGGGCAGATGGAACTTTTTGGAGTTCACGTTGCCGATGTAGGTCTGCTGTGCCGTGCTGGATGCCGCCGGGGCGGTGGGGTTTAACTCGGCGTCGGTGGCGTTCTTGTCGGTGCGGATGGTGTAGTTCTGGCCGTCCGACCCGATGACGACCGTGCCCAGCAGGTCGGTGCGGTAGACGTCCACGCCTGCATCCCGCAGGATGCTCAGGGTCTCCTCATGCGGGTGGCCGTATTTGTTGTTCACGCCGCAGGAGATGACGCCCATTTCGGGCAGGACGGCATTCAAAAAGAGGTAGCTCGTCGAGGTGCTGGAACCGTGGTGGCCTACCTGCAAAACATCGGCCTTCAGGTTGGCCCCTCTGTTCACCAGGTCGCGCTCTGCATCCGATTCCATGTCGCCGGTCAGGAGGAAGCTGGTGGCACCATAATCTACCCGCAGGACGATCGAGGTGTCATTCGTCTCACTGTATTGTGCCACCGGACCCAGCATCGTCACCGTTGCACCGCCCAGCTGCCAGACGGTGCCCACGGTGGGCACCTCGACCTGCAGGCCCTGCTGCTGGGTGTACTTCACAAAATCCTGAAAGCACTTGGTGGAGGCCTCCGTCACCGGGCTGTACACATGGTTCGCCGGGAAGAAGGCCAGCGCAGCGGCCAGCCCGCCCACATGGTCTTCATGCGCGTGGGAGCAGAAGACGTATTGCAGCTCTTCCACGCCCTGCTTCTGCAAATAGCTGACCACCATGCTGCCGTCGTCCACGTTGCCGCCGTCGTACAGCATGTACTGGCCATCGCACTCCACCAGGACGCTGAGCGCCTGCCCCACGTCGAGAAAGTGCATCCGGAAGCTGTCGGCGGTCTGCACCCCACTGGATGCCGGGTTCGGGATCACATCGGCGCTGCCGCCCGGAAGGACGGATGCCCCGTCACAGGCCGCAAGGCCCAGGGCCAGCGCAGCGGCCAACGCCAGTGCGGCCAGCCGCCGCAAAGGCTTTCGCCAGAAACTTACTTTTTCCGATTTGTATTTTTCCACGTCGTATTCTCTTTCTGTTGATCGTTTTTCGGCTTATGGCCGGGGGCAGAGCGGGGCGCGAACCGTGCGCCGGGGCTGGGCTGACGTCCGCCCGCACTGCGGTTCGCCGGGGCGGCATGGCCCTGCGGACGACCCTTGCCCTTGCCGTTTGGGCGGACGGTGTAGGTGCCGTCGTTATGGATGGTCACCTCGGCGGCCTCGGCTCTGCGGGCCGAGCGCTGGACGGCGCGGCGGCCCTCGGCGGGCACCAGCAGCGGGATGAGGTCTTCGCGGTGGGTCATTTTGAGCGCCTTGATGACCTTTTCGGCGTTGCGCGGTTCGTAATACTGGAGCAGTGCGCGCTGCAGCGCCTTGCCCTCGGCGGTCTTCTCCACGAACACCGGCTTGAGGGTGTAGGGGTCCAGACCGGTATAGAACATGCAGGTGCTCACGGTGCCGGGTGTGGGATAGAAGTCCTGCACCTGCTCCGGGCGCATGTGGTTCTTGTAAAGGTACTCGGCCAGATAGACCGCGTCGCTCAGGGTGCTGCCCGGATGGCTGGACATCAGGTAGGGCACAAGGTACTGCTTTTTGCCCGCCTTTTTGCTCAGCTCGTAGAACTTATCCTTGAACTTGTTGAAGGTCTGGATGGGCGGCTTGCCCATGTAGGCGAGGGTATTGGGGGCGCAGTGCTCCGGGGCAACTTTCAGCTGGCCGGAGACGTGGTATTCCACCAGCTCCTTGAAGAAGGTATCGTCCGGGTCTGCCATCAGATAGTCGAACCGGATGCCGCTGCGGATGAACACCTTCTTGACGCCCGGCAGCTCCCGGACGCGGCGCAGGATCTTCAGATAGTCGCTGTGGTCCACGATCATGTGGGAGCAGGTCGTGGGGGCCAGGCAGTGCTTGCCGCCATTGCACATGCCCCGCAGCATCTGTTCGCGGCAGGACGGGAAGCGGAAGTTTGCCGTGGGGCCGCCGATGTCGTGGATGTAGCCCTTGAAATCCGGCTCATGGGTCATCCGCTCGGCCTCGGCCACGATGCTGTCGGCACTGCGGCTGGTCACGCGGCGGCCCTGATGCAGCTGGATGGCGCAGAAGTTGCAGCCGCCGAAGCAGCCGCGGTTCTGGATGATGGAGAACTGCACCTCCCGGATGGCAGGCACACCGCCCATGGCCTCGTAGATGGGGTGATACCGGCGGGTGTAGGGCAGGGCATAGACCCGATCCAGCTCCCAGCGCACCAGCGGCTTTGCCGGGATGTTCTGGACGAGGTACTTCTCGCTCTGCTTCTGGACGATGATCTGGCCGCTGACGACATCCTGATTGTCCATCTGGATACGGCAGGCTTTGGCGTAGGCGGTCTTATCGGACGCCACCTTTTTGAAGCCCGCGCACTCCACATATTTTTCGGGCAGGTGGTCGAAGTCGGTCAGGTAGCAGGTGCCGTCCACATCGGTGATGCTCTCCACCGGCTCCCCTGCCGCCAGACGGCGGGCGATCTCCACGGTCTGGTGTTCGCCCATGCCGAAGCTGATGATATCCGCGCCGGAGTCCTCCGCGATGCTGGGCAGGACGGTGTCCAGCCAGTAATCGTAGTGGGCGAACCGCCGCAGCGAGGCTTCCAGACCGCCCAGGATCACGGGCAGGTCGGGGTAGGCCTGCTTGGCCAGCCTGGTATACACGGTGGCGCTGCGGTCCGGGCGGGCACCGGCCTTGCCGCCGGGGGAGTATTCATCCTCGGCGCGGGGGATCTTTGCCACGGAATAGTGGCTGACCATGCTGTCCACGTTGCCGCCGCCAATGAAAAAGCCGTACTTGGGCTTGCCGAACCGCTTGAAGTCCTCGCAGTCGGTATAGCGGGGCTGTGCCAGCACGCCCACCTTGTAGCCCTCGGCTTCCAGCAGGCGGCTGATGATGGCGGTGCCAAAGCTGGGGTGGTCCACATAGGCGTCGCCGCCCACGACCACAAAGTCCAGCTGCTCCCATCCCCGCGCCTCCATGTCCGCGCGGCTGATGGGGAGAAATTCGGTGTAGATCTGGGAAGAGTTTTCCATAATGCTCCTTTTATTTTATCGTTCGTTCCGTTTCGCTTCTGGATCGCGGGTTTCCCACTCCGGGGAGAACGGACACGTCAGTGTCTGCGCGGATCATTCATCCGGCTGGTTCATCTGCATTTCCAGCCACTGCTGGCGGCTGATGAGGACAGCGCGGGGCTTGGCACCCTCGTAGGGGCCGATGATGCCTTTTTGTTCCATCTCGTCCATGATGCGGGCGGCGCGGGCATAGCCCAGCTTGCACCGGCGCTGGAGCAGGCTGGTGGATGCCTGACCGGCATCAATGACCACCTCGACGGCCTGCTTGAGCATCGGGTCGCTGCCGGTCTCCTCGTCGGCATCGGCAGAGGATGCGCCTTTTTTGCCGTCCAGGATGGCGTGTTTTTCCATGGCCTCGATCATGGCCTCGTCGTACTGGACCGTCGCGCTCTGCTTGATAAAGTCCAGCACACGGCTGATCTCCTCATCCCGCACGAAGGTGCCCTGGATGCGGATGGGCTTGGGGGCACCGACCGGCATGAAGAGCATATCGCCCATGCCCAGCAGCTTTTCGGCACCGGCACCATCCAGGATGGTGCGGCTGTCCACCTGGCTGGACACCGCGAATGCGATGCGGCTGGGGATGTTGGCCTTGATCAGGCCGGTGATGACGTCCACGCTGGGGCGCTGGGTCGCGACGATGAGGTGCATACCGGCCGCACGGGCCTTCTGGGCGATGCGGCAGATGGAGTCCTCGACGTCCTTGCCCACGACCATCATCAGGTCGGCCAGCTCATCAATGATGATGGCGATGTAGGGCATCTTTTCCAGCATGGGGTCGGTGGCGGCCAGCTTGTTGAAGGATTTGATGTCGCGGACGTTGTTCTCCGCAAACAGGTGATACCGGCGCTCCATCTCCTGCACGGCGCTGCTCAGAGCGCCCGCCGCCTTTTTCGGCTCGGTGATGACCGGCATCAGCAGGTGAGGGATGCCGTTGTACTCGGCCAGCTCGACCACCTTGGGGTCGATGAGGATGAGCTTGACGTCCTCCGGGCTGGACCGGAACAGCAGGCTCATGATGATGCTGTTGACACAGACGGATTTGCCGCTGCCGGTGCTGCCTGCAATGAGCAGGTGGGGCATCTTGCACAGGTCGGCCACCTGGGCCACGCCGGCGATGTCCTTGCCCAGTGCGATGCCGAGGGGCGAGGTCATCCGCAGGAAGGCCTGGCTCTCGAAGACACTGCGGATATAGACCGGCGTCTTTTTGTGGTTGGGCACCTCGATGCCCACGGCGGGCTTGCCGGGGATGGGGGCCTCCATGCGGACGTCGGCGACGGCCAGGTTCAGTGCGATGTCGTCTGCCAGCGAGGTGATGCGGCTGATCTTGACGCCCGCCATGGGTTGGACTTCATACCGCGTGACCGACGGGCCGCGGGAGATGTCCAGCACACGGGTGCGGACGCCGAAACTTTCCAGCGTGTCCACGAGCTTCTGCGCATTGGCCTTCAGCTCGTCCTGTGCGTTGGGGTCACTCTCCTCCGGGGCCTTTTCAAACAGGTCGATGCCGGGGTACTGGTACTGATAGCTCTCCTCAGCCTCCGGCTCCTCGGCCGGGGCGGTGGCTGCCTGCTGCTCGCCGACGGCGGGCTTTTCCATGGCAGCGGCTACCAGCGTGTTGATGTCTTTTTCCTCCACCGGCTCGCTGGTGATGCTGATCCAGCCGTCCTCGTCCGGGGCAGAGCGCATGGCCATCACGTTGTCGGCCATGACCCGCACCGGCACGGAGGGCTCGTCGGTGGTGGGCAGGGTCGGTGTCTGGAAGGCTCCGCTGCCGTCGAACGCAGGAGCTTCGGCGGGGCCTTCGTCCACCGGCTGGGCCGGGATGCCGGGCGTTACCACCGGGGCCGGTGCTTCGGGGGCCGCCGGGGCTTCCGATTTTGCAAAGAAGTCCTCAGCCGCTGTCTCGATGGCATCGGGCACCACCGGCTTCACGATGGGCCGGGGCGCGGGCTTGTGGAGCGGGTCCTGCCCGAAGGTGCCGCCGGGCCCGACGATGAAGGGCTCGATGGGCTCACTGCCGCCCTCGACCACGGGGGTGCTGTCCGGCCCAAGGTCGATGTCAAACGAGGCGCGGGGATGGGGCGTGCCCACCTGCACCGGCGTAAAGGCCGGGGCCTCCTGCGGCTCTGCCGGGGCAGGTGCGGGGGAGGGAGCAGGTGCTTCGTAGCCGAGGGAGTCGTCCACCGGTTCGGGCACGGCTTCGCCCTCCAGCTCTTTGGTCACCTTGTGGCCCCAGCTGAAAATGCCGGACAGCCAGCCCGGAGCTGCAAAGCCGTCTTCCTCGTCCTCTTTGCCGCAAAAGTCCGGCTCGTCTCCGGCTTCCAGCGCGGCCGCTTCCTCCTCGGCCTGGCGGGCGGCCTGCCGCTCGGCACGGCGGGCTGCATTCTGCTCGTAGACGGCCACGCCCTTTTCGTGGGCGCTGCCGCCCAGTTCACACATCCACTGCCACAGTTCGGCGGGGGTGATATCAAAAATGTACAGGCTGGCACAGAGCGCCAGCACCACCATCACGAGATTTGCTGCCGGACGCCCGCAGAGCAGCAGCAGATTGCCGCCCAGCAGGGCACCGATGGCACCGCCGCCCAGCCAGGCATGGACGCCGTTCTGATAGCACTCCGCTACCATGCGGGCCGCCGGGATGTCGGCGGGGATCTCGGAAAAGACGATGACGGTGCCGCTGGCAAACACCAGCCCCAGCATCAGCTTGAACATCTGGCCGATGAGGTCTTCGCCCCGTGTGTAGAGGATGGCCAGATAGCAGATCGCCGCGCCCAGCACGAAGCTGCCGCAGCCGAACAGGCCGAACAATACCTCGTGCAGGGCCTTCCAGACCGAGCTGCCCTCCACAAAGGCCAGCACGATGAGCAGCAGGCCCGCAAACAGGGTGCCCAGCCCTGCGGGCATCCGCTCCTGTGCCCGGCTCTTTCTCCGCGCAGGTGCGCGTCTTGCGGTCGTTTTTCGTTTTTTCTTTGCCATCTTTCGTTGCAACCCTGTCTCTTTCTCCCATAGTATTCGATTCTTTCATTTTATCACGACCTATGGAAAATAGCAACGAAAACCCGCTCAGCGTTCGATCTCCCGATACAGCCACGCCAGCGCATCCGAGATGCCGCCCAGCTCGTCGATGAGCTTTTCGCGCACGGCCCGGCGGCCGTCCAGCATGGTGCCCACATCCATGACCAGCTCGCCGGTGCGGAGCATCAGCTCGGTGTAGCGCTTTTCCGAGATGCCGCTGTGCGCCGCCACGAAGCCGGTGATCCGCTCCTGCATCTGTTCGAACCACCGCATCGTCTGGGGCACACCCAGGATCATCCCGGAGTGCCGCACCGGGTGGACGGTCATGGTGGCTGTGGGCACGATGAAGCTCCGCCGGGCGCTGACGGCCAGCGGGATGCCGATGGAGTGCCCGCCGCCCAGCACCACGGCGGCGCTGGGCTTGGAGATGCTGGCGATCAGCTCCGCCAGCGCCAGCCCGGCTTCCACATCGCCGCCCACGGTGTTCAGGATGACCAGCAGGCCCTCCACCGCCGGGTCCTCCTGCACGGCCACCAGCTGCGGGATGACATGCTCGTACTTGGTGGTCTTCTGCCCCTGGGGCGCTTCCACATGGCCCTCGATCTGCCCCACCACGGTCAGGCAGTGGATGGCGTGGGGGCCTTTGGTGCGGTAGACGCTGCCCAGATCCTCGATCTGCTCTTTTTCCAGCCGCTGCTCTTCCACCGGGGTGTTTTTTTCGTTCTGCTCTGCCATAAGCCCCTCCTGCTCTGTTTTTTTTCAGGGTTCCCGGCGGGTCAAATGATTATGCGGCGGCTAAGATTTCTTAACTTTTGAAAAAATTGCTCCATTTTATTTGACATTCTCCACATCCGCTGTATACTTTAGATAATGAATAAGATTGACAAAGATGTATCATTATTGTGCAAAACTCTTTGAATCTGCCGGAGCGCCACGGTGGGCGCAGAGGACCGGCATCGAATGGATGAAAGGAGAACCACCTATGAACACCCCTGGTAAAGCATCTCTGCCGGTGATCAAACGCCTGCCCAAGTACTACCGCTTTCTGCGGACCTTGAAGAACGACGGCATCACCAGCATCTCTTCCCGCGAACTGGCCGCCCAGATGGGCACCACGGCCTCTCAGGTCCGGCAGGACTTCAACTGCATCGGCGATGTGAACGGCCGTCAGGGCATCGGCTACTCGGTCGAAAACCTGCTCTCCATCCTGGAGAATCTGCTGTTCGGCAACGGCGACCGCCTGCCCACCATCCTCATCGGCTGCGGCCGTCTGGGCAAGGCCGTCAGCCGGTTCATCACCACCGATACCAACGGCTATAAGCTCATTGCCGCCTTCGACAACTCGCCGGACGAAGTGGGCAGGGAGATCAACGGCATCCAGATCCTCCACATCGACCAGCTGGAGAGCTTCTGCGCCGAGCACAAGCCCGAAGTGGCGGTTCTCTGTGTGCCCCGCAGCGGTGCCGAAGAGCTGAGCGGCCGTCTGGTCAGCCTGGGCATCAAAGGCTTCTGGAACTTCTCCCACTACGACCTGTCCGTCCCATATCCGGAAGTCGTGGTCGAGAACGTCCACCTGGGCGACAGCCTGATGAGCCTGGGCTACCGCCTGCGCAATCAGGACTAAGACTGATATCCTATTATAAAGCCATTGCACGGTTTCAACCTCTCCGTCATCGCTGCGCGATGCCACCTCTCCTGATGAGGAGAGGCCTTGGCATTGCGTAGAAGTTCATCTTTTCGCCAGAGGCTCTCCTATTAGGAGAGCTGTCGAGCGAATGCGAGACTGAGAGGTTGAATTTTTGTGCCCGATCTAGATAGAGGAGAACTTCATGGCAAAGCTATATTTCCGTTACGGCGCAATGAACAGCGGCAAGAGCACGGCCCTGATGCAGGTGGCGCACAACTACGAGGAGCAGGGGATGCAGGTGCTCATCCTGAAGCCGCAGGTGGACA
>OGHM01000763.1_pt1 | contig 15271 bp, 9 predicted proteins | sample 1571531 | NCBI WGS metagenome assembly OGHM01 (sample SAMEA2582031, study PRJEB24529) | metagenome | biome: Human gut stool | place: China | collected 2011 | reverse complement strand
CTTGACTAACAAATACATGAATATCAATACTTCATGTATTGCCAATTTGGGGCATTGAGCCCCAAGTTAGCAATGCCGACGCGGGGACGCGTCGCCCCCAGGTGAGGACGCGTCGCCCAATTAGGCCGACAAATTGCAGTTTCTTTTGTTTACCCACACGATGCGTTATGGAGCCATTTTAAATAATTACATTGGGGGGCGAGTTTTTAACCCGCCCCCCAATGTGGTAATATATCTGTGATATTTATTTATTCCTCCGTCCAGTTCGCAGCGTCCCAGCCACGTTCATTTGAGCGGAATGTGCCGTCGTACGTATCGTCAGAGATAGTGATGTCACTGTTATCGCCACCGTCAGTGCTCAGTTTTGAACCTGTGAGCATCGTGTCCTCCATAGCCAAACGAATGGCTGCAGCACGTGGCGCAATGTATTCTTTTTTCATGACTTATCGTTTAGTTTTTGTGTAGGATAGTTTTTAAACAAACAGCGCGCTCACTTAAAAACTATCCTATCGCAATTCAATTACTTTACAATCACCTTTTTGCCTTGCATAATGTAAAGGCCAGCGGGTAAGTTGTTAGTGCCTCGGTTGCTCACCTTAATGCCCTGCAAGTTATAAACGGCACCTGCGCTCTGAGCTTGTGCGCCATTCACTTGGTTAATGCCAGTTACCTCGCCACCGTCAAAGCAGATGCGAAGGCCATTAGCGTTCAAATTTTTTGTAGCGAAGTAAGCGCAAGTAGCAGGTAATGTGCTACCAGCAGTGCCCAACATAATCTTCTGTACGTCACCCTCTGAAGCTACACCATACAAACCATTCATGCTCTTGCTTGCCTCGTAGTTACCTACGAAAGTGAAACCGTTGTGTTCAACGGGGGTAGGATTAGTAGCCTCAACCTTACCACCATAGTAGAAGGGATCTGAAACTTCATTGTCAAAGAATACCAAGTAGGGAACGTTAGCCTTTAACACACCATCAGCTACCTCATTGAAGGTCAAGCTTGAGCCATTTGAGCTAACGAACTCTTGTGCCTTAGTAGCTTGCAAACCTGCTACTGCTACGTCGAAAGGCAAACAAACCGTATTCCAACCCTTAGCAAAGGTGCGATTGACAATTACATTATTCACACCTGCTTCAGTACTAACAGATGCATTTGCACCAATCGTAATGGTTGGAGCAAAGGTTACATTGATGTTGCCAACTTCAGGAAAGTTCTTGATTGTAATTTGAGCAACCATTTGATCACCATTTACGGTGGCAATTGCATTGACAGGTATTACTCCTAATTGGGGACCCATCCAAAAACCGATTTCAGGGTCATCACCTTCGGTTATCGTTATTTCCTGTTGCTTTGTATATATGTTACCTTTTTCTTCCAAATTTGTTAGCTTAATATTACCAATACCAGCACCAGCAAACTTGAAATTTTTAAGCTCAAGAGATTTTGAACCATCAGACTCGCTTAATAACTGAATGCTTGTCTTTTCAGGAGCTGTAGAAAGGCCACCTGCATTTACCAACAAATCACTTGTGAAATTCTGAACCTTTACGACATTAATTGTATAGGTCGTCATAGATGTTGGATTTGTTGATGCATCATAATCCTCACCTTTTACAGTAATAGTATACGTACCATTACTATAATTATCCGAAACTGTTGCTCCTTGTCCTTTTTTCTTAAAAGCTACTTTCTTAGGATCAAAATCTTCTGTTACATATAAGTCATAATTAGTCTTATCAGCAGAAAAACCTGAGAGTTCAGCACCTTTATACGCTAAAGATTTAAGAGCGTGATAATATACCAATTCTACATTGTCTATAGTCAAAGTATTATCTTTTACAATAGAACTTCTATTTGCGAAATAATCATTTGCCGCAAATATTATATTTATATTTTCAACTTTTACATCTTTTCCTGCAAACTCCCCATAATCTAACTCCGATACATGTTTTGTCCAGGTTGTAGTAGCTTTTAAATGCTCATCAACTTTAGCTACACATACTGCATCTGTTGTTTGTGAAGTAGCACCACCTAAAGATTTTGACATATCATAGCCCAACACTTGTCGATCTCTATTGTTCATCGTGCATAATGTTGGATTTACAAACCCAGTAAATTTATATGTTGTATTTCCAGGCACATCTTTTTGCGTAAAAGTTCCTTTCCACAAATATGCTACAAAACTTGCATCATCTCCACCATTCTCACGCTTATAATAAAACGAAACGGCATCAGGATGTTTATCAAAGCTTTTGCCACCAAAGGTTCCACCGTCCTCGTTTTGGGTAGTTCCCCATCCTTTGGCTTGAGCTGTAGCCCAAGTAGTACCTAAAGTTAGATACGCGGGTATATTCTGTGTCGCATTTATGTTTTGCAATTTTACAGCCTTGTCTGAATTGTAGCCTTCAACTTGACTAGCAACTTGTACACTTTTTATTAATGCATTGTAGATGTTAGAAACACTCCAACCTTGAGGAGTCGTACCAGACGCATTAGCATTATCATTGCTATCCCAAGGAGTATATGTAACCCAATCAGATTCAAAGTCGCCACTTACTTGAAATTGCGCCTTTACCGTTGAACACATAGAGAGTAAAACGGCACAAAAAAAAGTCTTTTTCATTTTTCTTATTTTACTATTGTTTTTTTACCATCGATAATGTAATAACCTTTAGGGAGTTTGGCATTAACAATTCGTTTACCCTCCAAAGAATAAACTTTCGTAGGTTGTTCCTTTTTAGCATTTACTTCCTTGATGGCAGTTGTTTCATTTTCCTTACCAACAACAACTCGAATCATTTGGCTAAGCGTAGCAGTCATATCTATATCAATGACTGCGTACAATTTATTTCCTACAATGGTGCCATTTAATACAACAGGAACATCTTCTAGGCTTGGTCCCATCCAAAAAGAAATACCTTCTTCGTCTCCCTCTTTTATTTGTATAATCTGATTAGTGCTAAGACTTTTTCCGAAGGCCTTTTCTTCCATTTTAACTCCATTTACAGCAATATTACCAATAGGTATATCACTCTCTCCATCTATTAAATGAAAGTTCTTGAGCGTAAAATCGCAAGTCCCGTCGCCATTGTCAACAACAGTGATAGCAGCAGGAATACTATCCGTGCTTACCTCATTAATTGTCACCACAAGCTTTTCGTTGTAGTTCGTTTGCGTTTGCGCCATGCCGCAGAGGGCACAGAGCGAAAGGCAAAACGTAAGTAAAGTTTTCTTCATAAATTGTATAGTTGTTTTTGTTTGTTATCAAGAATCAAAATGCCCCAAAAATAGAAGCCTAGAACAAGTAGTTAAACCCTAACGTGCCGTAAATGGGGTAGAGCGCAAAAGTGACTGACTCGTAGTCGGAGGGGAATATGCTATTTAAGCCCCACGTCAGGTTGAGCGATACGCTGAGGTGTTTGTAGGCTTTAAACTCTCCCCCGACTTGGAGACCCCACGCAAAGCGGCGAAGGTCTTTCGAGAAGTCGTAGTCGGCACTCGTCACCTCTGTGGCGGGGCCAGCGGGATTGGGCTGACGAATGTAGCTTACATCGTCGTCGCTCTTGCTATAGGCCGAACCAGTAAAGTTGCCATTGATGAGGTAAGAGAAGTAAGGACCAGCTTGCACTTGCCAACGATCGTTGAAAGAATAGGTGGCAAGGATGGGGAAGGTCAAGTAGTTATTATTTACCTTCGTCTTAACATTGCCCCAATAAGCGCCTTCTATCTTACCCGAACCATCGGTGTTGTAGGCCACGAGGTGATAGTTCTTCACACGTGCATCGGTCTTCATGGCCTTATTCTCAAGACGAATACCAAGCATCGAGCCCCAGTGTTTGCCATACTTACGGTGTACCAAACCTTCCAGTTCAATATTAAGCATCGGGTGATAAGCATTAATCTGGCGTATCTCAGCAGGTAGGGGTATGGGTGACGTACCACCAATGTTAAATCCTGCGCCTAAGCGCACGTGCCAACCCTTCAAGGCGGCCTTAATCAAATTTGTATCTGTTTCCTTTGCGGGCTCCACTTCGCGCTGTGCCATGCCTTGCATGCCAACGCTCAGCAAGAGCGTAAGGAGTAGGAATATGCGTTTCATTTCTTTGTTGTTGAGCGATTTGTTTCTATTGGATATTCCACGCCACAACTTTTAAGCAATTCAGCTACAGAATGGAATGGACCATAAACACGACCTTGCCTTATATCTTCTAAGGCTTCTTCTAGGCCTGTTTTTCTTTTTCCGACTAATTTTTTTCCTGACATTTCGTTTTCTCTACTCATACACCAATCTAAACTGGCTAATGTCGAGTGTGGAGCCGACTGCACCCTCGAAGTAAGCACCTTGACGGCTTGACGTAGCTACTACGGCTATGGCGTAACCTTTGAGCGCGAGGCGGTTGGGGTCGATAGCGGTGTGGCCGTTCTTAAACTTGAAGGGTTCACTAAAGTGGGTCCACTCGGTGGGCTCGCCTGGATTGTCGATGCGTGCCATCATCACGATGCGGTCGGAGGTCAACACGTCGTCACCATTCAAGGCTACAAAGTTGTTGGGATCGCATTCATATACGACGGCATAGATGTCGGCTGTATCGCGGCGTTCGGGACATACCTTCTTGTATTTGTCGGTAAACGTTTCGCCTACCGTGTAGCGGTAATAGCCTTCTAAACTTTTGGGGACCTTGGCCAATACTTGCAGACCGAAGGCAGTTGCCTCACGCGGACGCTTCATGGCTATCTTATTGTCAAACGTGCCAATGAATAAGCTACCTGCGGCTATCGGCATCTTTACAATATCGCCAAACGAACCCGTGCGACAGGTCTGTAGGCGCACGCAAGCACCCAACGCGTCATCGGTAAAGGGAGCTGTAGGGAAGGCCAGAGGGGTCTTTGCGATACCTACCATGACATAGCCACCATTGCCTGACGCCCACCAGTTGAGAGGTTTGTCGGGGTCGCTCTCGTCTTCCTTGGCTTCCACCTCGTTCCAGATGTAGTACTTATTATTGGCATCGAGCTGGTAGTGATCGAAGTTCATGGCAGCAAGACCAGTGAAGTATCCAAAGCTTACGGTATAGTCTTTTTGCCACTTGCCGTCTTGCGAGTGAGTTGTATAAGTTTGAGGAGTCTTGAAGTTACGTGTAATACCGTTGCCATTGACCGTCTGTCCATCGACTTCAGCAGTAATCGTAGCAGCGTCGGAAAGTAAGAAACGGGGATTAAGCGCCGTACGGTCTGTACCCTTCTCAAGCGTAAAGTCGATGGTGCGCTTCTCTTGGTTCACCAATGGATTACCAATCACCATGCCAGGGTGTTCGCCCAACCACGTAGGGTCAACACCCTCGATGTCGCACTCTGCATTCAAATCTTCGTCTTGAATGCACGATTGCAGCGTAAAGAGAAGTACGGCTGCTTGTATAAATAACAGGAAACGTTTCATGCGTTTAGTAAATAGTGTAATCAAGTTACATTTAGTTTTGCACAATTTATCGAGTGCAAATTTACGAAAAATATTATCAACACTCGGTGTTTGTTGATTTTCAACGCTGAAAGTACCGGTAAAACCGGTATTTTACCGAAATATAACGTTAAATCCATGAACGGATAGTTCGAAAACATTAAAACATAAAAGGTTTTTGACGTGCTGAGCGCTTTGCTTTGAACATTAATTATCGTCAATTATCCATTAATTATTTCATTAATTTTTTTCGTTAATGCTTATTCGTATTAGACTTTCAAACTGCAATTTATCGGCCTAACGAGAATGAACATTAACGAAAAAATTAATGGAAAAATTAATGGAATAATTAATGGATAATTGACGATAATTAATGTTCAAAACAAAGCGCGAAGCGCGCCTAAACTTAAACGTTAACCAAACGTTGCTCGCATCGTTTTGAACAGAATTTACCACGTAAATTATCGTTAATTATTTCATTAGTTTCTTTCCTTAAACTTTTTCGTTACCTTTGTCCATACAATTAATTAATGTATTCGCGTATGATTAAACGTTTCCTCTCTTTTGCGTTGGCCGCTACAATGGCCCTTGGCGTGAACGCTGTGCCAGCACGCCGTGTTCAACACGTCATAACCCAACCCGACGGCACCCGCCTTACGATTACCCTTCAGGGTGATGAACACTTCCACTACTTCACTACCACCGATGGTGTGCCCGTTATACGTACCGCTGACGGCGGTTTCCGTTACGCACAATTGCAAGGCACTACGCTAAAGGCTTCTACCCTCGTAGCACACGAGGCTACGCAGCGCACAAGCGACGAACTTTCGTTTATTAGCAATTCAAACCTCAATGGCGAAGCGCTGAGTTCATTACGCACCATGCGCTTGGCCAACACGACCAAAAGCCAACCCCTCAAGCAGCGCGGCCGTCAACGTCTCTCGCGTGCTGCTTCGGCAACTGACGGCACGACGTCACAACAACCTGCCAATATCACGGGACAACACCGAGGATTGGTCGTTCTTGTTAACTTTAAGGATGAGAAGATGCAACCCGCTCACACGCGCCAAGCCTTTGACGATCAATTCAACCTCGTGGGGTATAATAAGAATGGCAACGCGGGCAGCGTACACGACTACTTTCTCGCACAGTCTTATGGGCAGTTGGACGTGACATTCGACGTGGTTGGTCCCGTCACATTGTCAAAGAATATGGCCTCGTATGGCGGCAACGATAGCAATGGCGACGATAAGAACCCTGCGGGTATGGTGTATGAAGCAATCAAATTGGCTAAACAACAAAACCCCTCGCTCAACTTTAAGGACTACGATTGGAACAATGACGGCGAGGTGGACCAAGTATACCTTATTTATGCGGGGTATGGTGAGTCTTCTGACGAAGATGGTTCACTCGCCAACACCATTTGGCCGCACGAATGGCAACTTTCTGCTGCGAATTATAAGCTCAGCTATGATGGCGTTACAATCGACACTTACGGCTGCTCGCCTGAACTCTTGGGCAACGCATCTTATCCTGTTCAGATGGACGGCATTGGCACGGCTTGCCATGAGTTTAGCCATTGCCTTGGACTGCCCGACCTTTACGACACATCAGGATCAAGCAATTCAGCCTTTGGCATGGACGCTTGGAGCCTTATGGACTACGGCTGCTACAGCGACGATGGTTACAAACCTACGGGGTACACCTCTTACGAACGTTGGATGAGCGGCTGGCTCACACCGAAGCGCCTCACGGAGGCCACTACAATTACAAACATGGCCGCACTGACTGAATCGCCTGAGGCTTATATTATATATAATGATAACTATCCCGACGAATACTATCTATTGGAGAATCGTCAACAAACTGGCTCGGACCTTATGATTGAGGGACACGGTCTTCTGGTACTTCACGTCGACTACGATGCGGACGCTTGGTTTAACAATGAAGTGAACAACGTGAAAAGCCACCAACGCTGCTCTATCATCGCAGCTGACAATAAACTGAGCTACGAAAACCTTTCGGGCGACCCCTTCCCTGGCACCTCACACAAGACGCAACTGACGGACTCTTCGCGCCCCGCTGCCTCGCTCTTCCACACGAATGCCGCAGGCACAAAAAAGATGAACAAGCCCTTGACTAACATCACGGAGTCTGCCACAGGCCTTATCTCTTTCGACTTCATGGGGGGCATAGAAACGGGCATTCATTCCCTTCAAAAGGATAAGGACAACACGCCCCACCCCACCTACGATGCCGCAGGCCGCTACATCGGCACCATGGACCGCACCACGCGCCTCAAAGCGCAAAAGAAGAGCGGCACATGGCTGATACAGTAGAAATTAGCTGCAACCAAACTAAGCCGTATTGCATAAATAAAAAGCTCAAGTTTTGGATTCAGCAAGGGCGGGCTGAAAGCCCAATGGAGCACATAGCCCAGGGCAGCGCCCTGGGTATACGATGCGCAACGATGGCGCCCTGAAAGGGCAAAAGCACTAATAATCAACGCTTATTGTAGAGCTTTTGCCCTTTCAGGGCGCCATCGCAACATCTAACCATAACCCAGGGCGCTGCCCTGGGCTATGTGCTCCATTGGGCTTTCAGCCCGTCTTTGCTGCAAAAAAACGGAACATAAAACTATACACCCTATCTATTTACTATTTAATTTTCCGCATTCTTATACATTTCTGCCCAAAGATCATCACTGCCCCAATGGCGGTCATTTGACTTATCACATTCGTCAACATTGTCAGAAGGGTTGATTTTAAGGCTTGAAGCCAAAATGTGTGTGGCTTGTAATCGAACCTCTGTGCTTTCTGGACTTATATATTTTCTCTTTCTCATAACCTATATTTGAAAGTTTAATAAGTTGATGAGTTTAATAAGTTTAGTGAGTTTAATAAGTTTAATGAGTCCACATAAATTCATTAAACTCACCAACTTATTAAACTCACCAACTTATTAAACTCATTAAACTCATCAACTTATTAAACTCATTAAACCTACATTCTAACTACCGTTTTCTTACCATTCACGATGTAAATGCCAGGACGCGTAATGCGCTGCAAACGACGGCCTGTGAGGTCGTAAACGGCTGCGGGCTGGTTAACGCCTGCAGGTTGAACGGCTGTGTTGACACCCGTCACCTCTGCACCATCGTGTAAGGCTTGCAACAGTGCGGCTGCTCCTACCGTAGTGGCGGGAGTGAGATAGGTGCGGAAGGCCGTTATCTTACCCTGAGCCGTTGTTGCGCCAAAGGCCGTGCCGTCAGCAGTGAGCTTGTACTGACCTGCACCAATAGCAGCGTTCGTGAACGAACCATGAAGGACAGCATTGCCGTCAGAAGCCTCAATAGGTTCGGCTACAATGTGTGCATTCTGCTTCGTGAGTGTCCACTCTGTCTGCGTTTCGGGGCAGTAAACGAAGCAAGGCTGACCGGCTGCATTCTCGTCGGTGGTAGAGGTCAAGCGTACGCTCTGACCATCAGTTGAAGTGAACTGTTCAAGACGTGCCTCGCTACCAAAGTCAGCTGCTGAAATGGCAAAGGGCAAACATACACTATTATAACCGGCTGTGTTCGCACGGCTATAAGTGACGGTCTGTGCCGTAAAGGCCGAGGGCGCATAGAAGTCTTGCTTGTCGGTAAGCACGAGCTTGTAGGCCGTGTTGTCGGCTGCATTCACGTAGTTGGTCTGCTCTGTAAGCGTAGTTGGCACAGTGGCGTCGGTGGCCTCTATGTATACCAACTCATTGTTTTTAATTGTTGGCAATGTGACTTCTGTTCCGTCAGTATAAACCGTTGCACACTTATCAGTAGTCAAAGCATCAGCACGATACACCTTTAATGTATACTTCGTAGCATCGGCTGCAGGTAGCGTAACGTCAGTGCCATCGGCTTGTGCCACTTTGAGCACCATCTTTTGCCCTGTCTCGGCCAACTTGTCAGCCACGGTTTGGGGCAATACGAAGGAATTGGTGTTGGCAAAGTAGAGCAAGTTGCCGTCTTTGTCGTACACCTTATAACCTACTGCGCCTTCACCTGTCATAGTAATCGTGTTGCCACTACGTGTGTAGGTATAACCATTCGCATAGTTACCCGCTACATACTCTGAGTAGCTACCTACATCGCCACACTTGCCTACAGCATCTTGGTCGTTGTAGTCAGTACGCAACAATACATTGCCTTGTGCGTCATAGAGCAAGTTGCCGTCGTGATCTTGTTGGGGTTCGTGCTTGATGTGATTCTCAACGAAGAGTATATTGCCGTTGGGCTTGCCACAAGCCTTTATCTTAGCCTTAGCATCATCTGCCATTTCTTGCGTACAAGTGACATAGTAGTCACCATAATCGCCCACATATTTAAGGTCATAAGGACGGAAGAAACCGTATGCCTCAAAGAATTCACTCAAGTCTTCTTGCGCCACCTCAGCACACTTCACCGCAAACTTCAAATAGTCACCTGAAGCTGGAGTGGGATTGGCTCGCGAACCTCTACTATGATTCAAGGGGTCTTTACGCAACTTGCGGAAGAGTTCGCAGAAGAAGCCTGGGTGATGCTTCTGTACCTCATAATAGAGGTAGAGCTTAAGATAGAGCGTGTTGCAGTCCCATATCTCGTTTCCATTTTTGCGACCATAGTCTAACCAACTATAGCCTGCTGCATAATTGTTAGCTACATCGCGGAACTTACGACCATTCAATCGCGTTGAAGTCTTACCATTCAAGTGAACCACAGCTTGTGAGAAGAGGTTGTTCGAGATTTCGGTACAACCTATCATGTTAATCAAACCTTGGTGAATGTGACCCACTTCGTGAGCAGGACCCCACAACGAACCACCACCGGCCGACATCTTGTCGTAACTAAGAATCTCGCCCAACGTGCTTTCGTTGTAATACGTACCATAGCTTGTCGCAAACATATAGTTATACGTACAAGAATAGAAACCTAATACGCTGTGCCAACGGTCTTTGTACTCGTTGACGGCCATAAGCGAATGTTGTACGTCTACCATCCAGTCCCAGAAGTCGACTATCTCACGCATCTTTTCTGGCACAGTTTGCTTCGTCAGCGTACTGTTCATCTGATAGATGAGGTTGCGCCCCTTCATCATGGCAAAAGGTTTCACAAAGAGTCCGTCAGCTACCATTTCTTTCCAAGCAGCATCAGTATCAATGCCTGTACGGGTAGCGTCAAAGTAACCGTCTACGACACCTCCCTCAATGTGGATAGGAATGTCGGGATAGTCACGCCACTTCTTTGAGTCAGTAGCATCGCTCGTGGTCACTTCGTAGCTGATATAAAGGGCTGCTTCGTTGCTCGTAGCAATAACGTTCAAGCCCTTGCTAAGTTGCGTGCTGCTGCCTTGAGAGTCTGACTTCATTACCTGTAGGAGGTTGACAGTTGCTCCTTCGGGAATATCTGCTCCTACGAATACGTAAACGACATTGTTGGACTTACTCCAAATACCTGTTGGATTGGTCAAGCGCGTGTAAACGTAACCTATCTTTAAGATGTCGTTCCACGTGTCGGGATTGGTATAAGGCTCAGCAGTGAGTACGCGGAAGGTTTTCTCCCACTTGGCCCAACTGTTGTTCTTTACCTTTACTGCCATATTTTGCAGATTAGTAGACGTAATGCCCGCATTTGTCATAGCGGTCTTGAGTTCATCATCGCTCATAGCTTGATAGGTGGGCTGAAGCGTAGTGCAAGCGGCGTCGCTAAAGAAGGTGCCAATGGCTGCTTTGTAAGTGTCGGCTGCGGCTAACTCATCTGATAAACCTGCATACGCTAATTTTGCTGCGGTTAATTCTGCTTCGGTAATATTAGCAGCTTCAATGCTCCATGTAGAAGCAGTAGACCCATCGTTTGCATAAGTGTTCCACACCAATATACGATCATTAGAACTATGCAATCCATGCGACTCACGACCGCTAATAGTAAAGTCAAAGTAGGTATTGAACTTCGGATAGTTGCTTATTTTGTTTACCTTAAAGCCGCCATCTGGTGCCGTTGAAGTAACAGTACACTGCGTATTAAAAGCTGCGAAGTTGATGTAATGGCCAGTCAAGGCATTTTGCAATTGATAATAACCTGCTTTGCCTTCTACGGGCACAAACTTCCAACACTGATTATACTTTTTAGCATTTCGTTCACTTACATCGCCAGTACCCGTACCAATATTTTCGGTCATTACTGTGTTGTAAACGTCGCGAATTACCACATACTGGTCCGTAACGACTTCGGTCAATCGACCCTCCATTTTGTCGAAATGATTGTATACCGCATCGTCAGTAAGGTCAACACTCTCAAGCAACCAATCGCAGCCTTCGTAGTCAGTGGCATTGACGTCCCAACCCATTACTACGTTACCGGACACCTGATAATGCAAACCATTACCGCTAAAATCAGATTTTTCAGACAAATGAACGTAATATTCATCTGTGGCATTGTCGGGGTTATAACGTATATAAAAGGTTCGTGCATCACCCGTATTGGTATAGTTCAAATACTTCCCCGTATAGTAATTACGGAAATTATATCCCGTACCACTCTTTTCAGCTATCCATATTTGACGATTACCTTCATCGCCATCTGTCAAAGCCACCTGCATTCGACAAGTGCCTGCACCATCGGTAGCTGAATTGGTCAAATCGGTAACGTAAGCACGCGTTTGATGTCCTGCCACTGCACGACGTGACTTTATACGCACTTTGGCATTGCTTAGCATATCGGTTAACCAATCTTCCTTCGCAAAAGCAGTGCGATTGGCCTTAATCGTAGCAATTTCTTCTTCTGTCAGTCCAGCATCTTTAAAGTGCCAGCACGAATTTAAGTCGCTCGAACCATCATACAACGTCCAACTATAAATGGCACCATTCGGTTTGTCAGTGCAATTTAAGCCTAACTTATCTTTTGTGCTTGATTCTGCGTCAATTATGTCGTAGCCAAGAGTCCAAATCTTATTGCTATTTTTACTTATCGTAAAGCCATAGGGCTTTGTTCCCACCTTGTACTGCGTATTCTTCATGCCATTCAATGACTGCACATAATGTCCCGTCTTCAAATTTTGAATGGCCATAGTACCATTGCTTTGAGCTACAAGTTGCCAATACTGTGCATCGTTCGTATCGTCAGTGGTGCTTCCCAAAGCATTATCATATTCATAAATGGCTTTATCAGAAAAAGAACTTGACGCGTTAAAGATGCGATACACTTTATCACCCGCAACAGGAAGCACATGACCTTCTGCCGCCATATAGGCATCTTCATCAGCATAAGTCACCTCAAAGCGCCACTCCGAACCTGAAAGATTATCTTTAGTTTCACCATCATTGGGTTGATAACCACGCATACACAAGTCACCACGCCAATTATAACTATAAACGGCATCAGCGCTTGTCATAATGTTATACCATGTTTCGTACTTGCGACCTGTTTTCGTGTTTTTGGGCACATACACCTCAGTAGCTGTACTTGAAGTAGCAATTTTACTCGTTGTGTCCTCCGGGCCTTGCAAGTACTTTTTCGTACGCTTGTTCTGAATGGTGTAATAACCACTCTTGCCCGTTACGGCCGTAACGAGCCACAGTTGCACATCTGCATCGGTCGAACTAAAGGCTTGTGCCTTTACCGTTCCACTCTCATCGGCCAAGTAACCATTCGCTAACGCTTCAGCTCTTGAATTGGCTGTTCTAATGCGATAATACGTACCGCTCACCAAATCGCTCACGGCATGCTGCACTTGCGCACGCAAGGAGGCGACACTACTCCACCCCACACACAATAGCAGGAATAAACGACTCAGTAGTTGAATAATTGATCTTATCATATTTAAGTTTTAGTATTTTTTTATAAATAAAGAAACTATAGGATACAAAAATACTAAAATTAGAAAGTGTACACTACTTTTTAGTTAAAAAACGGCAGAAGAAAGGGTAAAATCTATTTTTACTATTTTACTTAACTTGTTTTTTTAGCAACTGAAGGTAATAACAGAGCCTATACGCATTAAAACATGGTACACTTGGATTATCACCCAATAAACAATGGCGCATAAGGGGACGCAACAAGGAGAAAAGCACCAAGAGTGGCCCTTCGAGATGCTGACGCATCAAACGCTCTGCCACCGACTGTATGTGTGTAAATCCGCTCATCTCCTCCCTCAACGTAACTAAATTAAGCAACGCATCTTCTGTCTTACGCAAAAAAGCTGCATTGCTCTCAAACGTTGAAAATCCCACAGGATTGTCCACATACTTCACCTGTGCCCTCGCCTGCTGCAATCGCTTGCCCAACAGAACGTCCTCATAACCATAACGCCGTATGCGCTCATCAAAGGGACATTGCAACATCACTTTACGACGTATCATAAAATTCTTTGATACAAAGGCCATATACGGACGTTTGGCACGCTCTTCCGCACGATTGGCCGCACTACACGACAGCTCGTAGCGATAACGCAAATTGCCCTTCACCTCATAACCCGCTGCTGGAGTCAGTTCATAACCTCCCACTAAAACATCTACTTCGCTCGACTGCTCTCCCCCTTGCTCAACATAACGCAGCAAGAAATCATCATGCAACAAACTCACATTAGAGTCAAGAAACAACAAATACTCCCCCCTTGCTTCCTTAGCCAACAAATTACGAATAACGGCGCGTCCTCCATTCGTAGAACGTTCTACCACACGACACCCTTGCCACTGATTGACCGCACGATTGGCCGCCTTCAATTCTTCCTGCGACGACCCATCATCGGCCACCAATATCTCAAACTGCAACCCTTCAATGCTCATTGCCTGACGCTGCAAGGCGCGCACCAACTGACTGCAGTCACGATTATAAACAGGAATTAAAACAGAAAGCGAAGTAATCATAGTACAACTTTAATTATTTTGTACAAAATTACACATTTAACGCGTAATTTCCACTTTTTCAAACATGAATAACATCAAACGCTTTGAGCGTTTCGAACGTTTAGAACGCATAAGCTCGCTCGCGAGCAGGTTTTAAACATTAATCTTCATTAATCTATCATTAATCTTTTTCATTGCGAGCAAGAAACGCGTCCTCACTTGGGGGAATCGCGTCCTCACCTGGGGGCGACGCGTCCCCGCGTCGGCATTTGCTTGGCAAGGCTCGATGCCTTGACAAACAAATACAATACATTTTCTCATTGCCAAGTTGGGGGATCGACCCCCAACTTGACAATACCGACGCGGGGACGCGTCGCCCCCAGGTGAGGACGCATCATCTTCAGGTGAGGACGCGATACCCCCAGTTCAGGTGAGGACGCCCCCCAAAAAAAACTAACGCAAAAAAAAAGCCTCTCTCAACAAATCTGTTGAAAGAGGCTTGTAAAAAAGTTGGCGGCGACCTACTCTCCCGCGGGTGTGCAGTACCATCGGCGCGGTTGGGCTTAACTTCTCTGTTCGGAATGGGAAGAGGTGATCCCCAACGCTATAACCACCAGAATATCGGTTGGACAACACTTTCACTTAAGTATTAAGTGTTAAATATTATGTTTTACATCTTTGATGAGTGTTACACTTTTCGTAACTTCTTAAATTAGGTAACTTACTCGTTAACTCGTCTACTTGTCAACTCGTTAACTAAAAATCTGTACTAACTTTGAGCAGGCACGCCTCGTAAGTAGCAGGAGTGACTGCAAGTTTCGGGCAATTAGTAAGGCTCGGCTTTGACATCACTGTCTTTACACCTGCCTCCTATCAACGTCATCGTCTTTGACGACCCTCATAAGGAAATCTAATCTTGTGGCCGGCTTCGCACTTAGATGCTTTCAGCGCTTATCCGAT
>OGHM01000753.1_pt1 | contig 15452 bp, 13 predicted proteins | sample 1571531 | NCBI WGS metagenome assembly OGHM01 (sample SAMEA2582031, study PRJEB24529) | metagenome | biome: Human gut stool | place: China | collected 2011 | reverse complement strand
GCTCTGGAATGCCTGATATCAGCCAAATGTTTGGCGGTGGTCTCAAAGGAAAAGCCGGTGAATTTATGATGAAACGGGCTATGAATAAGATGGCCAAACAAATGCGCAAAAATAAGAAAAAGCGGAAATAATTCTTTCTAATAAGGGCCTGGAACACACTGTTCTGGGTTCTTTTAGAAACTACTACTAGAGGAAAGATGTTAAAAAAACTATTTCAACAAGTCATTCGTTTCTTTGCAAGATTGTTTTCTTCGCACAGCAAGCCCTTTGAATTCCCAAAAGGATCGAAGAAACCACCGATCAGACCGATCATCTTTGTACCTGGTAGTTCAGCCAGTATTCAGCGTTTCAATGGAACCATCCGCATGCTCCATCGCTATTCTAGAAAAAAGCAGAGTCTCTTAAAAATAAAAGTCAATAAAGATGAGTCTATAGAGATGGAGGGAAGACTGAATACAAAAGAGCCGAATCCGATGATTGTGATTGGCTTTGAAAATAATCGAGATGGTTACAGCAATATCAAGCAGCAAATCGAATCCCTTAAGATCGCTCTTACCTACCTTTTGGACCACTATCATTTTACAGAGTTTAAGGCAGTCGGTCATTCTAATGGTGGACTGGTTTTAACTGGTTTACTGGAAAGTGGCTTTTTAGAGAAAAAGAAGGTAACCGTAAGCAAGTTGGTTATTATTGGAAGTCCATACCAATTCAATCAAGAGATGTATGATGATTTTCAAACATGGAGGCATCGCTTAGGAAAAGAAGTAGAGGTCCTTAATTTTGTCGGTAGTTTTTCTGGAAAATCAGATGGTATCGTTCCCCTCTCTAGTGCTCAAGCAGCACAATCTATTTTTGAGAAACAAGCCTATACAGAAGTGAATTTAAAAGGTCGTAAAGCTCATCATTCAGCCTTGCCCACTAATCCAGATCTAGTGAAACAATTAAGTCTATTTTTGAATCTATAATTAAATTACATAATTTCGGTTATGTAATTTTTATTTGTCTCTTGCAATCCTTAAGTAAATATGGTACATTTTTGGTAACGATTACACATAGCTAAGGAGGATTTTATGAAAGATCCCAAATTATTAGAGACAATGAAAAATTACAAGGGACGGGATGACGTTCCTGAAGATTTTGATAGCTTTTGGAATCAAGCCCTAGCAAAGATGACTGAACTGCCTGAATACAAGCTCGAAGAACGAGATTTCAGCATTCCAAATGTTCAATGTTATGAATTAACCTTTAAAGGAACCAGAAATGGCCTTGTCTATTCAAGAATGATCCTCCCAAAAACGGATCAAAAGGTTCCCGTTGTTTTCCATTTTCACGGCTATATGGGCCGTTGTTGGGATTGGTCCGACATGCTGGCTTATACAGTAGCTGGCTATGGTGTTGTGTCTATGGACGTAAGAGGTCAGTCAGGTTTTTCAACAGACGGAGATCGCTCACCACTTGGAAATACCGTAAAAGGACAGATTATCCGTGGAGCCGTAGAAGGTCCGGATCAGCTCTTTTATAAGGATGTCTACTCAGATCTTTACCAGTTAATTGAAATTGTAGCCAGCCTTCCTCAAGTAGACGACAGCAAACTTGCCAGCTACGGAGCATCTCAAGGCGGTGCCCTTGCTCTGGTTGCTGCTGGATTGAATCCCCGAATCCAACGAACTGTAGCCATTTATCCATTCTTATCGGATTTCAGACGTGTATTAGAGATTGGGAACACCAGCGAGGCCTATGACGAGCTTTTCCGTTATTTCAAGTTCCATGATCCATTCCATGAAACGGAAGATTGTTTGATGCAGACTTTGGCCTATATTGATGTGAAAAATTTTGCCCATCGCATCAAAGGACAAGTTCACATGATTACCGGGCTAGATGATGATGTTTGTTATCCAGAGACACAATTCGCCATTTATAATCGATTAGAATGTCCAAAAGAGCATTTAATCATGCCAGAATATGCCCACGAAGCTATGAACGTTCAAGTCAATGATCGTGTCTATAATTGGCTCTGTGGTAGCAAGATTCCATTTCGATATGTAGAAAAATAAGTTAGAGAAGAAAATAATCAGTAGATCCATGTGATTTGCTGATTTTATTGTGTTTAAAAGGGATCTAGTATAGATAGAGATACAAAACAGTCCTATAGAACCCCTATAACATCTTTCCGAAAAACTATAATTTTCTTGAAAAATATATCTGGCTATGCTATACTACTAGTATAGAAAGATTTGGAGAAAAACATGAAACGCGAGATCTTATTAGAACGGATTGATAAACTCAAACAAGTCATGCCCTGGTATGTATTGGAATATTACCAATCAAAATTGGCCGTTCCATACAGTTTTACAACCTTGTACGAATACTTAAAGGAATACGATCGATTTTTCACCTGGGTCTTGGAATCTGGTATATCGGATGCTGATACCATGGCCGAGATCCCTTTAGACGTTCTGGAGCACATGACCAAGAAAGACATGGAATCCTTCATTCTTTACTTACGTGAACGTCCTCTGCTCAATGCCAATACAACGAAAAACGGAGTTTCCCAAACAACTATTAACCGTACTTTATCTGCACTTTCTAGTCTCTATAAGTATTTGACTGAGGAAGTTGAAAATGAGCAAGGGGAACCGTATTTCTACCGCAACGTCATGAAGAAGGTTGCTACCAAGAAAAAGAAAGAAACCTTGGCTGCGCGAGCCGAAAATATCAAACAAAAACTCTTTTTAGGGGATGAAACAGAAGGTTTTCTTAACTATATCGACCAGGAGTACCCTCAAACACTCTCAAATCGCGCCTTATCCTCCTTTAATAAGAATAAAGAGCGAGATTTAGCCATTATTGCGCTCCTTCTTGCATCTGGTGTCCGTCTCTCTGAAGCCGTTAACCTAGACCTTCGTGATCTCAATCTTAAGATGATGGTCATTGACGTCACTCGAAAAGGGGGAAAACGTGACTCGGTTAATGTTGCTGCCTTTGCTAAGCCTTATCTAGAGCAATATCTTGCTATTCGTGACAAACGTTATAAGACAGAAAAGACTGATACAGCCCTCTTTCTGACCCTGTATCGAGGTGTTCCAAACCGAATTGATGCTTCTAGCGTTGAAAAAATGGTGGCTAAGTATTCAGAAGACTTCAAAGTCCGCGTGACACCCCATAAATTACGCCATACGTTAGCAACGCGTCTCTATGATGCAACCAAATCACAGGTTTTGGTCAGCCATCAGCTGGGACATGCTAGCACACAAGTTACCGACTTGTATACGCATATTGTTAATGATGAACAGAAAAATGCCTTGGATAGTTTATGATATTACATAACCGAAATTATGTAATATATTAATTTTAAAAAGAGCGTAAGATTTTTTATGGAATCTTACGCTCTTTTATACTTTCTATAAAAACTCGATCCAATAGTTACGGTGTGGCTCAATAATGACTGGTTTTCCCCAGAATGATTTTAGATAAGCCAAGTTTGCAGGGGTGACCGGTCTTTTTTCACCATTGTACTTCTCTGCACTCTCTTTCGTTAAAAAGCATTTAACTGCTTCATATGGTGTTCCGTCACTCGCTATTCGATCAATTCCTAAATAAGCAATTTCATCACCGGCCTTCGGAAAATCTGTAAATAGTTTACCAATAAAATAAACCGTCTTATCTTTCATTAATTCATAAGCTTTACTATTTTCCAATCTGTTATTCGCTGCAGCGTACATAATACAAAAGCTATCCACTATATCTTTCAAAGGCATTAATTCTTCTTTGCTAACGATTATTTCCTCAGGAGCAAGACCACCAATGATTAAGTTTTTATAATAAGGTTGCTGGATGACGTTATCTAAAGCCATTCCTAATGGTAGTTTGACAGCTTGATAGCCTAATGGTTCTAGCGCTTGCTTTTTCTGGTCAAGGTGTTCTTGTGTAATACTGACATTCAAATCATAAGGACTTAAAGATTGTTGCTTTCTAAAAAAAGCCACTACTATACGATCTAACTGTTCAAATAGACCAAGATTTTCCACTGGAATTTTCATCATCGAATATAATCCCCTTTTGTGTTCAGATTTCTTCTATATTGTACACTCATGGTATTTAAATATCAAGTTTAAGATAAAAGATATCCATGTTAAATGGATATCCTTTACTTTATTCCACCACTGCTTCAGCAATTTCTTCTGCAGTGATACCTGCAAAGTAACGACCTAGATTAATGGTTTGAAGGGCTTTGAGGACGTCTTCACGTTCGTATTTAACGCCACGAAGAACATCTTCTACTGCTGCAACATCTTCGATACCAAAGAAGTCACCGTAAATCTTGATATCTTGAATTTTTGATTCAATGACATTAGCGAAGATTTCCACCTTACCGCTAGGGAATTTAGTACCACGACGGACATTGTATTCAGGAGACTTTCCATAGTTCCAATCCCAGGTACCGAACTTAGTTTCCTTGATTCGATTAATTTCAGCCAATTCTTCATCCGAGAAGACATATTCTGTCATCTCAGGGTATTCTTTCTTCATGTAGTCCAAAAGTAGGTCACGGAACTCTTCCACCGTGATTTTTTCTGGCAACTCATCGATGATATTGGTCACACGAGCACGGACTGATTTAACCCCTTTGGACTCAAACTTGTCTTTAGACACCTTGAGAGCATTAGCAAGGACTGACAAATCAACGTCAAAAAGAAGGCAACCATGGTGCATGATCCGACCATTGATGTAAGCTTGGGCATTTCCACAGAATTTCTTGCCATCAATCTCTAAGTCGTTACGTCCTGTAAATTCAGCCTTAACCCCAAGTTGAGCCAAGGTGTTGATCACAGGAGTTGAGAAGCTCTTGAAGTCAAAGGCCTTGTTTTCATCTTCTTTTGAAATGATAGTATAGTTTAGGTTGTTCAAATCATGGTAAACAGCTCCACCACCACTAATCCGGCGAACCACTTCAATCCCATGCTCCCGAACGTAGTCACGGTTGATTTCTTCGATGGTATTTTGGTGACGACCAACGATAATCGAAGGTTTGTTAATCCAGAGAAGGAAGATTTGATCTTCATCCAAGAGGTGCTTAAAAGCATACTCTTCTAAAGCAATATTAAAAGCAGTATCATTTGAATAATTAATAATGTATTTCATAGTAATTCCAAAAATTCGTTTTATAAATCCTACTCATAGTAAGATAAGCATTAGACAGAAATAGTTGAATTTCACTTGAATTTTCTGAAGTAGTAAAAAGAAATGTAACGATAACTCGTTACATTTCTCGGAAAAATTGAGACAAGTGGCTCAATTTTTAGGCATGGAACTCTAAGAGAGGTCGCTGCCGTCCGTACTACTTTAAGAAAATTTAGTTGAAAGAATAGTATTATTTCTTCTTAGGTGAATGAACAGCCAAGCCAAGTACATCCGCAAAGGCTTCGTACATCACTTCTGAGAAGGTTGGGTGTCCGTGGATGGTCTTAAGCATTTCTTCCACAGTGATTTCCATCTCAATGATAGTAGAAGCTTCGTTGATCAATTCAGCAGCAGCTGGACCAATGATATGCACTCCAAGAACTTCACCGTATTTCTTGTCTGCAATGACTTTAACGAATCCTTGAGCCGCATCTGATGCAATGGCACGACCGTTCGCCGCAAAGTTAAACTTACCGATTTGAACATCGTATTTCTCACGAGCTTGTTCTTCGGTCAAACCAACAGCCGCAACTTCTGGAAGGGTGTAGATAGCTGCAGGTGTCAAATTCAATTTGGCAACAGCATGATTTCCCTTAAGGGCATTTTCAGCGGCAACTTCACCCATACGGAAGGCAGCGTGGGCCAACATCTTAGTACCGTTGATGTCACCTGGCGCATAGATACCTGGAACAGATGTTTCCATGTATTCATTGACCTTGATCCGTCCACGATCCAATTCAAACTCAACTTCACCGATACCTTCAAGGTCTGGAACACGTCCGATTGATAGAAGAGCTTTGTTGGCGATAATATCGTCTTTGCCTTCAACCTTGATGCGAAGTTTGCCATCTTCTTCAATGATTTCTTGCAATTTCGTATCCGTCAAGATGGTCATACCCTTACGTTCAAGGATCAAGCGAAGGTTCTTAGATACTTCCACATCCATAGCTGGAACAATGCGGTCCATCATTTCGATAACAGTAACTTTTGAACCGAAGGTCATGAAGGCTTGTCCAAGTTCGATACCGACAACCCCACCACCAATGATAACAAGGCTTTCTGGTACTTCGTTCATTTCAAGAATGTCATCACTAGTCATCACAAGTGAAGATTCCATACCTGGAACGTTAATCTTGCTGACTTTAGAACCACCAGCAAGGATGATTTTCTTCGTTTCAAGCAATTCTGAGCCATTTACCAAGACATTCTTATCTTTCGTAATGGTACCGATACCCTTATGAACATCCACTCCGTAGCTACGAAGAAGTCCAGCAACACCACCAACCAAGGTATTTACGACCTTGTTCTTGGTTTCAAGAACCTTATCCATATCTACTGAGAAACTTGGATTTTCAATGATAATACCACGGTTTGCCGCATGACCAATATTTTCAATGATTTCAGCGTTGTGGAGGTAAGTCTTAGTTGGGATACATCCGCGGTTCAAGCATGTTCCACCAAGTTCAGATTTCTCAACAAGAGCAACCTTACCACCTAATTGAGCTGCCTTAATAGCAGATACGTAACCAGCAGGACCACCACCGATTACTACGATATCATAAGCGTCATCGCTCTTATTGTCATCGTTTGAAGCACTTGCTGCAGTTGGTGCTGGACTCGTTTCTGGTGCTGCTGCTCCAGCGGTTGGGATGTTTTCCCCTTCTTCACCAAGATAACCGATTACTTCTGTTACAGGAACAGTTTCTCCATCCCCTTTCAGGATAGCAATCAAGTAACCGTCTTCTTCCGCTTCCAACTCCATGCTGACTTTGTCTGTCATGATTTCAAGGAGCACTTCTCCTTCTTTTACAAATTCGCCGACTTTTTTATTCCACTGGACGATTTGTCCTTCGGTCATATCTACGCCGGCTTTTGGCATAATTACTTCTAAGGCCATTTTATTTCCCTCTTTTTCTTGTTTCTATTCTCTCTCGTTGATTAGACCAACATTGAAATCGGGTCTTCAATCAAGGCTTTCAAGTCTTTCATGAATTTGGCACCAGCCATACCATCGACAACGCGGTGGTCAATGGTCAAGCCCAAGCTCATGATTGGACGAATGACAATTTCACCATTTAAAACAACTGGTTTTTCAACCGTTGCACTAACTCCAAGGATGGCAGAGTTTGGTTGGTTGATAATCGGTCCAAATGATTGAACGCCAAACATTCCTAAGTTACTAATGGTAAAGGTTGAGTTTTGCAATTCACTTGGAGCAAGCTTACCATCCAAGGTACGTCCGATAACGTCCTTGAAGGCTACCACCAACTCTGATAAAGTCATCTTTTCTGCGTTATAGACAACTGGAGTCATCAGCCCATTATCCATCCCAACTGCCATCGCCAAGTTGACATAGTTGTGAGTGATGATGGTTTTGCCATCTTCTGTCAATGACGCATTGATGTATGGGTGTTTCATCAAGGTCTTAACCACTGCTAGAGAAAGCAAATCTGTTACAGTGACTTTCTTGCCAGTGGCTTCCATGATTGGATCCAATACCTTCTTACGAAGGGCCAACATTTGAGACATATCAACGTCATAGTTCAAAGTAAAGGTTGGTGCTGTCAAGTAAGATTCCACCATCCGTTGAGCGATCACCTTCCGCATTGGTGTCATCGGAATCCGCTCGATCTCACCATAAGGTGTCACATTATCTGGAGCTTCCTCCACCTTCTCGATTTCAGCAGGTGACTTAATGGTCTCATTCTCAATATTTTCAGGAAGGAAAGCAAGGACGTCCTTCTTCATGATCTTGCCACGATGACCAGTTCCTTGAATCTCTTGCCAAGCAATATTGTGTTCTAAAGCAATTCGTTTTGCAAGTGGTGAAATGCGAACCACATTTGTGTCTTTATAGGTTTCCACGTCTTCTTTGTGGACACGACCGTTTGCGCCTGAACCAGAAACATCATAGAGGTTGATCCCTAGATCATCCGCTAATTTTCTAGCCGCAGGAGTCGCTCTTAGCTTATCATCAGCCATGACCTCTCCTATTCTATTATAAGATATTAAGGACGTAGAGGACAAAGAAAAAATAGGAGATTGACGATGTGTTCGATGAACACAAGGAAATCTATCTTTTTTTCACAGACCTCCGTCCGAATTCAATTACATGATACTAAGGGCGTTTAAAAGCGACCGAAAAATAGGAAATCAACGCAGACTTCGATGAAGTCAAGGAGATTTATCTTTTTTCCTAGCTTTTAGCCCGTGCTCTAATCTAAGATACTAAGGACGTAGAGAACTTTGCATCTATTAGATACAAAGCTTCTCGTCTTATCAATTAATTTACATAACTTATATTATGTCTTATTCTTTATTATACGTTTTACGAATGGCTTCTTTGATGCTTTCAACTGTTGGAATCATTGCATTTTCAAGGTTTTGTGCGTAAGGCATTGGCACATCTTCCCCCGCACAACGGCGGATTGGTGCATCCAAGTAATCAAATGCTTCTGATTCAGAAATAATAGCTGAAATTTCACCAATATAGCCACTTGTTTTGTGGGCATCATTGACAAGGACTACTTTTCCTGTCTTCTTGACAGAGTTAATAATGATCTCTTTATCAAGTGGAACCAAAGTACGTGGGTCTACTACTTCTACTGAGATCCCTTCTTCTGCTAATTCTTCAGCAGCTTGCATCACGCGACGAAGCATTTTTCCGTAGGTTACGACAGTGATGTCAGTTCCTTCACGTTTGATTTCTCCGACACCAAGTGGAATCGTGTAGTCTGGATCAACTGGCACTTCCCCTTTTTGGTTGAATTCTGATTTATATTCAAGAATGATAACGGGGTTGTTGTCGCGAATAGAAGACTTAAGCAGTCCCTTCATATCCGCTGGCGTACCAGGAGCAACAACTTTCAAACCAGGAATATGAGTAAACCATGATTCTAACGATTGGGAGTGTTGGGCTGCAGAACCAACTCCATTCCCAGCAGCACAGCGAATAGTCATCGGCACTTGACCTTTACCACCAAACATGTAGCGAGTTTTAGCAGCTTGGTTGACGATAGCATCCATGGCAATTACTGAGAAATCCATGAAGGTCATATCAACGATTGGGCGAAGTCCGGTCATGGCTGCACCAGCTGCTGCTCCTGAAATCGCAGCCTCAGAAATCGGACAGTCACGAACACGTTCTGGACCGAATTCCTCCAGCATCCCTACAGAAGTACCGAAGTCTCCACCGAACACTCCGACATCTTCTCCCATCAACAATACATTTTCGTCGCGACGCATTTCCTCAGACATAGCAAGGATAATGGTATCGCGGAAAGACATTAATTTAGTTTCCATAATTCTCTACTCCCCCTTAGTCTGCGTAAATATCTTCGAAAGCTGATTCGAGTGGAGGGAATGGGCTTTCTTCCGCAAATTTCACTGAAGCTTCAACTGCTTCTTTTACTTCTTCTTGGATCTGATCCAATTCTTCTGCGCTCGCAATCTCATTTTCAAGGAGATACTTGCGAAGGTTTTCGATTGGATCTTTCTTCTTCCACTCTTCGACTTCTTCACGGGTCCGGTATTTACCAGGGTCTGAAGATGAGTGACCAAGCCAACGATAGGTGACACTCTCGATCAAGACAGGGCCTTTACCAGAGCGGACGTGATCGACTGCCTTCTTAAATCCTTCATAGACATCAATAACGTTGTTCCCATCAGGAATAAACATTCCAGGAATGCCATAAGCAGCACTACGCTCATGAATATGCTGGACATTGGTCATTTTCTTAATGTCAGCAGAGATTCCATAACCGTTATTGATACAGTAGAAAATAACTGGGAGGTTCCAGATGGAAGCCATATTGACCGCTTCGTGGAAGACACCTTCATTGGTTGCACCATCGCCAAAGAAGCAGACGACAATCTTACCAGTCTTTTTCATTTGTTGAGTAAGGGCAGCACCTACTGCAATTCCCATACCACCACCAACGATCCCGTTAGCACCAAGGTTACCAGCATCGAGGTCAGCGATATGCATGGAGCCGCCTTTCCCCTTACAAGTACCCGTATATTTCCCCAGGATTTCAGCCATCATGCCATTCAAATCGATTCCTTTAGCAATGGCTTGTCCGTGTCCACGGTGGTTAGATGTCAGCAAATCATCGTCGTTTAAAGCCAACATAGCTCCAACGTTAGCCGCTTCTTCCCCAACAGAAAAGTGCGTCATACCAGGCACTTTTCCTTTTTTTACTAACTGTGCAATTTTTAAGTCCATGCGACGGATTTCTTCCATTTTACGGAACATTTCCAATAAGAGACTTTTATCTAATGTTGCCATCATTTCGCCTTTCTTAGCATTTATTCATTCTCTTTCATTCTAGCCAAAAATGAAAGCACTGTCAAAAATAATGCTCATATGATTTCACAAACTTTATTCCTTGGAAGAAGGTTTTATAAGCTTTTTAAAATCCAAATACAATATTTCACAATCTTTTCTCTTCTTCCTTTGCTATACATATAAAAAAACCGATAGGATCCTATCCTACCGGTCGTTATCTTATGATTGGCGTTGACCAAAGTCATGAATCATTTGTTCCATTACTTCACGACTAGGTGTTGTAAGCATATAGAGGTAATCTCCCTGAAGTTCTGCAAAGGCAGCAGGCATGTCTTTCTTCACACGGAATTGATCACGGTATTTGGCCAAAACTTCTTCCTCTGAAAGGACATAAGTTGCATTGGCACGGCGAGAAGTCGCCAAGCAATAAAGTGGCTCAAACTCAGAAGCTGGGAAAGGTTCTCCAGCTACGATGGCAGCATAGCCACGGTACAAATCAATCGAGTGAGCATAGTTGTAGACGTCGATGGTAAAGCCACCTGCAGGGCGATTATTGTACTCGATCGCAATATAGTCATCCCCATCGCGGAAGAACTCAATGTGGAAGAAACGTTCTTTCATACCAAAGGCTTTGACAATCGCTTCCCCGTATTGACGCAATTTTGGATCCATCTCTTTAAGAACATAATAAGAGTTGTCCATCTTGTAGAGCATCAAATCGAGTGGCGTATAGGCATAGTCAAAGGTAGTTGAAAAGACAATGTTGCCGTCACGATCCACTAGACCATCAAAGGTACAAATCTCGCTAGAAGTGACAAATTTCTCAAAGAAGTACTCTGTGTGGCCATCCCATTCTGCCTTGAAATGGTCCACATCTTCTGGCGTTTCGATCTTGAAGGTCGCTGCTGCTCCTACCCCATTGTCAGGCTTAGCAATCAATGGTAACCCAATCTTCTTCACGGCCTTATCAATGTCTTTTTCTGTTTTAACTACTGCACCAGGTACGACTGGGACTCCAGCCTTCTTGAAGAGTTTCTTCATTTCTGATTTGAACTTGGTTTTCTTCAGATCTTTTGGCTTAGCCCCGAAGACATTGAATTGCTCCCGAAGCGCCGCATCCAATTCCAACCAGTATTCATTGTGGGATTCGATACGGTCGATTGGACCATGTTTGTAAAAGAGAAAGGCTACTGCACGCTTCACTTCATCCAGATTTTCCAAATTTTCAACACGGAAATATTCTGTTAAGCTGTTGCGCAAAGGCTCATCTAACTGTTCATATGGCTCTTGACCAATTCCCAAGACAGTGATCCCTTTATTAGCCAATTCAATTGTAAATTGTTGGAAGTTTTGTGGGTAATATGGTGAAATAACGATATAATTCATTGAGGTCTCCTCCCTTTTTACTTAAAGATGCATTTGGCCTAGGAAGTATGGCATTTGTTTGCGCCACCATTCCCAATCGTGGGCAACATCATGTCCCCATTCAGCGAACCATGCAGGAATATTTTTGTGATCAAAGGCTTCTTTCAGTTTGTAGAAAGATGGAAGTCCATCTTGTTCCCAAGCTCCTAAACCTGTACAAATAACGATTTCGGCCTGACGGTAACGATCGATAAACCAGCCATCATTTTGGTTCCAAATATAATCAGATGGAGAATTTTGGTAAATGGCTTCATCGCCTCCAAAATCACCAACAAAGAAACGAGCGTCATAGACACCACTCAAGGCAATCACTTTGTTAAAGACATCTGGATGTTGCAAGAAGAAGTTGAGCGCGTGGTAGGCTCCCATAGAGCAACCAGTTGTCATCATCGGATCAAACCAGCCTGTTTTGTGTTTGATAAAAGGAATGGCTTCTTCAATCACATAGCGTTCATAAGCTCGGTGCATTTCTGCTCGATCGTGAGGATTCTTCCAATTACAAAGCCAGCTCTCACTATCCACACTAGAAAGGGTAAAGAATTGAACCCGTCCTTCTTCGATAAACCGAGCACAAGCATCAATCATACCAAAGTCATAGTATTCGTTATGGCTTCCACCTGATGAAGCAAAGACCACAACAGGAATACCTGCATGCCCATAACGGTTTAGATACATTTCGCGGTTAAGTTGGCCACTCCAGTGGCTTAAATGTTCAATATTCATAAGTTCCCTCTTTCCTTTATTTCTTCAATTTACAGTCTATTAATCCCATTTTTCTGCCAAAAAGCGAAGGCATTCAGGTAAATGTTCAGCCCAAGCTTCTTCGTGGTGAATAGCCCCAGATTGAATCCGAATGGCAATATGATTGAGATCCACCCCTTGTTGAATGACGTCGTGATAATAACGAAGTGATGAATCGATATAGGCTTGCTTGATGTTTCCTGCCATTAGGGTTTTATCCGTATCATCCGCCTCTTCAGTACCTACATAGATGTAGATCCGTTGATCTGCATATAATTTTTTGCGTTCGATATAATGATTGAAGGCATCTTGGTGTAGCCAGTTAGCAGATGAAAAGACACCTAAACAACCAATTTGATCTTGGTACTCTAAGCCCAAGAATTGGGTAATATTCCCACCCAAGGAAGATCCAATCATGGCCGTATGTTCTCGATCAGCAAGAGTCCGGTATTCTTGGTCGATAAAAGGTTTCACCACCTCCATGACAAATTCGCCGTACTCAACTCCCTTGCCACCAAATTGCATGCCAGGAATATTAGATTCCTTGTACTTCCAGGCAGAGTATTCGTTCATGCGTTGGAAACCATCATTATCGATCGCAACGACAATCATGCGGCTAATATCGGGATTCCGCTTAATGGCTGGAATGACTTTCCAGGAATGACCCGCATAAGCTTCCTTGCTGTACAAAACGTTTTGCCCATCGTGGAAATAAACCACAGGGTAACGTCTATCTGTATCCGTTTCATAATTCTTAGGTAATAAGACTCGCACACGACGGAGTTTTCCGGTATAAGGCACTTTCAACTCGTGTGTCTTCATATCTAAATAAAAATAGGATTTGTTCATTGTCAGAAAACTCTCTATATTCTAAATTTTATTCATTATACCATTTTTAGAAGAAAAAGTCTGGATTTTTTCCAAACTTTTTCCTTTCTTGGGTTATTTTTCCATAAACTGAGCCAAATCTTGTAAAGAACGTTCGGCAATTTTCTCATAACGTTCCTTTTTATCCCGAATGCGTGGTCCTTCTAGCTCTTTGATAATCCCGAAGTTGACATTCATGGGTTGGAAATGCTTGCTATCTGCATGGGTGATATAGTGAGCCAGGCTTCCGATAGCTGTCGTTTCAGGGAAAATCGCTGCTTCTTCTCCTTTGAAAAGGCGAGCGGCATTGATTCCAGCTACCAAACCTGAGGCCGCTGACTCAACATAGCCTTCTACACCTGTCATTTGCCCGGCAAAGTAAAATCTCGGCATCGCTTTAAAATTAAACTTATCATTCAATAATTTAGGCGAATTGATATAAGAGTTTTTGTGCATTACACCATACCGGACAAATTCTGCATTTTCCAGCCCCGGAATCATACCAAAAACACGTTTTTGCTCAGGCCATTTTAAATGAGTCTGAAATCCGACCAGATTATACAGCGAAGCAGCAGCATTATCCTGACGCAGCTGGACCACGGCGTAGGCCTGTTTACCAGTTCTCTGATCTACCAGTCCAACAGGCTTTAGTGGACCGAAGCGCATGGTATCTTCACCGCGGCGAGCCATTTCTTCAATAGGCATACAGGCTTCAAAAAAAACTTCTTTTTCAAATTCTTTGACCGGAGCCAGCTCTGCTGTTCGTAAAGCTTCCCAAAACGCCAGATATTCGTTTTTGGTTTCAAACGGGCAATTCAAATAATCTGCATCACCTTTATCATAACGTGAGGCACGATATACTTTTTCATAATTCAAGGACTCTGCGGTCACAATAGGCGCAGCGGCATCAAAAAAATGAAAATAATCTGCTTCTACCAGCTTTTTGATATTTTCAGCCAATACTGCTGACGTCAAAGGCCCGCTGGCAACTACAACATAACCTTCCAACTGCTGCAAATCTGTTACTTCTTCATAAACCACAGTAATTAAAGGGTGATTTTTAATAATTTCCGTAATTCCCTGAGCAAAACCTTCCCTGTCGACAGCTAAGGCTCCGCCGGCTGGAATCTGATGTTTATCAGCCTGCTGCATGATCAGAGAATCAAGGCGGCGCATCTCTTCTTTAAGAAGACCGACAGCATTTTCCAAATTATTGGCACGCAGAGAATTGCTGCAAACAAGTTCCGCAAAGTCTGCAGTTTTATGCGCTTCGTCAGACTTTACCGGACGCATTTCATGCAAAATTACAGGAATGCCATATCTAATTATTTGATATGCTGCTTCACAGCCGGCTAAACCTGCGCCGATAACATGAATCGGTTTATTTGCTTTTAGCACTTTTGCGTCCTGCCTTTCCTTTTTTTATATGCAAGCCATTTTCACAGGTTTCATTAGAACAGTACAGTTTCTTATTGCCGTTCTTTTCAATTCGTTCCAGCATCACTTTACCGCATTTCGGACATTTTTCTTCTGTTGGCCTGTCCCATGATGTAAATTTACATTCCGGATAATTGGCACAGCCATAAAAAATACGGCGCGTTTTTGTCTTGCGCTCGATAACTTCACCGCCGCATTCAGGGCACTTAACACCGATCTTATGCAGAATCGGCTTCGTGTTGCGGCATTCCGGAAAACCGGGACTTACCAAAACGCCCCTGCTTTATTACCATCATACGTCCGCATTTTTCGCATTTCACATCACTGACTTCTACAGGAGCTTCTACTGCCTCAATTTCTTTGTCGGCTTTTTCCATCAATTTTGAAAACGGCACATAGAATTTTTCCAGTATTTTAGTCTTATCAGCTTTATGCTCAGCAATCTCATCAAGCTCTGTTTCTAATTCGGCAGAAAAAGGAATATCAATAATATCTTTGAAATAATTAGTCAGCA
>OGHM01000749.1_pt1 | contig 15508 bp, 13 predicted proteins | sample 1571531 | NCBI WGS metagenome assembly OGHM01 (sample SAMEA2582031, study PRJEB24529) | metagenome | biome: Human gut stool | place: China | collected 2011 | reverse complement strand
TGTGAGAGAAAAAGAATAAGTAATATTGGTAATGATGAAAAAATAGACTTATTTTATGTGGAAACATGGGAAAGCAACAAAAACTCTAGATTGATGGATTTATATAAAACAATGGAAAATTTAAACACGGAGGCAGTATATAGAGTCGTGCTTAAAGGTGTCGATTCTTACGAAGATGTTTATAGTTCATTAGAAAAGCCTATTGAGTATTTAAAGAATAAATCAAATAATGATGAATCCAATATTATAAAATTGACGGATTATCAACGGGAATCTAATAATAAAGATGCTTTTTCCAGTGAGATTTTACGATCGTATGAGAAGTTTCTTAAATCGGTGTCAAGTTCACCATGTTTTAAGGCAAATGTAATGATTTATACAAATGATACAATTGTTGGAAACATTCTATTTAACACTGTATGTGGGGAAACAATAGAAAAGGGAAACTGGGAAAATGTTATTGTGAAAAATGGAACATTTCATGTGCTGGATGAATATGAGGAATTAAGTAATGTAATGCCTAAAACACTCAAATATTGGCCAACATATTATACATTAGATGAGATAAAAGATTTTTTTAGATTTCCTATGTTATACGATGGAGAACATATAGAAATTCAAAAAGAAACAGAACCAAAAAAATTTGGTGGTGATATAATTCTCGGAAAAAATACACAGGAAATAAGTGTACCTTTAAATTTACTAAAAAAACATGCATTTGTATGTGGGGTACCCGGAGCCGGTAAAACAAATACTATGCTTCATTTATGTTATACATTATGGAAAAAATGTAATGTTCCATTTTTAGTGTTGGAACCAGCGAAAAAAGAATATAGAGCATTATCTCAGACTGATATAGATGATTTAATTGTTTTTTCACCATCGTCTGGTTCAAAGTTCCCGATGGCTATAAATCCTTTTGAATTTTCGAAAGGATTATCATTGGCAGAACATATACAGAACCTTATGGATGTGTTTGAGGGAGCATTCCCATTAACACCTCCGTTACCTGCATTATTAGACAGAGCGATTGAGGGGATATACAGGGTTCATGGATGGGATACAGATGATGTAAATGATGGAAAAAAGGAATATCCTACTATTTCAGAGCTATATTCAAGATTGGAGTATGAGTTGAAACATACAGACTATGATGGAGAAGTACGAGGAAATATGAAATCTGCTCTAGAAATGAGAATAGGAGGGTTACTCAGACGAGATTTAGGAAATGTGTTTGATGTGAGCGTTTCAAGTCTTAGACCAGAAGAGTTGGTTGAATATCCAATAATTGTTGAAATGGAATCTCTAGGAACAGGTCCATCGAATTTTATGACACTTATGATTTGTACATTGATTAGAGAGGTTCTAAAAGCTAATCCTAAAGGTGATGATATGAGGGCCGTTCGGCATGTGATTTTTATTGAAGAGGCACATAATTTAATTGCAAATGCCACTGGAGAAAGCGTTGCTGGGGATGCCAACCCCAAGGTGGCAGCGACTAATTATATTGTGAAGATGCTGGCAGAAGTTAGAGCTTTAAGAGAAGGCATTATCATTGCAGATCAGCTTCCGACAGCAATGGCGCCAGAGGTGTTAAAAAATACAGGACTGAAAATAGTTCATAGACTTACAGCTCAGGATGATAGGGAAATTGTAGGATCTATGATGTCAGCAAATGGAAATCAGATTGAGTCGATAGCAACGTATATGCCAGGAGATGCGTTGATTTCATACGAAGGTTTGCTTCGGCCGTTTAAATTAAAGATTACAGAATTTGATTTGAAAGATGCTCCAACAACAGATAAATTATATGATTTAATGTCAGTCAGAAAATTACAAAGGCATATATCAAAAGAAACTTTTTCTATTAGATTGGAGAAAAACAAGACTAAATGGATAAAAGAATGGCGCATAGCAGTGGTGGTTTTTGAACAATTACAAAATGATTGTACTAAGTTAAAAATGGTTGAAGCAATAGAAGAATATGAAGTGTTGGCAAATAAGATTGTAAAGGATCAGCTTGGGCTTGAGAAATGTCTTGAGAATTTAAATAGAGTCATAAATAAATATAATAATACTATGAAACTTGCAATGGACATTGAAGAATCTGATGCTGAATTTTATAGGCATATGAATGAGAGTATACAAAAATTGAGGAAAAATACACAAATTTTATTAAAAAGTAGATAGGAGCAATTTGAAATGAGTAATGTAAGATATTTGAATTTAACACGTGAAAAAAGAATTAGTGGCTCTATTGTACCATATGAAATAAATATTGATGGTCAATGGGTAACGGAATTAAATAATGGTGAAACAATAAATATTCCTTTAGATTATTCAAAGCATAAATTCTATATGAGAGCTGAGTTTCCAGGATCTATTTCTTTAAGTGAAGGTCTTGTTATACCTGAGGGTGTATTTGATCATAGTCTTTATTGCAGACATAAGGCAGGTCTGACTAAAGTGAAACTTTGGTGGGAAATTGATGAGCATCAAGAAACTTTAAATAATCAAATACGTCAGGAACAAATGCATAATACTGCAATCATTAAGGAAATCAATACGATTTTAGCTTCAATAGAGGACGGAAAAATGATAGGATGCAGAGACTATTCGATTCTTAATCAGTTGTCTGAGGATGCTAAAAAATCACCAATGTATACAAAGTGGTTGGAAAGTACAAAAAAAGAATGTTTTTCTATGGCTCTTAAACAGTATATGGATGGTAAATGGGGGTATGAGCGTTTGTTTATGCCTATTCGAGATCTGTGTACAATTCCGGAACTTAAGGATTCATGTAAAAAATATTTAAAACATTTTGATTATTATATGATGTCAAAAAATGCTGTAAATAGTGTTTTAAATGAAGATAATCCTGTTGAAGAAATAATTGAGCTTTCAAAGGGAAGCAGAAAAATAAATGACCATATATCAGATGAATTATCAAAAGCACTTTCTTGTGTTAGTGACTATTATAAAAATGGTGAAATCGAAAAAGCTATTGACAGTTTGTTGCTTGTTAACGTAGATGAAAAAGATTTATGGGGAATAAAAAGATTACTTATTTTATCTGCAATGACCGAAGGGGCTACTGATAGAGAATCAGAGAAATATATGGTTGTAAAACAACTTTATAAAACTGTTTATTTACTTTTGGATGATACAAAAAGTGAAAAAACGTATATTAATACGGTTGATGAAATCATTGCTGAAACAATAAGGTGTTCTTATACGAAAGTGTATACAAAAATTGATGATATGTTAGATGAGTTTCTTGGATATACATGTAAAATGCTTGAAATATCAGGTTCTCAATATAATATACTTCAAAAGGTATTTGCTTATTTTGAAGCATATGAACAAGAAAAAAGAATTTTGGAAAATATGGTAAGTAATTGTATTACAAGAAGTTCGGAGCAGGAAGATAGGTTAACCTTCTTGCAAAAGGGAAGCTATAATAAATATAATTTTGAGGACAATACCTCGCAGGAAAGCGATTATATTGAAGATGGTAATTTGAAATATGAATATAGAAGTGTGAATTGGGATAGCAAGAAAATAGAAGAATATTTTGAAAACCTGTCTCTTCAGAATAGGGCTGTAGAGTTTCCATTTGTAGTTCGTGAATGGAATAAGGAAGTAAGTATCAATACAAACAATTTTAATATTACAGCTATAGGTAAACTAATTAGTGATAAGTTTATAGAAAATTATGGAGAACGCTTTACAACTCGTCTAGGTACATCTAAAACAATGGATAACTATTCTGAGCCTATGGATACTATTTCTATAATGGCAGATAGTGATAAAGAAGCAAGAGATGGATATTCGTGGATTGAATATTTTGTTACAGCGGAGAAGATAAATAATAAGCAAGTAGCCTTTGCAATTTATACATTGTATTTTCCGGGATTTGATAGGGAAGTTATAGGTGCAAAGAGTGTTATAGAAAAAAATAAAATTTGTGTACAAAAAATTAATCTTCTAAAAGAAAAACAGAATCCTAGAATAAACCGTATGATTCAGAATGTTAATAATCTAATAATCGAGGTTTTGGAGAACTGGGCAAATGATGAAAATAAAAAGGTTGACATATACAGTTAATTAAATGTATTTGAAGACAGTTACAAAGATATTTATACATGGATAAAAAAGTATTGTTGGAAGGAAGATGGTAATTTGAAATTTATAGAAACAGTGCTTTCAATTATTGCTTTTGTATTGTTTGCATTTTGTGCCATAGTATTTTTTGTTCTGGGAACATTATTTGGTGGCTATGTTTTGCGATATTTCGTATATTTGGTATGTTTTTTTGTCCAAATATTCGGTGATTATGCCTTCGTTAGTTGGGTGGAAAATAATGAGACTGTGTTATATGTGATATGTTGTGTTATATCGGCATTGATTATATTATTGATGTTTTCATCATCAAGTAGCAGTTCTGGCAGTTACAGCTCATCAAACAATTATTTAGAAGATAATAATGCAAGCAATTTTGGGGATTCATATTCTGAAGAAAAAAGAAAAAGGATAACATTTGTAGATGCGTCAGGAGCATACCGAAAATGGGGAGATAGCTTTGTTGACTGTCAAGGAAATTGGTGTAGATGGGGAAACTCGTTTTATGACTATGATGGAAATTATATTAAGTGGGGAGATATTTACAAAGATATGAGTGGAGCCTATCGTAGATGGGGCGATGATTTTATAGATGGCGCTGGAAATTGGGTACATTTGTAATAATGAGAATAATTAGGAGGAAGATTTATGTTTTGCAGATATTGTGAAAATGAGGTTGTTGAGAATACAAAGATTTGTACGAAATGTGGAAAGCCAATATTTAATGAAGCGGCACCAAATAAAGTTCATACATTTGAACCAAATGAAATAATTCGGTCTAAAAACAAAAAAACTAAAAAATCATATGTAATTATTGGAGCATTAGTTATTATTGTTTGCCTACTTGTTGGAGGTGTATTTGGCTATTCAAAAATATCGTCTCAAGATATTGACAGAGGGTATACACGAGAATCAACAGTATCTGATGTTAAAAGAGCAGAGATGTTAAAATTGGATAGTTCTTTCAAACCAAAGGTAAATTATATGAATGCTCAAACGGAAGTATTCAACGAAGATAAGCAGATATATGAGTATAGATCAACTGGAGAAAAGACAGATAAAGTTTATTCCTTATATTATAAAAATGCCAAGATAAAGGGCGTTAAAGCTTCAAAAGGAATGGTGATTAAATTTGCTTTAGAAACAGGATGTGCTAGTTCAGTTCATTATGGTTTAACTGATAAGGAATTTGATAAGTTTCTATCGAAAATGGGAGAACCTGATTATAACGATAGTGATGGAATAGGGTGGAAGATCTCAAAATATAGGGGGATATCTGCAATGTATTGTGATGATTTTTCGGAAGAAGATTTTCATGGTTCGGGGTATGAAATAAGTTATTATTATTAAGATGACGATAATGATTAACAAAGGGGGTAATAGTGCATTAGCTAAAAGAAACAGAGATTTATTAGAACTGTTTTATGATAATAATATTTTAGATTCAGATGTTGTATTGGATAAAAAGATTCATGTTGATATGCCGGAGAAGAATATAGTTGATATCTACATGGATGTATTGAAAAATAATGACCATTATTTGTTTGATTGGGAAGCTGATGCAGGAGCAACACCTGGTTCAATGTTTGCAATGGGGACTGCAGCCAATATGGTTCAGATATTTAATGGTATGCTTGACTGGGATGGAGCATCATGGTGCCAGCTGATTAATTCATTTAGCATGGATTCGTCAAGCTATGATGCAAAGTATTCGGAATCATTTGCAAAGATGTTCTGTACTTATTCAGATGAAGAATTGAGTCAGGATGTAGATGCAATGAAGGAAAAACTGAAGCCTTTTGATGGAGGTGAGTGGATTTCAGATTCAATGAAAGACATTGATGATTTGTATGATGATAAGATAGGAGATTTGTCTAGAGCAACTGCTGATTTGAAGAAAAAGGTAGTTGCTGAAAATAAGGCATCTATGATTGCATTTAACAAATCATATCAAGAGCTGGACGAATTATGTTCAAAAACAGATTCTTTTAATCATCTGACTAATGTTTTGGATGATTTTTATTCTATAGTAGAAATCGCAGGATATGCAAGTGAGTTTCAAAATCAGGACAAGTTTGCAGTAAAATCATTGGATACATTTATTAAGAATTCCAATTATGGCAGTGTTATGTCTACGGCTATGAAAGATGGCTTGAGTGATTATAAAAATATATTGGAAACGGTATGGGTGATATGCTTAAAGATGCCATCGATATTTCTACTGCATTACTTGATACAGAATCAAACATATATTTGTTAATATATATAAACGAATTGAAACCAATTGAATGGAAGAAATTGCCATAATATCAATTTACAATAAAATATAATTATGTTCTTGCTTGCATCAGATATTCTTATCCCCGGCGTAAATGTCGGCGTAAATGTCGGGGATTTTTCAATTGTTATATTTCGCAAAATCCGATATACTAAGCTTTATATTGTTTATAAATAAATCCGACGTACTCACACCTGTCTTATTAATTCAGAATATTGGGGATAAGATTAGAGGACATGGTGTAAGTTTATGTCAAATGAAGGAATCAGAACTAAATCGACAATTGTAACTAAAAGTAGTTGCAATAAATGGAAAGTGATGTATAATAATAAAAAAGGAGATATATGTTATGGGGAAAAAGGACAAACTGATTAAGAGATTAAAATCACGACCAAAAGATTTTACGTTTGATGAAGCAGAAACTTTATTGAAATATTTTGACTTTGCCTATTCTAATAAAGGAAAAACCAGTGGATCCAGAGTTATATTTGAAAGTGAAAATCATGGATGCATTATGCTTCATAAACCACATCCACAAAAAGAGCTTAAGGATTATCAGATCAAACAGCTAATAGAATATCTTGAGCAGGAGGATCTTATATGAATAATACTATGGAATATAAAGGCTATGTTGGAAGTGTTGAGTTTTCAGAGGAGGATGTAATTTTCTATGGAAAAGTTATGGGAATACGTTCATTAATATCATATGAAGGTGAAAATGCCAGAGAGCTTGTAGAAGGCTTTCATGAAGCTGTTGATGAGTATTTGCTAATATGTGAGCAACAAGGAAAGGTTCCGGAGCAGGCATATAAAGGAAGCTTCAATGTTAGAATATCACCGGAACTCCATAAGAAAATTGTTATATATGCAACGGAACATGATATTACTTTAAATAGGTATGTTGAACAGACTCTTGAAAAATCTCCTGCAGCAGTGCAGATGTAATTGAAGAACATACCCTCCGGCAATTAATTTAAGATAATTTGCCGGAGGGTTTTGTTATACTACGACATCTAGTCGCATATTATAAATTTACCTCCACATTTATGAAAAATTCAGCTAATTTTACAATTGAGTCATTTATCCCAATGTGGTAGAATAACAAAGTCCAAGAAAAGGAGGAATTGGATTTCGAAAAGTTAAAAACTTTAGCGCCATGCACCGGCAGGTACGGAAAAATATGCCGGTTAACGAGGTTTCAGGTTATCGAAAATTCGGCGGATGCCTGGACGCATATATGGATGCGCATCTCGAGCCAAATATGATGGAGACATCAAAACAAAGCGAGAGAACCATAAAAATCAAGTAGCTATTCAGTACAGAACAGTTACATATTTGTACATTTAAAATTATATATCGAAAAGGAGATCTAACACTATGTGTGGAATTATAGGATTTACAGGCCGTTTAGAGGCACAGAAGATTTTGACGGAAGGACTCGCAGCGTTAGAGTATCGTGGATACGACAGTGCAGGTATCGCTTATTTTAAGGATACAGGCAAGATTTCTATCCGCAAAACCGTCGGAAAGGTTAAGGATCTTCTCGCTATCTGCGATGATGAAAACAATTCAACCTGTGGAATCGGACATACAAGATGGGCAACACACGGCGGAGTTACCAATGCCAATGCTCATCCTCACAAGGTTGGAAATATCGCACTCATCCACAATGGTATCATTGAGAACTACCACGAGATCGTAAACAAGTTTGATCTTGCAGATTCTCTTATATCTGAGACAGATACAGAGGTAGCAGCGGCTCTTATCAACAAGCTCTATGACGGAGATCCAAAGGCTACTATTAAGAAGGCAGTAGCAGAGCTTCAGGGTTCATTTGCGTTCTGTATCATGTTCAAGGATCAGCCGGGAAAGATTTTTGCTGTCAGAAATGTAAGCCCGATGGTTGCAACATATTGCGATGACGGAGCATTTATTGCATCTGACCTCACAGCGTTTATCAAATACTCTAAGCGCTATTTTATACTTCCGGAGTACACTATCATGACAATGACTGCTGATGGAATCGAAATGGAGGATTTAGAGGGTAAGAAAGTTGAGCCGGATTATCTTGAGGTAAACTGGGATGTAACGGCAGCTCAGAAGGATGGATATCCGCATTTCATGATCAAGGAAATTCATGAGCAGCCGACAGCTATCACGAGGACTATCACTCCAAGAATCAAGGATTCACTTCCTTGCTTTGAGGATGATAATATTCCTGATTCGTTCTTCGAGGATATAAGCGACATAACAGTTGTAGCCTGTGGTACAGCTATGTATGCAGGAATGGTCGGAAAAGCTCTTTTAAAGAACAAGTTTGGTATTCCTGTTTCTGTTGAGATTGCATCAGAGTTCAGATATGAGCAGCCTGTTCTCACAGACAGGTCAATGGTTATTTTTGTGTCACAGTCAGGTGAGACGATCGATACCTTAGAGGCACTTCGTCTGGCTAATAAATATACTAAAAAGACGCTTTCTATCGTAAATGTAAAGGGTTCAACAATAGCCCGTGAGAGTAACTATGTACTTTATACACACGCAGGTCCTGAGATTGCCGTGGCAAGTACCAAGGCATACACAGTTCAGGTGGCAAGCTTTTACCTGATTGGATGCAAGCTTGGTCTTGTATCCGGCCGTATGACCAAGGAAGAGGCAAAGACATTTATTGAGAATCTGCAGGAGGTTCCAAATCTCATTGAGTCAGTTATCACACAGGCACCTGAGATTGAACAGCTTACGAAGAGAATGACAAATGCTGCAAATGCGTTTTACATAGGACGAGGACTTGATTATGCATTAAGCATGGAGGGCGCACTCAAGCTCAAAGAGATTTCATATATTCATGCTGAGGCTTATGCAGCAGGCGAGTTAAAGCACGGTACAATCGCGCTCATCAGCGAGGGTGTTCCGGTTATCGCAGTTGCTACACAGAGCCATGTATACAGCAAGGTCATCTCAAATATCCGCGAGGTAAAGGCGAGAGGCGCATACGTTATCCTTCTTAGCAAGGATAAGGATATTACAGATAAGTCAATCTGTGATGTGCATATCTCACTCCCACAGGCACCGGATGAGTTTGCGATTTTCGAGTCAGTTATAATCTGTCAGCTTATCGCTTACTACACATCAACAGGAAAGGGCTTAAACCCTGACCAGCCACGTAACCTTGCAAAATCAGTTACAGTAGAATAAATAATTTCCCCGGACATTTATACGATGTCCGGGGCTTTTTTTGATTTCGCGCCTGTGCAATACAATGCAGCATATGTAAGACATCGATGTATATGTCAGTGATTTGCACGGCACCAACACATTTTGTTAAAAAATTGTTAAAAAAATAACAAAAACTGCTTTACACACTTCTTGCACGGTGGTATGATACATAAATGCGGGTTACTCATACGAGAATCCAGCAGCCATACAATTTTCATATGCGCGCTTATGCCGTGTGACAGAATCACAGCATAACAGAATTAGGACGAGACCCATATGGGCTTTTACCAAAAGGAGGAAAAACAATGCGCAATTCAAAAACAAACGAACTTGTACTGACAGGTTTATTCACAGCCATTATCATTATCATGGCGTTCACACCACTCGGATATATTCCGCTCGTAGTTATCAACGCTACGATTATTCACATTCCGGTAATCCTTGGTTCACTTTTCTGCGGACCTAAAAAGGGAGCATTCCTTGGATTTGTATTCGGATTTACCAGTTGTCTAAAGGCAACTATAGTCGGAGGAACTCTTTCATCCTTTGTATTTTCGCCGGTGCTTGCTGCATCCATGGTTGGAACCTCAGGTATATTTAAGAGTTTATTCATAGCATTTGTTCCAAGAATTTTAGTAGGTGTTATACCTTATTTTGTATACATAGGCATCAAAAAGGTGCTTGCGTCAGAGAAGAAAAATCTCTGGGGAACAGTTTTAAATGTGCTCATGTCAGTATTCCTTGCATTCGGAGTATATGCATTCCTCGGCAAGATGTCAGAGTCACTTTCACAGGCAGCCGCTTTAGGAATCGGCATAGCAGTCGGAGCTGTAGTATTTATAGTAGTTGAGGCTGTATTTATCAGAAAGAGCACACAGGTTATTCCGTTTGTATATGCAGGTGTAGCCGGTGCCATGACCAATACACTGCTTGTAATGGGCTCAATCTTCGTGCTTTACAAGGATGCTTATGCAGATGCAATCGGTGTGGCAGGAAACGCGGTGCTGGGCGTTATCACCGGAGTCATCAGCTTTAACGGAGTAATTGAGGCAATAGTTGCCGCAATCATCGTATACCTTGTTGGATTGGTTTTAAATACTATCAAACCAATTGCAGCAAAATAAATTCAGATAGATTTAAAATAAATGTGAAATTGTATGTACGGCGGACTGATAAGGTCCGCCTGTTTTATAAGTAGTTGGACTAGGAACGGTAAAAAAGCATTTGAGTTAAAAGAAAGGCATGATACGAGGTGAAACATATGCATGAAATAGACATAATGGATATCGGCGGCTTCAAAATAGGCCAAGCCGAGGACACTAAGGGCTTGACCGGCTGTACGGTATTTCTTTTTGATAAACAGTCACCGGCGGGAGTTGACATAAGGGGAGGCGGACCGGCTTCACGGGAGACACCACTTTTAAATCCTGTGGCAGACGCAAAGGGCATCCATGCTCTTGTATTGTCAGGCGGCTCAGCCTTTGGCCTGGATGCAGCGGGAGGCGTGATGAAGTATCTCGAGGAGCGCGATATAGGCTTTGATGTGGGAGTCACAAAGGTGCCTCTTGTGGTGCAGTCGTGTATTTTTGACCTGGTAATAGGTGATAAAAATGCAAGGCCTGATGGCAAAATGGCATACAAGGCCTGTGAGAATGCTTCTTATGATACCTTTTTACAGGGAAATTATGGAGCCGGAATGGGCGCAACAGTCGGCAAATATATGGGGCGTGAGCGCAGCATGAAGAGTGGAATAGGAGCCTATGCAGTACAGCTTGGAGAACTAAAGGTTGGAGCAGTGGTGACACTGAACGCACTCGGTGACATCTATGATATAGATACAGATAAGAAAATTGCCGGAGCACTGGATGAGAATGGACAGCTTTTCGATGACGAGACAGCGTATTTTGAGGCAGCGGCTAAGATTCAGAATATGTTTACAGGAAACACCACAATTGGTACAATAATAACAAATGCAAAGCTTGACAAGACCGCACTCAACAAGGTGGCATCCATGGCTCACAATGGCTATGGCAGAGCAATCAGACCCGTGCACACGATGGCAGACGGAGATTCAATCTATGCTGTATCAGTGGGCATTGTGCCTGCCGATATAAATCTGGTGGGGCCAATGAGTGCCTATGTCATGGCAAAGGCCATTGCCAATGCAGCAAGAAATGCAAAGTCTGTGGATGGCTACAAAGCATTTTGCGATGTAAACAAAAAATGACTGCAGAATAATAATAGTTTTATACAGAGGTGAAAATCATGTTAAAAGGAAAAACAGTAGTTTTGGGAGTGACAGGAAGCATAGCGGCATACAAGATAGCAAACCTTGCGAGTATGCTTGTAAAACAGCACGCCGATGTCAACGTCATAATGACACACAATGCAACAAATTTCATAAATCCGATCACATTTGAGACTTTGACAGGTAATAAGTGTCTTGTGGACACGTTTGACCGCAATTTTCAGTTCAATGTAGAGCACGTGGCGCTCGCAAAGAGAGCAGATATTTTTATGGTGGCACCTGCATCGGCAAATGTCATCGGCAAGATGGCAAACGGCATAGCGGATGATATGCTTACCACGACAATTCTTGCCGCAAAATGTCCGAAGCTTGTTTCTCCTGCGATGAATACCAACATGTATGAGAACCAAATCGTACAGGACAATCTGAAAAAACTCGAAAGCTACGGTTTTGAAATCATCAATCCGGCTGAAGGATATCTTGCATGCGGAGACACCGGTGCAGGAAAAATGCCGGAGCCACAGACACTTTTTAACTACATAATGAGGACAATAGCCTGTGAAAAGGACCTGGCGGGCAAAAACGTACTCATCACAGCCGGAGCGACACAGGAAAAGATAGACCCGGTACGTTTTATCACCAACCACTCAACAGGCAAGATGGGACGCGCTATAGCAGAAAACTGTATGCTCCGCGGCGCACATGTTACACTGGTCAATGCCTCGGTATCGGTTGAGCCGCCTATGTTTGTAGATGTGGTAAATGTGACATCGGCCGCAGACATGGCAGAAGTGGTGAAATCAAAGGCATCTGAACAGGATATCATCATCATGACCGCTGCAGTAGCGGATTTTTGCCCGGCACATCCGGCAGATGAGAAAATAAAGAAAAAGGACAGCCTGGATGAGCCTGTAATCGAGCTTGAGCGCACAGAGGATATACTTTCATACCTCGGAGCACACAAGGCCAAGGGACAGCTCATATGCGGTTTTTCTATGGAAACCCAGAATATGCTTGAAAATTCGAAGGCAAAGCTTGCAAAGAAAAATGCAGATATGATAGTGGCAAACAACCTAAAGGTAGCAGGCGCAGGCTTTGGAACAGATACCAACGTGGTCACACTTATCACGGCTGACGACTGCACAGAGCTTGAAATCATGGACAAGAGCTGCGTTGCAGCAAGGATTATGGACCGGTTACTGCAGATGTAGAATTACTACACCATGCAGTCCACAGTCGGAAGCTCCCCTGTCACATCGAGGAAGAGATTTGCAAAGGTCTGTTCGTAGTAAGGCTCCACCCAGAGCAGACCGATGCCGAGTGACAGCGCGCAAAGTACAAGCATACCGATGAAGCTTACGTTAATGTAGATGACTCTGAGTATGTTGCCGCGAATCAGTTTTATGGCATGAGTCAGACATGCAAATACTGATAAATCATCACGCGAGAGCACCAGATACAGGTAAAACGGAAACAGAACCAGTACGATAAAGCTAAGCACGGCGCTTGCAGCATATAAAGCGATAGCAATTTCCATAGTGTCGCCGCTTAGCTTGAAAAAGTTTCTGGCTACAAGGAAAGGAGCCTTTGCTATCATAGAGATGGCATAATATATGATGTATGCACCAAAATATCTGTTGGAGTGATTTATAAAGCAGTAGAATACATCGCTGATACGGCACTCTTTCTTTCTGGCCATATTGAGGTGGAAACGTATGAGTCCCATCTGCAGCACGCCGACCACGATAGATAAAAGCACCTCGGCAATGTAGTAGATGACGGTCTGAACTTTTGTCGCATATACATTTCCGAGCAGGTAGGTGAAAGGCAGGTCACTGAACAGATTGATGAGTGTGACAGTGAGGAAAACGCTCATGCTAAGTCTGTATCTTCCGTTCAGGTTCTCTCTTGATATTCTTTTTAATTCTTTGGCTTTCTTTTTTGGGTTCATTATATTTCTCCTGAAATAATAGTTTTGAATTAATGCTTAAGTTAATGTTTAAATTAATGCTTTGACAATTGTCAGATATATAGCATATACTTGTATTCATATGGTTACACAAAATCACAGGAAGGACCACACATATCATGCAGACAGATGAAACAATCGACAGGTATTTCTATATAACGGGCTGGATATGCATAGCTGTATTTGCGGCTCTTGCGGCAGTGATTGGAGTATGCGGTACGCAGATACTCACAAAGGTGCCTCCATGTCCGCTGCACGCATATACAGGCTACTATTGTCCGGGGTGCGGTGGCACGAGAGCCACATTTGCACTGCTACACGGACATCTGATAAGGTCGTTTATATTCCATCCGTTTGTGCCGTATACAGCCATTTTGGGAGGCTGGTTTATGCTGTCACAGACACTGCAGCGGATAACTCACGGCAGGCTGCGCATCGGCATGCACTTCAGGCCATTATATATGTGGCTTGCACTTGCCATTATTGTGGTAAACTGTATAGTCAAAAATATGCTTATACTATTTTGCGGTATTCATCTGCTGAAGTAGCTCATTGTAGTCGATACCGGTCAGGTTCTGGTATTCCTTTAATATACCCTCGATGCTTCCGTATTCGTGAAGCATGGCGGCAAACGAACCGATATAGATAATAAGAGTGATAACAACAGCGGCAAACGCAATCCAGAATGAGGTCATAGCCATGCTGCTCATTGAGGTGGCACCGCCTTTTGACAGTAACGCAAAAATCATGGCAAGCGAGCCGCATATGATAGACACATAAATACAGCTGCACGACGCGATGGCAATTATTGAAAGCACAAGTGCTGCAACCTCCATATTGCGTGAGCGTTTATTGTAAAAATTGTTGTTGGGATTGAAGCCCGGCCCATAATTGCTGCCGAAATTATAGTTATAATCCTGATTATAATCAAATTTTTGTGGATCCATAATAAAATTCCTTTCTATAAAGTTGATTTTATTGTATCACTTCATTTATAATACGAAAAGAATAAGTTTTTTAAAGAGGTAAAAAAATGGATATTATTGCTGCAATTGCAGAAGAACTGCAGATTAAAAAAGGACAGGCCGAGGCCGCTGTCAAGCTGATAGATGAGGGAAACACCATTCCTTTTATCGCCCGATACCGAAAGGAGGCAACCGGCTCATTAAATGATGAGGTGCTCAGAAATCTCTTCGACAGACTGACATATCTACGTAATCTTGAGGACAAGAAGCAGACAGTGCTTGCAAGCATTGAGGAGCAGGGCAAACTTACGGATGAGCTTAAGAAGGCAATCCTTGAGGCACAGACACAGGTGGCGGTTGACGATTTGTACAGACCTTACCGTCCGAAGAGAAGAACCCGTGCCACAATCGCAAAGGAAAAGGGCTTAGAGCCACTGGCACAGACCATTTTAGCGCAGGAATCGTCTGTTGATATCATGGCAGAAGCAGCTAAATATGTGGATGCAGAAAAAGACGTGGCAGATGAAGCGGCTGCACTTGCCGGAGCAAAGGATATCATTGCAGAGAGCGTATCCGACAATGCCGGTTACAGAACAAAAATCAGAGAGCTTACCATGCAAAAGGGGCGTCTTATATCGACAGCCAAGGATCCGGAGGCGGAGTCTGTCTATGAGATGTACTATGAATTTGATGAGGCTCTTTCCAAGGTGGCA
>OGHM01000746.1_pt1 | contig 15588 bp, 16 predicted proteins | sample 1571531 | NCBI WGS metagenome assembly OGHM01 (sample SAMEA2582031, study PRJEB24529) | metagenome | biome: Human gut stool | place: China | collected 2011 | reverse complement strand
AGAAAACGTATGGTCTGATTCCTGTGTCTGTGCCATGGTGGATAGGGATTTGAAAGACCAGTAAATATAGAATAGAAAGACAACGAGTTGCGCCAATACGGCGAATACCGCACCAAGTGCCTCGTCCTCGAAGCATGGAATAAATTTGGATATAATAATTAAAAGATTATGGCAGAAAACAATGTAAATATCGAAATAAGAAATGATTTCAATCAAATATTTGGAATCATCAGCTATCATCGTCAGAGAGTTTGTGCCGTTTGAAATGGCACAAATTCCAACAATCTTATTTTCAATAGGTTGGACTAATCATCAGATTATCTTGAACCGTTGCAAAAGTGATAACGAACGTTTGTTCTACATTTTGTTTGCGCAAAAAGAACAACTACAGAACAAGCAATTAGAGCGAGCTATCAAAACTGATACGATGGCTTCGATATTACGTGCCAAAGACAGCCAGTCCGACGTACTCAACACTACGTATGCAAAGTCACCTGCCATGTTTAAAGATACTGCATACCTTGACTTTCTTGGTTTGCCTAAGAAATACAAAGAAACAAGACTTCGTAAAGGTATCGTTGAGCACATGAAAGAGTTCATTCTTGAAATGGGAAAAGACTTTTTGTTCATTGACGAGGAACATCCCATTAAAGTTGGAGGGAAAACCTATAAAGTAGATTTGTTGTTCTATCACAGACAACTGCAATGCATGGTTGCGTTTGAGTTGAAAACCACAGAGTTCCATCCATCTTATCAAGGGCAATTAGAATTTTATCTTGAAGCCCTTGACCAAGAGGAACGCAGATCCAACGAGAACCCAACTATTGGTATCATTCTATGTAAAGAATCAGACATGGAAACAGTGCGTTTTGCTCTCAACCGTAGCATGAGTCCCATGATGATTATGCAGTATAAAGAACAATTGAAAGTGGGCGGTGTTATCCAACGCAGCATTGAAGAATATTGCAAATATATAAATACAGAGTCAGAAAAATAATAAAACGAGGCAAGTATATACAATAATTCCACTCAATTATCCTTCAAATGCCAAAAAGAGTTCGCCAACAGCACAAAACAGTTCGCCAACAGCACAAAACAGTTCGCGAACCAAGAAAAAACAGTTCGCGAACCAAGAAAAAACAGTTCGCATCAACTGCAGGAGATGTAATACCCCATACCTTTTCCTGCTCAACAAGTCGTCTTCCCAAATATCTTTCCAGCTGTTCTTTCTCCATGTGCTTACCTCCTGCCATACAGAAATGCAGTACAGGATATTCCGTCCTCCTTTCACAACAGCAACAATATACTGACATTCACACACTTAAATGTGAAGGCATTTTTATCGATGCCGTTTCACATCACTTGAAACAAGAGTAAACGATGGAACTGAGAACAGCAAATGAAGGTAAAGTTCATTTGCTGTTCCAAAATTAGCTATTTTACTGAATAAACTCCTCCTTCACATTGAAGCAAGGGCAATCTTTGGCGGCAAACTCATTGTGACCATGAACCGTCGCCTCGGGATATTCCTCCTTCAGCTGCTCTATCAGCGCTTTCAGCGCCGCCTTCTGCTGTGGGGTTCGGGTATCCTTCGGCTTGCCATCCTGCGATAGGCCGCCGATGTAGCATACTCCGATGCTCACGGTGTTGTGACCCTTGCAGTGGGCGCCCACCTCTTCTACTGATCTGCCCACGTGGATGCTTCCGTCACGGTAAATCACGAAATGATAACCGATGCAGAAAAAGCCACGCTCACGATGCCAACGGTCGATGTCGGCTACGGTATAGTCGCGACCTTCTCGGGTCGCACTACAATGAATGATGATTTCCTTAATCTTGCGCATAATGTATAAATTAATATTTACAATATAATTACTGGACAGTATGATTGAGATTATTATTAGGAAGAACAATCATATACTCCTTAGGAATCTCGTCTTTCCCCCAGTCCTTGATAACCAACGTTACTTGCTCCTTCTTCTGCAAAGCATCGCTGATCATGTCGCAGAACTCCTGGAACTTCTCCTCGTTGTAAGCCACAAGTCCCGTCTTCAACGACTTGCCCATCACGATGCTTCCATACTTCAAGGCAAGCGGTCCAAAGCCTGGCGTAATATAAGGCTTGCGAAGCACAGGCGTCTTCGACACTCGACCTTTCTCCTGCAGAATCGCAGGCATGGTTCTAACCTCCTCTACAATCTCAATCTTGAACTTCTTCTCCTCCTTCTTGCCGTTGTCCTTGTTCTTCTCTTTTTCCTCTTCCGTCTCCTTAATTTCCACCTCTATCTTCTTTTGGAATCTGATTGGTACGGGTGCAACCTTATAACGGCCTGCAGCCATGTATTTCTTAGGATGTTCTACGGTGCCACTGAAAAATACTCCGTTGATAACCAATGTGCCATCCACACTCCATGGAGTGAAGCGACGGCGAAATATAACGATGTTCATAATGATGATATTTTTAGAAAATTAATACTTGTGGGCAGGTCATTAAGGGGGTTGGTGTATTGAAAAACCAAAATGACCCGAAATGACCTTGACCCGAAATGACCCGTTTGTACGGTAGATGAAACTCTTTATACGGTGGATGAAAGTTTCTGATAACGCATATCTGGCAGCACCACTATCAAGCCCTGTCGCTTCCAGTTCTTCAGCATCTGCTTCACCGCCTCGAGAGTCGTGTTTGCACCCTTCACAGAAATGCTCTGCTGCTGTGCTTGCTCGAAAGAGAAGGTTGTGTCCAAACGTTCGAAGATAGAGTCGTTTTTGCCTCGATGTGTGCGATCATACGGCATCTGTCCGCAATAGTCTCTCGAAGAGAAAGCGTCCTCTATGCGACTACGGAAGAAGTAGAGCGCATTGTCCAACTGGTAATCTGCAAGAACATTGAACACTGCGAGCATGGTAGGCGTCTGCATCTTGATTATCAAATCCTTCCAAAGCCAAGGATTCTGCTTCAACAGCTTCTCTGCACCCTGAAAACCATGCTTCTGAATCAACGTCTCTGCCACCTTGCAGAGCATGATGCAGGTCATCATTCTCATCGTGGTAGGACAGATACGGAAACGCTGACGGGCTTTCACCTTGTCATCATTCTTCATTGTCTCCAATCGAATCTGTTCCAGCCACTCCCTACCCTTGGCTTCCAGTTTGGGCAGTTCCACCTCTCCCTCCATCAGCGGCAGCAGATGGGCAACCTGGATGATGCGGTCGCGCTGGCGATCGGTGAGCACATACAGATTTTCTGTCAGCGGAGTAAACGTATTGTCCGGGGTTCTTGCCACGGTAATACGGCTTTGGAAACCATCCGTATAATTGTTCACCACACGGTAAAGCGCATCAGGCGTTCCACACATCACTACATTCCATAACAGTCTGTCTATGTGTACATTCACAGCTTCTGCACTTCTAGCCTCACGCTCATAGCTAGTACCATCGTAAGCCTGACGGAGCATTACAGAGAAGTCGCTCATCGCCGACTTCCATTTCTGCGCCACGGTGTCAGCTTCAGGTGTAAACGAGAAGGCGTGCTTGCCTTCGGTGTTAGCCAATCTTTCTGCCAGATTTGCCACAGTGTTGTTCAGCGTCAGACATCTTACAGGCAGTTTCGGCTCTTCCGGCTGCTCCTTCTTGTTCTTCGCCGCACGCTTCTTGGCTCTCCATTCATCCTCCTTCTGCTGATACATTTTATCCATATCTTTTATCTCCGAAGTCCAAGCATCAATCACGGGGTCGATGCTTCCCTTACCGGATGCGAAATCTCCGGCGATGTAGGAGATGAGGTTCAGCGAGTTCATCTTGCCGTGGACAGACACCTTCACGCCAGTAGCCAGCATTCCGATGGCTGGGCAGATGGCGGTAATCACCGGCATTGCCAGTGCGGGACCCACCGCATCGAGCGAATCCCTTACGCCCAGCGGCATTCTGGGCAGGGCGTTGTAATAAAACAGATCGTCCTGGGCATTTGCCTCGTCCAGCGCATTGACCAGCGCATCGCTGCCTTCGGAACTTCCGCCCTTTCCAGCCCCCAGCTTCATTCTCTCCTGTCGGATGGCAGCAAGCACATCTTTCAGTCGCTTAGGCATTTGGGTAATCTTCTCGTTTAGCGCCGAGTTGATGCAAGCCATCTTCTCCTGCTCGGGAAAACCATCGTAGCAGGGGATGATCTGAGCCATCAGGCTGCGGTCGAAGCCACAGATGTGGCGAAGGTTCACGGCAAGCTCAAAGGTCAAAGTGTTGCGGTTGGAACGAACTGGCTCATGACCGTCATTATACATCTGCCACCACTTCGAGATGATTTCGGAATACGGGATTCCGAGATAATCATTGCTGGATTGTGATGAAGAAGAAGAGGATGATGATGATGAAGTAGGCTGAGCCTGATTCTTAGAAGGATTCTGAGAGGATTGAACCTTTTGAGGATTCTGCTGATTTCCCTGGTTCTTCTGACTCTGATTCTTCAGATTCGCTTGATTCATCTGAGAATCCAAAGCCTTCTCTTCCTCATTCTCCAACCAAGGCTTGTAATGCTTGTTAGCCTTGTGCGCCCCCGGAGGAAGTTCCTCCTGTCCATACTTCTCACGCTCCTCCAATACCTTGCCTTCAGCAGCCACGGCAGCCTCCTCATAACTATCCTTGAAGAGCTCAGGCGAAAGATAAAGCAAATCGTCTGCATCAGCAGAAGTCGTGAAATAAACTCGGTTAATATCGTGAGCCGAAGTATCCATCTCGCACTCCAGCATCTTGGCGATTCTAACCTGATTTTCGAGAATCGTCTTGCCCATTTCTCGCTTGCAAACCGCATGACCACCTTGTCGTGCGCTGCGTTCCAGCATCAGCAGACCATATTTCTCAGGCTCCTGCAGCATCAGCTTGGCCGCCTTCTCGAAATCCTGCTTATCGTCCAAATCGAAGCCGAAAGCCCGGCTTGGCAGCTTCATACCCTTCACTACCCCCTGCGGATAATGTCCGGAATAATTAAACTGCACCAGTCTTCGCTTCGCCCCATCATTTCCTTCGCGAGCCAGTCGCAGATTAGCTTTCTGCTCGTAGCTTCCACGAATCAGTTTATATTCCTCTTGCGAGGTGATGGAGCGGGCAACTTTGTGCCCATTCTCCACCCTTATCAAATAACAGCTCATCTATGTGTTTCTACTAACTATTATTAAGTTGAACATCCATATATTTTATCGCTTCAACTGATATTCTACCAAAGCATCTGCAGCCTCTTCTGCCTCCTTCACCAGAGCGTTGCCGATATTGATTCCCTCATCGCAGAACACCTTCAAAGTGAGCTGAATAGCTCCATCCTTGGTCTTGCTCAATCGTCCATGCGCCAGCTTTCTGATCAGTACAGACTGAGAACGTACTCGTGGTTTGACCACGAAATCAAAAGTACCATCCGAAAGCTGCTGGGCAACGCCCTGCGAACGGAATCCCAGCACCTTCTCTCCCCCTCCATGCTCATTAGGAGCAAAGAGGAAACACTTGCTTTCATCGTAGAAAGCCATACCACCCAGCTGCACGTGCTGGCTACCATTATTCACCTGCTGGCCATTAACCTGCTGATTATTTACCTGCTGATTGTTTACATTTTTCTTCATATTCTGAATTGATTTGCGAGAAGAAACGTGTGGAATATTGCGCGCTTTACCATGGAAGATCCTCCGCAGTCCCAACTCAGTTAATAATTAAAGCTTTTGCCCCCTTTTTACTTTTTTACCCTTTTACTTTTTCAATATCCGTAACGAGGATATCCTGATAAACCTGCCCATTATACTCACGAGCCGTGAATCTGAGCGTAACTGCAACCAGTGCTCCCGGAGCAAACTTACACTGCGCCATATTGCCCAGCATGGCGGCAGCGTATTGATTCTCGTACTTGCCACCCATCTCCTGCAACACGATGTTGCACTTCATCATCTGGCCATTCTCGCTCTTCTGGCTCTGCACGGCGAAAGCCTCGCCCTGCTTCACCACTCTCATAATCTGAGTATTCATATTATAAAGTAGTCGGAAGTTGTTTCAAGATCACCAAACCATTTCGGCGTTGTCTTGTTTCTTCGACGCTGCAAAAGTACTGCGGAAAACAAGGCAAAACAATCCTTTTCCCACAACTTCCCCGAAAAACCCGTGATTTTGGGAAAAATCGGGCATTTCTTGGGAAAAAGTAAGAAGAAGAAGAAAAAGAGAGCTAAAAAGTAAAGAAAATAAAAAAATCACTCCTCTTTTCCCCCAAAAATCCCTCATTTTTTCCCAACGTTGGGAAAAATCGTGGGAATCTTGGGAAGAATCACCTCCACAACCAACATTTTAACACTTCAAATATTTATAATTCGAAAAAAATGCTTATTTTTGCACTACAATTCAGTTAAACGTTTTAAAAGGAAATGGATATGAAACGGATAGAAGAACGATATATTAGCTTGCTTACCGATTTCGGTTTTAAGCGTATCTTTGGAACAAAGCCTAACAAGGATTTGCTCATCAATTTCTTGAATTCACTGTTTGATGGTTTTCAGGTCATCAAGGATGTGAAGTACTTGAATAGTGAGCACGTTGGTGATGTTTTTGCCGAGCGCAAGGCCATCTTTGATGTATATTGCGAAAATGAGCGTGGTGAAAAGTTCATCGTTGAGATGCAGAATGCTTATCAGAAGTACTTCAAGGATCGTTCATTGTTCTATTCTACTTTTCCTATCCGTGAACAGGCACCAAAGGGGGCTGAATGGAATTTCAAGCTTGAACATGTTTACACTGTTGCTCTGCTGAATTTCGACTTGGAAGAAGAGGCATTTGACAAAAATGATATCAACCATGATGTGGGCTTGCTTGACAAGAAGACTCTTAAGGTTTTTAATGACAAACTTTCTTTCAAGTATATTGAGATAGCGAAGTTCAACAAGACAGAGGAGGAGCTTGACACGCTTTATGATAAGTGGTTATATGTGTTGAAAAACCTTTCCCGATTGGATGAGCGTCCTGCTGCCTTGAAAGAGAAAGTGTTTACTAAACTCTTTGAGGAGGCCGAGATTGCAAAGTTCACCCCAACAGAGTTGAAAGAATATGAGGATAGTTTGAAGGCGTATCGTGATGTCAAGAACTCTATAGATACGGCTTTGGAAAAAGGGCGTGAGGAAGGTAAAAACTCGAAAGCTCTCCAAATAGCAAAAAAGATGTTGGATGCTGGCATGGATATAGAAACAGTTATGCAAATAACAGATTTGTCAAAAAGTAAGATTGAGAAACTAAAATGATAAATCTCTATTCAAATTAAGCCTCCAAATTGCAAAATAAGTGGTTCAAAGAGCGAATAGTCCCATTTTGAGGCATTTTTAAGGCTGTAGTTGCGTGCTAAAGTTGTTTGACCAACAAATGAACACTAACTATTAGCCAGAGTTAGTTAACGCCAAGGGCAGAATATAACTCCCAAGGCTATTGTTTAATTTAAATAGAATCCACATTTTAAAGTGGACCCATGTATAGAAATATGAAAAAGTATATTTTATGGCAATTAATACTCCTTTTATTTGTACCGTACTCTTCTATTAAGGCGCAAAGTCTTGTAAATTTAGAGAGTATAGAGTCACGTGCTTATGATTTTTGGGGGCCTAGTAAAATAGACAAAGATATTTATGTTTATTCCCAAAATGTAAGTGTTAATCCAATTAAGACACTTCCTATTAAATTGATTTATAGTTATGACTATAAGAGAAGGATGATTCGATACCTATTGAGCAACTCTAATAGTTATAAGTAACTGTTCAAAATTAATTTTATAAATATGAATAATTCACGAATAAGTTCGTATCCACAGACGCCAAGGCCCTGTTCGTACAATAGAAAAGCGAGTCCGTAGTCTCGTAATCTATCGGTCTTATCCATTTGCCCTTAAGTATACGCCAAAGAATCTCGGCAGGATTAAGTTCTGGAGAATAAGGTGGAAGATAGAAGAGGAACAATCCTCTTTTCTCCCAAATTTTTCTCAGTTCTTTAACTTTCTGATTTCTATGAACAGAAGCATTGTCCAAGACAATTACAGTCTTCTTCGTTACATTGAAAGAGAATCTGTCAAGATAGTCTACAATCTTGTCTGCGTTGATGGACTCTTTTGTGGTAAAGCCTTTATACTGGTTCCTTTGGGTAATCATGTCAAATATATTAAGCCAGGCCACTTTCTCGGATGGAATGTAAATATCCTCATTCTTGAATTGTCAGCCATATGGAACATAACCATTTGTACAGACATGGCTTTCGTCGGCATAATATAGCACAAGTTCTCCTTTGGAATCAAGTTCTTCAAGTTCTTGCAACTTCTCTTTCTTGTATGCGTAGAGCTGCGGTGAGGGTTTGCCCCTTGGGCGTTTTCTTATACGCTTATATCTTGCACCAATGTTTCTAAAAAACGTTTGAAGGTAATGTCACTGGCTTCTTTACCAGTCGCATTCTGCCATGCCTCACGTGCTTTGGACACACTCTGACGGTCTTCCTCAATTGCCTTGCGGACTGCTTCTTCATCAGAACAATCCATAATAGGCTTTCGTCCCTGACCAGGACGTGTCTCCAAGCCTTTGATGCCATTTTCTTCATAACGTTTTACCCATGTGTAGACAGTAGGAACAGTCACCTCAAGTATTTCTGCTATTTTGGGAGCTGATTTACCTTCTGACTTCAGCAATATGGATTTGCATCTGATACGAAAACTATGAGTAGGGCCATTATGATAGCCTTTCTCTAATTTGAGGCGATCAACCTCTGATAATTCAAGTACTTTTATTGGTTTCATAATTCTTTTTTCAATAAAACAGAAAATTAACCATATTAGTACTGATATATATATAAATAATTTAGATCACTTACTTATTAATACGTATATTTGTAATATTTTAAATTGGAATGAATATGAATGCAAAATTTTATAGATTTATAGTCAAAGGGAACGACAAAAAAGGAGGAGTGCTATATTCTCCTAAAAGTTGGCCATATCCTATAGCGGTCGATGGACAAGAAGTCAAAAATTGGGAGTCTCTTGTTGTTGAATTAAAAGACGGAATTTATAGACCATTTCAGTTATGTGTAGGCGGAGCCAATATGGTTAATCAAGATTTGAAAGACTTATTGCAGTCTTTTATAGGTATTAGTAATGACGTTGAATTTTTACCGGTTAGAGCTATAAGTGAAATATATGGCGAACAAACGTACTATATTATGCATTTTAAAAAGATTTTTGATGTCATAGATACTAAAAATACTTTATATGTTGAAGGGACAGATTCTGTTATAAAATTGAAGCTTGACTATAATAAGGTAAAAGATTTAAAGGTCTTTAATTCACAGCCAGCTATAAATGATATCATCGTATCTGATGAAGTTCGTAAAAGCATACGAAAAAATAAGCTTGATTTAGGGTTGGAATTTATGCCTGTGTATTGTGGAGGGGAGTGATTATATGGAAGAGGAAATAAGACATTGGATTCAGCAAATCAATGATGAGACAATATTGCCATCTGATATTGTCGCGTTCAATTTTGGACTTTTTGAATCTGAAGAAGGATATTGCATTTATTTGACAGGTTCAAAATTTTATGATGAATCTGATGATGATTGGGCTTGTGATATAGATTTTGAGCCAAATAGAAAATATTTAATGCTCGCCTCTGGGAGTATTCAAAATATGAACTGGAAACAAATTCTATATAAGGTCAAAAATATTATTTTCAACTTCATTACAGCAAATGCCTACAAGCTACCCTTGTTTGTTGGTAAAATAGTTACAATCGGCTTTGATGATGGGGATTTAGTCAGAATACAATAATATCTATTTTTCGGTTTATCTACAATCCATTTGATTCATATCACATGAGTTAAATGGGTTGTATTTTAGTTATTCACTTCTGATTGAATATTAACGATAAAACTCAGGAATATGTAGATTTCCACAAAGATGGGAAAACGATCCTTTATGGAGATAGCAACAAGTGTTCGAGTATAAGTCTATCCAAACACTTGCTGCCACAATGTCTTGTTGCTTATTACAATTCTAATGTTTGCTTTCTGATGCTTTTGCAATGCAGGCACAGTTTTCTCATCAGTATTCATTATGCCTATAGCCCTAAAATTGTTGCCATCTTCCTTGTGTACAAGCTTTGTGCTATGGCTTGCCACATCAAATTGATAAGAAATATTATCATAGCCTTCAAAGGAAATATGAGCTGTTCTTGGCTCATTGAAAAGATACTGTATTATTTTCAAAGAAAAAAGTGTTAATAAAGAATAATAAGTTTTATTTTTAACTTTTATATGTTTTTATACCTTTATGGGGGCTACTCGCCCCAAACCCCTCGTGTTTTCAGGTAAGTAACTGTTCAAAATTAATTTTATAAATATGAGCTATAATTCACGAATAAATTCGTACCCACAGATGCCAAGGCCATGTTCGTACAATAGAAAAGCGAGTCCGTAGTCTCGTAATCTATCGGTCTTATCCATTTGCCCTTAAGTATACGCCAAAGAATCTCGGCAGGATTAAGTTCTGGAGAATAAGGTGGAAGATAGAAGAGGAACAATCCTCTTTTCTCCCAAATTTTTCTCAGTTCTTTAACTTTCTGATTTCTATGAACAGAAGCATTGTCCAAGACAATTACAGTCTTCTTCGTTACATTGAAAGAGAATCTGTCAAGATAGTCTACAATCTTGTCTGCGTTGATGGACTCTTTTGTGGTAAAGCCTTTATACTGGTTCCTTTGGGTAATCATGTCAAATATATTAAGCCAGGCCACTTTCTCGGATGGAATGTAAATATCCTCATTCTTGAATTGTCAGCCATATGGAACATAACCATTTGTACAGACATGGCTTTCGTCGGCATAATATAGCACAAGTTCTCCTTTGGAATCAAGTTCTTCAAGTTCTTGCAACTTCTCTTTCTTGTATGCGTAGAGCTGCGGTGAGGGTTTGCCCCTTGGGCGTTTTCTTATACGCTTATATCTTGCACCAATGTTTCTAAAAAACGTTTGAAGGTAATGTCACTGGCTTCTTTACCAGTCGCATTCTGCCATGCCTCACGTGCTTTGGACACACTCTGACGGTCTTCCTCAATTGCCTTGCGGACTGCTTCTTCATCAGAACAATCCATAATAGGCTTTCGTCCCTGACCAGGACGTGTCTCCAAGCCTTTGATGCCATTTTCTTCATAACGTTTTACCCATGTGTAGACAGTAGGAACAGTCACCTCAAGTATTTCTGCTATTTTGGGAGCTGATTTACCTTCTGACTTCAGCAATATGGATTTGCATCTGATACGAAAACTATGAGTAGGGCCATTATGATAGCCTTTCTCTAATTTGAGGCGATCAACCTCTGATAATTCAAGTACTTTTATTGGTTTCATAATCTACTTTTTCTATAAAACGGAAAATGAACCATATTAGTACTGATATATATAAATAATTTAGATCACTTACTTATGATTTTATCTAAAGAGTGTAACAAAAGAGTAAACAAGTTCTTGAAGAAATGTAGTTATGTAAATTTTCAAGGCGACGATATAGAGAAAATGACGATTGAATATAGAAAGGCATTAAACTCAAAATATCAACATCATAATGATTCTGTTCGTAAGGCACGTGATATAGCAAAGCAAGAAAAAGCGAGACGACAAGCTATAGAGGATTCTATTCGTTTAGTAAAAGAATCAAAGACCCATATCAGATTTATGGGAATTGAATTAAACGATGCTGTTGATTTGGTTATGCTTGATCTTAGAAAGAAAGGTTTTGAAACGATAGATTTTCGTAAAAATGGATATGTTATGTCTGGCAAATTCATGGATCGTAAAGCTATAGTCACTCTGCATTCAACGCCTGAGACAAATAATATTTATATGGTTAACGTTGTCTTTGATGAAGAAAACTCTTGGTATAGCTTGAAGTCTGAATTTCTGAATATTGTGAAATCATATAGGGCTAAATACAAATGTATAGACTCTGGAAGAACATTCCTTGAACCATATTATGAGGGAGATGGCTTTGAGTTGCAAGGTGTCGCAAAGGATAAATGCTGCTTCTTTGATAAATATGAAGCCGAAGGTGGCACAATATATGTAGAAATAAGCGATATGAGAAGAATTTTTATTAAATATATAGATACCTTCAACTCAAAACGGAATGAAAGGGAAACTATAAATAAAAATCTCGAAGAAATATAAAGAGATATATGCTTTATAAAGATTACACTATTAAGAGGAAATAGAGTTTATTTACTCGTGTCAGTTTATTGCCAAAATCATAGGTGTGAGAGGAATGGGTAAATCTCCGGTTGTGCATGACTTCCTCCTGGTAGAAGAATAAGAACTGAAAATGGAAAATGACTACTACGATTTGGATAAGTGGAAAACTTTTGTTCTTCGTGTCCTTTTAGAGAAAAATGGTTCTTCCCTAACAGATTATGTGTGGAATAGATTGAAGCACGAGTTTTCTTTAGGAGAGAACGAGCAGACGGAACATAATCTTTATACAGAAAGTGTGCTCAAATGTCTTGAAGTTGAACATGGGTTAATTAGAACAAATAAAAGAGGAATTCAGATTACCACCAAAGGCGAAGAAGTTGCAAAGATGAACAATGGTTTTCGTTCTTACTTAGATTCAAAGTATAGACATAGACTATTACAACGGATAAATGATTATGTGGTGACTGCAACGGGAATACTTTCATTGATGATGACTATGTTTTCATTTGTTAATCTATTTTATAATTGGATTGATAAAAAGTATTCTTTTCTTCCACCACTTATTCTAGGCTTGTTTTTGGTTGTGTTTAGATTGATTTGTAAATCAAAATAAAGAACTATCGCTAAACAACCGATTGGATTTAGTCAAAATCTAAATTCAATCGGTTGTTAGTTGACAGTATCGTGGTTGGTAAGTGTAAGAAATATTTTAAAGGGTTCACTTTGCTTATAAATATGTGGGAAGGTGCGCCCTCCCATCGCACCTTCCCTACTCCTCCTTCTTCAAATACTTCTCTTATATTCTTCCGTCTTCTTCAGCTTCTCATAGAGGCTCTGGGCCATGGCATAATCATGATCGGAATCCTTCAGCCACTCTGAGAAATGGCGGTTGTGGTTCATCTGCGTTTCCTGCTTTCTGAACGATTCCACCACGCACCTCTTTTCTACATCAGGAAACATCAGGTTCATACGGGCGGCAAAGGCAGACTTGTCCTTATCCTCCTTCACCATGTGGAACGTATATTTCATCAGACACCACACAATGTACCAGTCCTGCTGCTTCGTGATGTTACCCTTTAGCCAGAACTCCAGCCTCTTCTTCAGCTTGGCAGGATCTACCCAGTTGGCAAAGAAAGAATCGCCATTTCGCTCATACTCATCAGCCCTGGCTATTTCTACCGCCAACATATCATGCTCACCCTGATACATAAACAGATTTTCAAAATCCCCGGGCGAAGCCTCCTCTCTTACAAGCATGTGGACAAGCTCCTCCTCATTCTCCTCATCCTCCACATTATTGAACCAGATAGAACAAAGCGCATAATTGTTGAATTTCCCCTCTACTTCACTCATCACTTTCTGTAAACTCAAAGTGGTAATCTCTATTCTTCTCTCTTTCAGATGACGCTTCTGCACCTTGGCTACATGCTCCAGATGAGCAGGTAGCGTATGCTCATCAAATCTTCTTTTGATGTAATGATAAATGATGGCAGCTTCGTGGTCGGTGCGGAAAACTCGGGTCTTGTACAAATCGGTAAATTCTCTGTATATGTAGGTAACCGTGGCGACGGTCTTCTCCAAAGCCAACTTCAATCCGCTAGAGATAAAGTTCTTGTAGTGAGACTCATAGTTCGAAAGGTCTGCGTCAGCCGGAGCCTCCTGCTTCTCACACAGCTTGAAAAGATCTTTGCCACTGGGCATCTGACCATACTCCTCCACATCCAGCAGATAGTCTGCATGCTTTCGGGCGATGGCCTGAATGTCATTCAGCACCTTCTCTAAGATTTCCGTATAGATAGCCATCAGTTCATTATCATAGCTCTTATATATGGTAATATAGACTTTCTTATGGAGCTTATGAATATATTTAAGAAAATCTGTCAATTGCTCGGCAAGGTCTTGGTAAATATGATAATAATAGGTAAGACCCTTATGCTTTCCAGTATTCCATTGAATGTCTTCTATAGCATATTGAATCTCCTTACATAAATGTTCAGCCTCTCTCTTAAACAGGGCAACATCTTCTTTGGTTATAGGGGTGTATTTCTTGGCTCCTGTAGCCTCATCTATAACAAACAGGTCTTCTTCTGATTTGATTTTCAGACGAAAACCGTAACGATTATCGGTATTGTATAGGTATTCTGATTCCATTGTGTTTATGTTGTTTAATTACGAACTCAACCGCCGATTCCATGCGGTACATAGAAATGGCCCCCTCAAAGTTACAAAAAAATGGCGAAAAATCACGATTACTATAGAATATAAACACAAAAAACGAGAAAAAAGCCTTTTAAACAAGAAAAAATCACCATTTTATCGCTTTTTCACAGCTTTCCAAACATCAGATATTATCACACCCATCTATTTATTCTATCTATTTAGTATTCAATCTCATACCAATTAGAGCCACATTCCTTTGTTATAGAATATTGCACTTTCTAAATAAAAATGAGAGAGAGAGCTTTTACAAAAGGCTGGTAGAAAAAACGCTCGAAGCCCAGAAAATGAGCCTCAAAAGGCTATTTTCACACCCTCAGAAGGGCTAAAATAAGATGGGAAATGAGGTTTTTCTGCTTGAAAAACGGCAGAAATTTAGAAATAACTTAACAGATTTGCACAATATCAAGACAAAACGAAGAGGGAGAGTATAGAAAAACAGAAGAGAATCTATAGCTTTTTAAAGATACAATTCTGAGAAAGTACAACTTTCACTAACGGGCAATATCTTGCTATTAAACAACATCTTACAACAATACAGCGTTACATCTTTCAGAATCAAACCAAAACCTCTATCAGGTCATTTTGGGTCAAAGTCATTTCGGGTCATTTTGAAAATGCAATGTCATTTTCAGCCATAGTATAATATAAATATTATTTATATTATACTATGAGTGACTTTGCGCCCCGAAAATGAAAATGACCCGAAATGACTTTGACCCGAAATGACCCAGAAGACGTAAGAAGCTTCTGCCCACCTTCAGAGCGAAAGGAAAATGCTGGCGAAAACGAAACATGTAAATATCGCTAATAGTTACATATCTATATATCAGCTACTTACGTCATTTTTACCATCTTATTCCGATAAAAACTTGCTTTCGCCTTTGAAATTTTGTATCTTTGCACCGGCAATCGAAGGAACAGCCTATTGTGCCGAAAACCGGTCATCTATTAAGACCGGGGCGGGGCTTAAATGATGGCAGGCGCCGGTCATCTATTAAGACCCCAAAAAGCACAGGAAACGGACTTTCCGGGTAGTTGTGATTTACAAGAACTCTTAAACACAGAACAGAGTATGATTAACTACAGCATCGTAATGCGCAGCGTGAACGCAAACCTCCTTGAGATCAACCAGGCAAAGTCAC
>OGHM01000725.1_pt1 | contig 16215 bp, 13 predicted proteins | sample 1571531 | NCBI WGS metagenome assembly OGHM01 (sample SAMEA2582031, study PRJEB24529) | metagenome | biome: Human gut stool | place: China | collected 2011 | reverse complement strand
CTGTTGCTATCGGAGAGCTTGCTGACGGACTTCGCATAGAGCTTGATAGAGTGCCAAAGAAATACGCAGGTCTTGACGGAACTGAGATTGCTATCTCTGAGTCACAGGAGCGTATGGCAGTTGTAGTTGCACCTTCTGATGTTGAGCAGTTCCTTGCATACGCAAAGGAGGAAAATCTCGAGGCAACAGAGGTTGCGGTAGTTACAGAGGATCCAAGACTTGTTCTTGTGTGGAGAGGTAAAGAGGTCGTAAATATCTCGCGTGCATTCCTTGATACAAACGGAGCTCACCAGGAGACAGATGTTGAGGTTGAGATGCCTTGTGAGAGCGACAACTATCTGGACAAAATCAGCACACCTGCTGTAGCAAGGATGGTTGAGGCAGGAGATATGAAGGGAGCCTGGGAGGCAGAGCTTGAAGACCTTAACGTATGCTCACAGAAGGGACTTGTTGAGATGTTCGACGGCTCTATCGGAGCAGGCAGTGTATATATGCCATATGGTGGACGTTATCAGCTTACAGAGACACAGTCAATGGTTGCAAAGCTTCCTGTATTAAAGGGCAAATGCGATACAGTAACAATGATGGCTTACGGCTTCGACCCATATCTTTCATCATGGAGCCCATACCACGGATCTATATATGCAGTGCTTGAGTCTATCTCAAGAATAGTTGCAGCAGGCGGAGATTACAGCAAAATCCGTATGACATATCAGGAGTACTTCCGCAGAATGAACGAGGATCCAAAGCGTTGGAGCCAGCCGTTTGCAGCACTCCTCGGAGCATATGATGCTCAGATTGGCTTCGGACTTCCTTCAATCGGTGGAAAGGATTCTATGTCAGGTACCTTCAATGATATTGATGTACCGCCTACACTCGTATCATTTGCAGTGGATGTGGCAAAGGAAAAGGATATCATCACACCTGAGCTCAAGAAAGAGGGCAACCAGCTTGTTCTATTTACAATAGATAAGGATGAGTTTGATCTTCCAAAATATGATCAGGTTATGACACTTTATACAGCAATCAGAAATCTTATCCAGGATGGCGCAATCGTTTCAGCATATGCACTTGACGGAAAAGGACTCGCAGCAGCAGTATCAAAGATGGCATTTGGTAACAAGCTTGGTGTAACAATCGAGGATGAGGTGACAAGCGATACACTCTTTGCACCGGGCTTTGGTAATATCGTAGCTGAGGTTCCTGTTGATGCACTTTCAAAGGTCAGAGAGGTAATTGATGCAGCAGGTATTTCAGATGCAGCCTCTGTAGTCGGCTATGTAAACGATAAGCAGACTATCGAGTGTGACGATATGGTGCTTCCTGTTGAGGAGGCTGTCAAGGTATGGACAGCAAAGCTTGAGGGAGTTTTCCATACAAAGGCAACAGACGATACAAGCAAGGTAAATAGTGGTCTCTACGATGCAAAGAATATCTATGTATGCAAGAATAAAGTGGCTAAGCCTACAGTATTTATTCCGGTATTCCCTGGAACAAACTGCGAGTATGATAGTGCTAAGGCATTTGAAAGAGCAGGCGCTGACACAATCGTAAAGGTATTCAAGAATCTCACAGCAGAGGATATCCGTGATTCGGTTGATGAGTTTGTAAAGGCAATCGACAAATCTCAGATTATCATGTTCCCTGGTGGATTCTCAGCAGGAGATGAGCCTGAGGGATCAGCTAAATTCTTTGCAACAGCATTTAGAAATGCAAAGATGACAGAGGCTGTTGAAAAGCTCATCAATGAGAGGGACGGACTTGCACTTGGTATCTGTAACGGTTTCCAGGCACTTATCAAGCTTGGACTTGTACCATATGGAGAGATCAGACAGCAGGATGCACAGTCACCTACACTCACATACAATACAATCAACCGCCACATCTCAAAGATGGTTTATACAAAGGTTGTTTCAAACAAGAGCCCATGGCTTGCACAGGCTAAGCTTGGTCAGACCTACTGCAACCCGGCATCACATGGCGAGGGACGTTTCGTAGCACCGAAGGAGTGGCTTGATAAGCTCTTTGAAAACGGACAGGTTGCCACACAGTATGTTGATCTGGACGGAAATGTATCAATGGATGAGGAGTGGAACGTAAACGGCTCATACATGTCTATCGAGGGTATCACATCTCCTGACGGAAGAATCCTCGGCAAGATGGCTCACTCAGAGCGCCGCGGCGAGTCTGTAGCAATCAATATCTACGGCGAGCAGGATATGAAGATATTCGAGAGCGGTGTGAAGTACTTTAAATAATTCATAACGGAATAATTACAATATCTTGTATATTCATTGGGTTATTATCTCTGCAATATAAACAATTAAGCTTCCATGGAGGTCACGGTTAGTGGCTTTCATGGGAGTTTTTATTTTGGAACCAGTGAATATGCTGACGGAAAAGAAAATAAATTGAAGGTAATTAAACATGTGCGTATGCTTGATATTTGATAGTCGCAGTGGTAAAATCAAGACTAAAATTACAGGTAGTAAATGGTTTGAAAAAAAGAAAAGAGGACATAAAACAGATGAGATTGCCACAAATAATAAACAGCCTTCTTGAGACTGATATGTATAAATTCAGCATGGGACAGACGATTTTCCATCAGTTCACAAGCTATAAAACGACATGGACATTCAAGTGCCGAAATAAAGACGTGCATTTTACAGATGAGATGGTCGAGGAGATAAAGGAACAGGTGCAGGCCTTCTGTCAGCTTCGTTTTACGGAGGAGGAGCTTGAATATCTTGATAACATCACCTGGATAAAAGGCACATATGTTGATTTTTTAAGACTCTGGCAGCCAAGATATGAGGAGTTTACCATCACAACAGATGCACCGTGTGGGCTGGCAATCGATGCAGCCGGCACGTGGCTCAATACTTCGATGTATGAGATTCCGGTGCTTGCTATTGTAAATGAAGTGTACTTCCGTATGGCATATGATTATGATGTGCTGCTTAAGCAGTTTAAGCGCAGGCTTGATGAGAAGGTGCGTCTGCTCGAGGAGGATACCTACAGGCTTAGCGATTTCAGTGAATTTGGACTAAGACGCCGTCTGTCTGCTGAGGCGCAGGAGATGGCTGTAAAGGCAATCGCAGAGGTTGAGCTGCCTGAAGACTCACACTTTATTGGTACATCAAACGTATATCTTGCGAAGAAATTCAATTTAAAGCCGGTGGGAACAATGGCTCATGAGTGGATTATGTGTACAGGACAGGGCAATCACAAGCATAATCCGGCATATTCAAACTGGTACGCACTCGATGCATGGGTTAAGGAGTATGGTATATTAAACGGTATTGCGCTTACTGACACCATAACAACAGACTGCTTCCTGCGTGATTTTCAGCTCACCTATGCGACACTTTTTTCGGGAGTGCGTCATGATAGCGGAGATCCGTACGAGTGGGGAGACAAGATGATAGCCCACTACAACAGTCTGGGAATCAATCCAAGGACAAAGACACTTTTGTTCAGCGACAGCCTGGATTTCGAGCGTGCGACTGCATTGTATGATTATTTCAAGGATAAGGCAAAGGTTGCATTCGGTATAGGAACCTTTATCAGTAACGACACTGATGAGGAAGCACTCAACATAGTTATGAAGACCACCAAGTGCAACGGCATGGATGTGGCAAAGATTTCCGACGTGGCAGGCAAGGGAATGTGCAAGAATCCGGATTATGTCGATTACCTGAACAGGTGTATTGATTACAGGATGAAGAATGATAAATGATAAATGACGGTATGAGGGGGCAAAGGTATTTTGCCCCCTTTAATCATGCGATTGAATTGCAAGAAATGTGTAAACAAAACAAAAAGTATATAAAATATCAGACAATTTAAAATAAAAATAAAAATTATCAAAAAATATATTGACAAATAGGTAAAATTGGTGTAATCTTAAATCAACAAAAAGAGATACGAAAGGAACAAAAATAAAACACAGGAGGTACAGTCCAATGGGGATTACATAATTTAAGTCAAAGTACTATAAGGATGATTGAACGGAATATTTAAATCTGTAGGGCGAGCCGAAGAGCAGTAATCGCACAGATATATTAGCAAATAAATAATATCGTTGAAAAAGTTCTTGTAGATTAAAAGTGAAAGATAGAATCTCTCATAAGAGTTTACATAGATAATGTAACCAAAAGGAGTGATTTTATGAAGAAGGGTAGAGGTCCATAGCTAAGCTAAAAGAATAAGAATCCTGTCATAAACAGAATCAGATTTATAGCAAAGCAATATGGAAATGCCAAAATAAATTCATATAGCGAAAGCGGAACTTGGAGGTTATACAGTGAAGCTTACGGAACCAATGCTTTAGGAGCCACTTGATGTAAAATGTAGATCAGGTGGCTCCTATTTTTGACATTTGCGAATGCATGTGAGGTTTAATAGTTAGATAGAATGATAATTGTAAGGCCTTTAAGGTCGGGCTATAATTTGATGAAAGCAGGAACGCGGTTTTCAAATACTGTATAGTACATAAAACCGGCATCCTTGAGGATATTTGAAACCTTGTCAAAATCGTACGCGACATGCTCAGGCTTGTGGGCATCGGCTCCGACTGTGATTATTTCCCCGCCAAGCTCATGATAGCGCTTTAGCACATCTTCGGTCGGATTTGGGTGGCCAAGCCCGTATTTAAAGCCGGCGGTATTGAGCTCGATGCCTTTTCCCTGGGAGATAATTTCCTTTAATATAGCATCAATTATGTCGGCATACTTTTCATATGAATAGTATTTATTTTTGTCAGGACCGTATCTGACCACGTAGTCGATGTGACCGTACACATCAAAATCCGCTCCGCTGTGCAGATTGTCGAGTATCGATTCAAAGTATTCTGTGTAGGCTTCATGCTCTGTCTTGCCTTTGTAAAATGCAGGGTAGTATGGGTCAATGCCGTTTACCACATGGCTTGAGCCAATCACGAGGTCAAACGGATATTTTTTGGTGACCTCATTATTTTTGTCTGTAATATGAGGCTGTAAACCGATTTCAATGCCCCAGTGGATATTTACCGGGCAGCCCTTTTCTTTAAGAACAATTGCAAGTCTTTTGATGCGCTTTTCATATGCTGCTATATCAAGGTCGAAAAGCCCAGGCTCCTCTTTATAGTCATAGTCCAGATGGTCTGTAAAGCATATGCCGTCCAGCCCTTTGTTGATTGCTGATTTTATCATCAATACCGGGTCGGCATCGCTGTCACCCGAAAACATGCAGTGCATGTGCTGATCCCACATATAAATACCTCCGTAAAACTGATGTATTGTTGTTAAAAAACTTTATAAGTGACATGATTTATAATTGTCTGCTGCTGGCTGCCGGAAAGTGCGGATTACAGCAATTAGTTAAGTGTAGCCGAGATTATAATAAAGTGCAATATCTAAAAAGAAAAATTGTGAAGAATGATAAAAAATGTGTGTAAATGAAAATATTTAGTGAAAATTTTAACAAACGCAAATAAAGTACTTGAACCTTTGAGAATTATTCGCTATAATAAAAGCATCTTAGGGCATGTCCCTAAAAATACTTTTTACAATTCTAGGAGGAATTAAAATGGCAGTAAGAGTAGCAATCAACGGATTTGGTCGTATCGGACGTCTTGCTTTCAGACAGATGTTTGGAGCTGAGGGATACGAGGTAGTAGCTATCAACGACTTAACAAGCCCAAAAATGTTAGCACACTTATTAAAGTATGATTCATCACAGGGTAAATACGAGCATGCAGATGAGGTTTCTGCAAGCGATGATTCTATCACAGTTTGTGGTAAGGAAATCAAAATTTACGCATTCCCAGATGCAAACAATTGCCCATGGGGAGAGTTAAAGGTTGACGTTGTACTTGAGTGCTCTGGATTCTATACATCAAAAGAGAAGGCTCAGGCTCATATCAATGCTGGAGCTCGTAAGGTAGTTATCTCTGCACCAGCAGGAAATGACCTTCCTACAATCGTTTACAATACAAACCATGAGACACTTAAGGCTTCTGATACAATCATCTCAGCAGCTTCTTGTACAACAAACTGCTTAGCTCCAATGGCAGATGCACTTAACAAGTACGCTCCAATCCAGTCTGGTATCATGGTAACAATCCATGCTTACACAGGAGATCAGATGACTCTTGACGGACCACAGAGAAAGGGAGACCTTCGTCGTTCACGTGCAGCAGCAGTTAATATCGTTCCTAACTCAACAGGAGCAGCTAAGGCAATCGGCCTTGTTATCCCAGAGTTAAACGGAAAGTTAATCGGATCTGCACAGCGTGTTCCTACACCAACAGGATCTACAACAATCCTTACAGCAGTTGTTAAGAAAGCAGGCGTTACAAAAGAGGATATCAACGCAGCTATGAAGGCAGCAGCTAACGAGTCATTCGGTTACAACGAGGATGAGATCGTATCTTCAGATATCGTTGGAATGAGATTTGGTTCATTATTCGATGCAACACAGACAATGGTTAACCAGGTTTCTGACGATTTGTACGAGGTACAGGTTGTTTCTTGGTATGATAACGAGAACAGCTACACATCTCAGATGGTTCGTACAATCAAGTACTTCTCTGAGTTAGCTTAATTCTTGTACCCACAAGAACAGTATATCTCAAGACTACTCAAGGGGCGCGGTCTTAATTGAACCGCGCCTCTTTTTTAAAGCATGGCTATTTCTTTTGAATATCTGTGAATTGTAGAATTAATTATATTTTTTAATATGCACAATATGGCGTGGCCACATGGCTTATGCCTTGAAATAAGGGAGGACATATTATGTCATTAAACAAGAAATCAATTGATGATATCAACGTAAAAGGCAAGAGAGTTCTCGTTAGATGTGACTTCAACGTGCCACTTAAGGACGGAAAAATCACAGATGAGAACCGTATCAACGGAGCTCTTCCAACAATCCAGAAATTAATCAAGGACGGTGGAAAGGTTATCCTTTGCTCACACCTTGGAAAAGTTAAAAACGGACCAAACGAGGGTGAGTCACTTGCCCCTGTAGCTGCAGCTCTTGAGGCTAAGCTTGGACAGAAGGTTACATTTGTAGCTGACTACAACGTAACAGGTGAGGCTGCAACAAAGGCTGTTTCAGAGATGAAAGAGGGAGATGTAGTTCTTCTTCAGAATACACGTTTCAGAGGCAAAGAGGAGACAAAGCCACAGGAAGCCGGAGATGCATTCGCAAAAGAGCTTGCTGACCTTGCTGATGTATATGTATGTGACGCTTTCGGTTCTGCGCATAGAGCACATGCTTCTGTAGCAGGTGTTACAAAGTTCATCACAGCTAAGGGTGGAGAGAATGTTGTTGGATACCTTATGCAGAAGGAAATTGACTTCCTTGGCAAGGCAGTAGAGAATCCTGTACGTCCTTTCGTAGCTATTCTTGGTGGAGCTAAAGTAGCTGACAAGCTCAATGTTATCGACAATCTCCTCGAGAAGGCTGATACACTTATCATCGGTGGTGGAATGGCATACACATTCCTTAAAGCACAGGGCTATGAGATTGGTATCTCAATGCTTGATGAGACAAAGATTGATTACTGTAAAGAGATGCTTGCAAAAGCAGAGAAACTTGGAAAGAAGATTCTTCTTCCTGTTGATGCAGTTACAATCAAGGATTTCCCAAATCCAATCGATGCTCCTGTAGAGACAGAGACATATGATTATGACAAGATGCCTGCAGACCGTGAGGGCTGTGATATCGGACCTAAGACACGTGAGCTTTTCGCTGACGCTGTTGCATCAGCTAAGACTGTTGTATGGAACGGACCAATGGGTGTATTTGAGAACCCAACACTTGCAGCAGGTACACTTGCAGTAGCAGAGGCACTTGCTAAATCAGATGCTATCACAATCATCGGTGGTGGAGATTCAGCTGCAGCAGTTAACCAGATGGGACTTGGCGACAAGATGAGCCACATCTCAACAGGTGGCGGTGCTTCCCTTGAGTTCCTTGAGGGCAAGGAGCTTCCTGGCGTAGCTTGTGCTGATGATAAATAAGCCGAAAGCAGCTTGATGAAATCGAGCTGAAAGCAACTTAATGAAATCGAGCCGTAGGCGATGATTGAATTTAGTGCGAGGCTGTTCTTTGAGATTAGCGAAACCGAGCTGTAGGCGAAGTTTGAACTTAGCGAAAAGAACTACCACAATAAATATTTGTATACAAATACAAGGAGATATAAAATGGCAAGAAAGAAAATTGTAGCCGGCAACTGGAAGATGAATATGACTCCTAAAGAAGCAGTCGGACTTGTAAATAAGCTTCGTGATAAGGTGGCTGGAAGTGATGTAGAGGTTGTATTTTGTGTTCCAGCGATAGATATAATACCTGTTGTTGAGGCAGTTAAGGATACAGATATTAAAGTTGGTGCAGAGAACATGCATTATGAAGAAAAAGGTGCATTTACTGGGGAGATATCACCTGGAATGTTAGTTGATTCAGGAGTATCATATGTGATATTAGGGCATTCAGAAAGAAGACAGTACTTCGGCGAGGATGATGATTGTATCAACAGAAAGGTAAGAAAGGCTATAGAATATGGTATTACACCTATTATCTGTTGTGGAGAGACTATCCAGCAAAGAGAAGAGGGTATCACGTTAGATTTTATAAAAAAGCAGATTAATGCAGCATTTACACAGGTTTCGCCTGATGATGCAGCTGATTGTGTTATTGCCTATGAGCCGATATGGGCTATTGGTACAGGCAGGGTTGCAACATCAAAGCAGGCACAGGAAGTATGTGAGGCTATAAGATGTAACATAAGAGAGCTATATGGTGACGATGTAGCTGCTAAGGTGAGAATACTTTATGGCGGCTCAGTGAATGCTTCTAATGCTAAAGAACTTTTTGAACAACCAGATATAGATGGTGGTCTTGTTGGTGGAGCAAGCCTTAAACCGGATTTCTGTGATATAGTTAAATACGAGGGAGCATAATATCTATACATATTGTAGTTGGTCAGTATGATTAACATGTTAAATAAGCGGCTTGTTAATAAGCAACTTGTTAAAAATGGTTTTGAAAAAATTGCAAAAAAGCTTTTTTGGGAGCAATCATAAGATATAGCAGTTTGCGGATGTCTTGTGCTTGTTCTCTTTTTTGATTAGTAAAACATTAATTGCATATTTAAAATAATTATGCTATCATACTACAGGTGAAATAAGATATTGATATTAGATTCGTATATTGGGCAGCTTTGCTACATATATGGGATATCAACGATTCCAGTTCATGTAGTATATGATACCGGTATACGTTAGAATGGAGGATTAATATGAGTAAAAAACCAGTTGTATTAATGGTATTAGATGGTTATGGTTTAAGTGACAAAACAGAGGGCAATGCTATAGCTATGGCAGATACTCCTGTTATGGATAAGCTGATGAAAGAATATCCTTTTGTTAAGGGTAATGCTTCTGGCAGTTATGTAGGTCTTCCTGATGGACAGATGGGTAACTCAGAGGTTGGCCACCTTAACATCGGAGCCGGCCGTGTGGTTTATCAAGACCTCGTTAAAATCAACAAGTCGATAGCCGACAAGTCAATCCTCAAGAACAAAGAGATTGTTTCGGCATTCACATACGCCAAGGAGAGCGGCAAAGCCATCCACTTCATGGGACTTACATCAAACGGTGGCGTGCACAGCTCGCTTGAGCATCTTTATGCACTTTGCGACATCGCCAAAGAGTATGGCTTGACAAAAGTTTATCTCCACTGCTTCATGGACGGCCGCGACACCGACCCGAAGAGCGGCAAGGGCTTCATCGAGCAGGTGCAGCAGCACTGCAGCCAGTCGGCAGGCGAGATAGCCTCAATCGTAGGCCGTTTCTATGCAATGGACCGCGATAAACGATGGAACCGCGTCAAGGAAGCCTACGACCTGCTTGTAGACGGCAAGGGCAAACAGGCGACAGATATGGTTCAGGCAATGCAGGAGTCATATGATGAGGACGTTACCGATGAATTTATCAAACCTATTGTCAACGCCAAAGGTGTCGTGTTCAGCTGGGTGTTATTGGATTGGATATTCTTTAAGTACAGCAACGACCGCGCAAAGGAGCTCACCATCGCGTTGACACAGAAAGACATGCCGGAGGAAGGTATGCACACAATCCCAGGGTTGCAGTATTACTGCATGACACCTTACGACTCATCGTTTACAGGAGTTCATATCCTCTTCGACAAAGAGAATGTAAAGGACACCCTCGGCGAGTATCTTGCAAACAACGGCAAGCACCAGCTTCATATAGCCGAGACAGAGAAGTATGCCCACGTGACATTCTTCTTCAACGGCGGTCGCGAGACACCGTATGAAGGCGAGGACCGCATCCTCGTGCCATCGCCAAAGGTAGCCACCTACGACCTCAAGCCAGAGATGAGCGCATACGAGGTCAAGGACAAGCTGGTAGACGCCATCGGCACAGAGAAATATGACTTCATCGTAGTCAACTACGCCAACGGCGACATGGTTGGCCACACAGGTATCTATGAGGCTATCGAGAAAGCCGTTGTCGCTATCGACAATTGCGTGAAAGATACAGTCGAGGCAGCCAAGGCCCACGGTTACGAGGTGGTTATCATTGCCGACCACGGCAACGCCGAGAAGATGAAGAACCCCGACGGCACTCCCTTCACCGCACACACCACCAATGTGGTGCCCTTTGTGGCCATTGGCTGCGGCGATGTGAAGCTGCGCGAGGGCGGCTGCCTGGCTGACATTGCGCCCACCATGCTGCCCTATATCGGCCTGCCTGTCCCCGCAGAGATGACCGGTAAGAGCATCATCGTGGAGTAAGCATTCTTCTTCGGGAAGATCTCCTGAATCACATAGCAGCGCCCCGCAGAGCCTTCTGAGAAGGTCCCTGCGGGGCGCTGCTGTTTTCATCATTAAAAGAGATCGCTGTGTGTTCCGGTTCGGGACAAAAGCAAATAGAGCTCCTCATCATAGATCTGGTAGATGAGCAGCCAGTCCGGTGTAATGTGACATTCATGAAAGCCGGAATAATCACCGACGAGGATATGGTCTCTGTACTTTTTGTCCAGAGGCTCCCCATTGGCAAGTGTTTTGATGACGGTTTCAATCAGTCGGGGGTCATAACCACGCTTTTTGACCAGCTTCATATCCTTTTTGAATCGTGAAGAAGGCTTGATCTCGTATTTCATGCCAACAGATCCTTCATCATTTCATCCACATCGTGATAGCCTTTATACTTTTCAGGATGTTTTTTCATATCTTCTGCTTCTCGCATGGCAGCGATCGTGTCGGCATTTGGAACTTCCCGCTCAATGTTGAAGGGAATACAGTTTTCACGAATGGACTGCCGCAGAAAGATGTTGACAGCCGTAGGAATATCAAGACCAAAATCAGAGAACAGCTCTTCCGCTTCTTTTTCGACTTTTTCATCAATCGGAATATTCAAAGTTGTCATCGTATCTCCACCTCTTTCGGTTCTTGTTGAGAATGCGTCTTTCTCGTTGCTATTATATCATTTTGACGATGCTGTGTCAAACACAAAACCCCGCCGCTGAGGTCTCCCTCAAACGGCGGGGCATTTGTGTTAAAATACCGGAAAGCGGTTCAGCTTAAAGCTGGCTTTCGTACTCCTTGCGGTAGCCTTCCAGCTCGCGCTGGTTGCCATAGACGAAGTGACCGTTGGCGATCTCTTCCCAGACCGGCTTCTCCACGCTGTAATCGTGGATGGACGGATCATAAACAAGCAGCTTCTTGTTCTTCTCCAGAGAGGGGTCGGGGATGGGAACGGCGCTCAGCAGGGCTTTGGTGTAGGGGTGCAGCGGATGGAGGAACAGCTCTTCCGCCTCGGCCAGCTCCACGATACGGCCCTTGCTGATGACGGCAATGCGGTCCGAGATGAACCGGACGACCGACAGGTCATGTGCGATGAATAGGTAGGTCAGACCGCGGCTTTTCTTCATCTCGTTCAGCAGGTTCAGCACCTGTGCGCGGATGGAGACGTCCAGAGCCGAGATGGGCTCATCGGCCACGATGAACTCCGGCTGCATGACCAGAGCACGGGCGATGCCGATGCGCTGGCGCTGGCCGCCGGAGAACTCGTGCGGGAAGCGGGAAGCGAACTCCGGCAGCAGGCCGACTTCGTGCAGCGCGTCCATGACCTTGTTGTGCAGGTCTTCCTGGTCTTTGTACAGGTGGTGGTTCAGCAGACCTTCGGCCACGATGTACTCGACCTTGGCGCGCTCGTTCAGGGATGCCATGGGGTCCTGGAAGATCATCTGGATCTTGCGGATGACCTCCTGGTCCAGCTCTTTGGAGATCTTGCCGTTGATCTTCTGGCCCTTGAAGAAGATGTCGCCGCTGGAAGTCGGGTTGATGCGGCAGATGGCACGGCCAATGGTGGTCTTGCCGGAGCCGGACTCGCCGACCAGCGAGAAGGTCTCGCCCTTGTAGATGTCAAAATTGACATGGTCCACAGCCACAAATTTCTTTTTGCCAGAGCCAAAGGTGATCTGAAGGTCTTTCAGCTCAATCAGCTTTTCACGCTCAGCCATTTAAGTTGGAACCTCCCATCTTTCCCATTTTCTCACGAAGGTTCTGGATGGAGTGCGGGCGCTCGATCTTGGGCGCGCGCGGGTCCAGATACCAGGTCTTTGCTGCATGGGTCTCGGACACCTGGAAGAACGGAGGTTCTGCCACGAAGTCGATCGCCAGCGCGTGTTTGTTGCGGGGGGCGAAAGCATCGCCATGGATCTCGTTGAACAGGTTCGGGGGAGTGCCATCCACGGTGGGCAGGCTCTCGCCCTTGGTGCCCAGCTGCGGCAGAGCCTGCAGCAACGCCCAGGTGTAGGGATGCCATGCGTCGTAGAAGATCTCCTGAACGGTGCCGTATTCCACGATCTGGCCGGCATACATGACGGCCACGCGGTCTGCCACGTTGGCCACAACACCCAGGTCATGGGTGATGTAGATGACGGACATGCCCAGCTCTTTCTGCAGATCGCGGATGAGCTGCAGGATCTGCGCCTGGATGGTCACATCCAGTGCGGTGGTCGGCTCGTCGCAGATCAGGATCTGCGGGCGGCAGGCCGCTGCAATGGCGATGACGACACGCTGGCGCATACCGCCGGAAAACTCGTGCGGATACTGCTCGTAGCGGCGCTCCGGGTCGGGGATACCGACCTTGCCCAGCATCTCAATGGCGGCCTTCTTGGCGGCTTCGCCTTTCAGGCCCTGGTGATGCTCGATGCTCTCCTGGATCTGCTTGCCGATCTTCTTCAGCGGGTTCAGGCTGGTCATCGGGTCCTGCATGACCATGGCAATCTTCTTACCGCGGACGCCAAGCCAGTCCTTTTCGGTGAACTTGGTCATATCGCGGCCTTCGTACAGGATGGAACCGCCGGTGATGGTACCGTTGGCATCCAGCATGCCCACAAAGGTCTTGGTGAACACGGACTTGCCGGAGCCGGACTCGCCGACGATGGCGAGGGTCTCGCCTTCATACAGATCCAGCGAGCACTTGCGGATGGCGTTCAGTTTGCGGCCGCGCAGGCTAAAGGTGATCTCCACGTCTTTGGCAGAGATAATCGGTTTTCTATCCATTTACGTTTCTCTCTCCAATCTATCAAACGTGGTTGCGCGGGTCTGCCGCATCCGACAAAGCGTTGCCCATGATGTAGAACGAGATCGAGATGATGGACACGATGGATGCAGGGAAGACCAGCAGGTACGGGTAATCCAGGAAGAAGCCGCGCACCTTGCTCAGGAGCAGGCCCAGAGACGGGGTGTCGATGCCCAGGCCCAGGCCCAGGTAGGACAGCGTAGACTCCAGGTTGATGGTGCCGGGGATGGAAAGCGCCATGCGCAGGATGATGACAGAGACCAGATACGGCAGGATGTTCTTGGTCAGAACACGCCACAGCGGGGTGCCAAGGCAGCGGGAAGCGAGGTTGTACTCGCGGTCACGGAACATGAAGACCATGTTGCGGACACGGCGCGCCATGGACAGCCAGTTGATGGCGATCATCGAAATGGCCATGATCCAGAAGCTCTGACCGACCATCAGGGCGATCAGGGTCATATAGATGATATAGGGCACGTTGTCGATCAGGTTGTACAGCTCCGTGAAGAAGCGGTCCAGGCTGCGGACGTAGCCCCAGATCAGGCCGAAGATGACGCCGACGATGCTTTCGCCAACGGCAACGACCAGAGCCAGACGGATGGAGACCTGGGTGGCGTACCACACCTGGCACCAGTAGTCACGGCCGAGGTTGTCGGTGCCGAACCAGTATTCGCTGTTCGGCTTGATGAATGCCTTGCTCGTATCCGAGATCAGGGTGGTGTAATCGTACTTGCCAATGGCCAGTGCGATGAAAGAGAACACGCTCAGTGCCAGGAACAGGATCAGGCAGAAGACAGCGACCTTCTGCTTGAGGAAGTTCTGGATGACGGAACCCCAGTAGGAATAGTTGGAATAGCCGATGCGCTCGGCTTCTTCCGGAGAGTATTCGACGAAGTAGAACAGTTCGTCCTGCTTCTTGCCCTCAAAATCCGATGCCTTAGCCATCAGCGAGCTTCCTCCTTTCCGGTCAGAGTAATACGCGGGTCGACCACCATCATCAGCACGTCGCCCAGGAAAACACCCACGATGCCCAGAACGGCATACAGGATGACCAGCGTCTGCACGACGTTCAGGTCATAACGCTGGATGGCGTCGGTCAGCAGGGGGCCCATGCCGGGGACGGAGAAGAAGCGCTCCATCAGCAGAGAGCCGCCGACCGTCAGCAGGATGGACTGGGGGATATACTGCACCATGGGGACCATGGCGTTGCGCAGCACGTGCTTGAACATGATCTCGCGGGAGCTCAGGCCCTTGACACGCGCCAGTTTGATGTAGTCGCGGGTGAGCTCATCGACCATGTAGCGGCGGGTCCACAGGGCATAGCCTGCAATGGAAGCCAGCGACAGGCAGGTGATGGGCAGCACGCTGGACGCACCCACATTGCGGGTGGAGTACAGCGTGGGGAAGCCCAGGTACTTGGAGCCGAAGACCAGGACCAGCGAATACGAGACCAGAGAAGGAACTGCGTTGACGAACACGGTGTAAGCCGTGCCGATCCAGTCGAACACTTTGTCCTTGAATGCGGCCTGCAGAATGCCCATCAGCACACCCAGCACCAGAGAGATGCCGGAGGCGGTGAGGCCCAGGCGCATCGAGACGCCGAACTTTTTGCCGATGACCTTGACCACCGATGCACCGTTCTGGATGCGGCGGGATGTGCCGAAGTCCAGGTGCAGCAGATCGTTGTAGAACTTGATCAGCTGGGTGGGAATGGGGTCGGTCAGGCCGGCTGCTTCCAGAGCAGCGGTCTTCTGCTGATCGGTGAACTTCATGAGCTGTTCCTCAGTGAAGTAGTAGTCCGTCGGCAGACAGCGCATCATCAAAAAGACGGCTGTTGCGATCAAAAAGATTGTGACAAGCGACTGGAGCAGCCGCTTAACCGTGTATTTTAACATGTTATCGAACCTTTAACTTTTATTTTGGGGTGCGGTGGAAAACTCAGGCCTTGGTGGCAGCATCGAATGCAGCAGCGAACTCCTCGTACTGCTCGGTGGTGTAAGCCTCTTCGCTGGTCTCCCAGTTGACCGCCTTGTAGTTGCAGGGGCCGTACATGGCGTTGATCTTGCTGTACTCGTTGGCGTGGGTCAGAGTCCAGGCCACCTCGAAGTAGCAGGGGCAGTCCAGAACGTTGTTCAGCATGCAGGCCTCTGCCTTTGCGAAGGCAGCATAGCGGGCATCGGTATCATCGACGATGGCCTTTGCGGTGTTGACCAGATCGGTGAACTCCTCGTAGCAGGCCACCAGATCCTTCTGCCAGTCAGCGGGGCCGGCCTCGACGACCTTGGCGATGTTGGAGTAGTACCAGCTGTAGTAAGCGTTGTCGTCGTGCAGGATCTCCTGACCAACGAAGTTGATGGGGTCACCGAAGTCAGCGCCCCAGCCGTTGATGACGAAGCTCTGCAGCTGCGGGTTACGGACTTCCTGGGTGAGGGAGGAAACGTAGGTCTTGATGTCCAGCACGATGAAATCATCGCCGAAGCTGTCGGTGAAGCACTGCTTCAGCACGGTTGCGCTGTCCAGAGCGGTGGAGTTGCCGGCGATGATGTAGTAGGCAGCGTGGACGGGGAAGGTGACGCCGATGGCGCTCAGCTCGTCCATGGCCTGCTTCTTC
>OGHM01000721.1_pt1 | contig 16251 bp, 10 predicted proteins | sample 1571531 | NCBI WGS metagenome assembly OGHM01 (sample SAMEA2582031, study PRJEB24529) | metagenome | biome: Human gut stool | place: China | collected 2011 | reverse complement strand
CGCAATCTGGCACTGGTTATCAATGATAACACCGTTGCCGATCTGCGTGTCGTCAAGCGCGCCACGGTCAATGGTGGTACAGGCGCCGATCTCCACGCGATCGCCAATAATTACGCGACCAATCTGTGGGATCTTCACCCAGTTACCACGATCGTTGGCATAACCAAAGCCGTCTGCGCCTACCACTGTTCCGGACTGGATCAGGCAATTCTGACCGATCTGGATCTCATGGTAAATGGTTACGTTCGCCCAGAGACGCGAACCTGCACCGATTTTGCTGTTTTTACCTACGAAGCAACCGGCACCGATAATCACGTTATCGCCCAGTTCAACGCCGGACTCAATCACCGCGTTAGCGCCAATCGATACGTTGTTACCCAGCTTCGCCGTCGCGCCGATCACCGCACTGGGTGCAATGTTCTGCGCGGGCTGCGGCGTGGTATCTAAAATTTGCGCCATGCGCGCGTAAGTCAGGTAGGGATTCTTCACTACCAGTGCGGCACTTTTCGCGAAAGGAAGATCGTCCTGGGTCATGACAACCGCGGACGCCTGGCACAAGCCTAAATGCTCACGGTATTTTGGGTTAACCATGAACGTAATGTGACCTGTTTGTGCAGATTGCATGGACGCAACGCCGGTGATGACGATATCGCCATCACCGTGTAGTTCTGCATCCAACTGCTGCGCTAAATCAGCCAGTCGAATTGAAGGCATTACTTATTTAACCTGTTTCAGTACGTCGGCAGTGATGTCTTTTACATCGCTGCTGTTGTAAGCAACGGCGTTTGCATCAACAACCAGATCGATATCCTGGCTGTTGGCAACGGATTTCACAGCAGTCTGGATACGAGTAACCAGTTTGCCGCGTTCTTCGTTGGAACGACGTGCGCGATCCTGCTCAAAAGCCTGCGCTTTCTGAGCAAAAGTCTGGCGCTGAGCCATCACGTCTTTTTCCAGCTTAGTGCGATCGCTGCCCGCTTTCATGGACTGCAGCTTTTTCATTTTAGCCTGCAGATCGGTTTCCATACGCTGCAGTTCGCTGGCACGGCCTTTGAACTCATTTTCCAGCGTGTTAGAAACACCGGTTTTCTGCGCTACCTGCTGGAACAGGCTGCCCATGTTGACGATTGCAATTTTGTCAGCCGCCTGAGCAGAAGTTGCCAGTGCTAAACCGAGACCTGCAGCTAATAACCACTTTTTCACAATAAACTCCTTACCATCCCATTTGCACCGGAGGGTGCAGTTCTTTGCGTGGCCAGGCGATCCCATGCAAGATCGCCTAAAGTCATCGCTACACTACCACTACATTCCTTTGTGGAGAACACTTACCAGGTTTTACCGATGTTAAACTGGAACTGTTCTGCCTTGTCTCCATCGTACTTTTTGAACGGCTGGGCGTAGGAGAACACCAACGGCCCCAATGGGGACATCCATTGTAATGCGATACCCGCAGACATACGGATATTGCTTGGATCACTATAGTCCGGATATCCAGAATATTGGCTGGAATCCCAGTTTGTATCCCAAACGGTACCCATATCCCAGAAGAAGGAAGTACGAACCGAGTTAGCATACTTATCGCTAATAAACGGCGTCGGGGTGATGAACTCGAGGCTGGCAACCGCCATGGCGTTACCGCCTACAGCATCATCCGATTTACACAGGTCTTTCGCGCCGTCCTGAGTCGCACATTCGTAATCATAGTCCGGATCATAATTACTGGCCTGATGCGGGAAGTAAACTGCTTTCGGACCAATGGTATTGGACTGGAAGCCACGCACGGTGCTGGAACCACCGGCATAGAAGTTCTCGTAGAACGGCATCTCTTTGCCGCCTAAACCATCACCATAACCCCAGCGGGTACGCCCCAGAACAACCCATTTGTGATCGTCATCGATCGGCACATAAGTCGCCGTGTCTAACGTCACTTTGTAGTATTCGTTATCCGATCCAGGAATGGTCACTTTACCGGTCAGGTTGACACGTGAACCATCTGTCGGGAAGTAACCACGGTCAAGCTTGTTATAGGTCCAACCATAGTTGAACGTGAAGTCGTCCGTTTTGAAGCTGTTATCCTGATCAGAGGTGCTCGGATGTTCACCCATAGAGTACAGATAACGCCACATCGCAACCTGAGGCTGCATGTTGGACAGGGAGTTATGTACATAACCCAGACCTGCACGCAGCGAGTTATATTCGTTAATCGGGAAGCCCAACGTCACGTCTGTACCATAACTCTTGTTGGTATAGTCGGACAGGTCGGCGTCATCTGCCTGGAAGTCATTATAGAAGAGACGACCACCGAGGCTTACGCCATCTACGGTGAAGTACGGGTTGGTTACCGACAGTTCAGCATAGGTCTGGTAATCGTTTTTGGTCCCGTTGATACCAACAGCATAACCTGTACCTAACCAGTTATCCTGCTGCACACCAGCCTGGAAGCTCACGCCACTTTCAGTACCGTAACCAATACCAAAGTTGAAGCTACCGGTGTTGCGCTCTTTTACCTTGTAGACGACATCAACCTGGTCCGGGCTACCCGGAACACGTTGGGTATCGGTATCGACAGTTTCAAAGAAGCCCAGACGATTCAGACGCTCCTTACCCTGATCGACCAGATCGCTCCCCAGCCATGCACCTTCCATCTGACGCATTTCGCGACGCAGGACGGCATCTTTCGAGGTATCGTTACCTTCAAAACGGATCTTACGCACGTAGAAACGGTTACCCGCATCAACGTTCACACGTAATTTAACGGTTTTGTCGGCATCGTTAATTTCGGGCATCGACTGTACGCGCGGATAGGCATAACCATAGCGACCGAGAAGCTTTTTGATGTCATCTTCCATCTTGGTCACTTTGGTGCCGTTATACAGCTCACCCGGCTCGATCTTAGTCAGCTGCTCAATTTCAGCGGAGTGCCCGGCAAGGTTGCCGCTCACTTCAACGCCAGAAAGCTTGTACTGATCGCCTTCGGTGATGTTCACCGTGACGTAAATACCTTTTTTATCTGGCGTCAGACTGACCTGGGTAGAGTCGATGTTGAAACGGGCATAACCGCGATCCAGATAGTAGCTGCGCAGGGTTTCAAGGTCGCCCGCCAGTTTCTGTTTCTGGTATTTACGATCGCCTACCACGTTCCACCACGGCACTTCGTCACGCAGTTGGAAATGAGAGATCAGTTCGTCGGTGGTGAAAGCATGGTTACCAACAATGTTAATTTGCTGGATTTCAGCTGACACACCTTCCTGGAACACCAGTTTTAGGTCAACACGGTTGCGCGGCAGCGGGGTCACGACAGCTTTAACGCTGGCGCTATATTTACCGACGCTGTAGTAGAAGTCTTCCAGACCTTTTTCAATGTCTGAAAGGGTTGTGCGGTCCAGAGATTCCCCCACACGAACACCGGATGCTTCAAGGTTTTGCTTGAGCATGTCATCTTTCACCGACTTGTTACCGGAGAAAGTGATACTGGCGATCGTTGGACGTTCTTTTACCTGTACCAGCAGCGTATCACCATCGCGCAGGACGCGGACATCCTCGAAGTTGCCGGTGGCAAACAGAGCACGGATGGTGTTACTGATATCTTCATCATTAACCGTATCGCCGGGGCGCACAGGCATACTGAGGAGGGCCGCACCAACGGCGACACGCTGAAGGCCTTCGAAATGAATATCTTTCACTACGAACCCTTCAGCACCGTATACGGTGGCGCTGCTAAACAGCAGCGACGCTATGAGCAACTTTTTCATCGCCATCGTTATTATGCGTTCTTCCTAACTAACTCTCTTACAACCGAGAGAAATCATTGAAAAGTGCAAGCCCCATTAACAGCACCAGCAAAATCGAGCCAATGCGATAACAAAAGTCTTGAACCCGCTCGGATACCGGTCCGCCCTTGATCTTTTCGATCGCAAGGAACAGCAGATGCCCCCCGTCAAGTACGGGCAACGGAAACAGGTTAATTATCCCTAAGTTCACGCTAATAAGCGCAAGAAACGGCAGGTAATAAACAACCCCGAGTTCCGCTGTCATCCCAGCCCCCTTGGCGATAGAGATCGGCCCACTGAGGTTGTTCAGTTTCACATCACCGGTGATTAATTTTCCCAGCATACTGACCGTCAGCTTCATCAGCTGCCACGTTTTGTCCGTGGCTTCGACAATGGCGTTGAACGGCCCATACTGGCGTACAACTTTATACTCATCTGGCAAAGGAATGACTTTCGGCTCAATACCGACAAAACCAATCGCTTTACCATTACCCGGTTTACTCTCCGGGATTAATGTCAAAGACAAGGGACTCCCCTGCCTTTCGATCCCCAGCTGAAGCGCTTTGCCAGGATTGTCACGCACTAGCGTAACAAACGTCAGCCATTGCGTCAGCGGTTGACCGTTGACTGTAACGATCCGATCCCCTGCTTGTAAACCGGCTTTACGCGCCGCAGAGTCAGATTGCACTTCTGCCAGCACCGGTTCAATTTGCGCACCACGAGGACGAATCCCCAGCGAAGATACCGGATCTTCTTTATCAGGCTCAAACGCCCAGTGACGTAAATCGAGCTTTACATCCCGCCGTTGGTCGCTGCCAAATGGCGCTACTGTAATGGTGGTGCTTTCATCGCCAATTTTATCGACCAACTGCAAACGCACGGCATCCCAATCAGGCGTTTCGATACCATCTACGGCTTTTAGTTCCGTACCTGGTGCAATTTGTGCTTCCGCAGCTATCGAATTGGCTGCTATTTCGCCAACCACCGGACGTACGCCAGGCACACCAATAATAAAAACCAGCCAGTAGGCAAAGATAGCAAAAATGAAGTTTGCAACCGGACCTGCGGCAATAATCGCCGCTCGTTGGCCGACAGATTTATTATTGAAGGCATGGTGGCGGAGTTCCGGAACGACCGGTTCTGCGCGCTCATCCAGCATTTTGACATAACCGCCCAGCGGGATCAGGGCGATAACATATTCGGTGCCGAGCTTATCAGTTCGCCGCCAGAGCGCCTTACCAAACCCTATTGAGAAACGCTCAACGCGAACACCACAACGCCGGGCAACCCAGAAATGACCAAATTCATGCACGGTGATAAGTACACCCAGTGCAACGATGAACGAAGCCAAATCCCAGAGAAAACTCAGCATATTACCTTCCGTTAAAGCGTCCTGAATACCAGTAACAACAAGCAAGCAAAGACCGGTACCGCAGCCGTCAGGCTATCAATACGATCTAAAATACCACCGTGTCCTGGAATTAAATGACCGCTGTCCTTAATTCCTGCTTCACGCTTAAACATACTCTCGGTCAGATCGCCGAGCACTGAGGCTAACGCTGCGACAATAGAGCAAATGAGTAAGGTGACGGGAGCGACGTCGAGATTCGCCCACATGCCATAACCCCATGAGATTACCGCTGCAGTAGCGAGTCCACCGATAAAGCCTTGCCAGGTTTTACCCGGAGAAACCTTCGGTGCCAGCTTATGTTTACCAAACAATTTGCCAAACATATATGCGCCGGAGTCAGCGCCCCATACCAGGATCATGACATAGAGCAGCCATATTGCGCCACTGTAATGATTCTCGTCATAGTGCCAGGCCCGTAACGCCAGCATGCCCCAGAAGAAGGGAACAATGGTTAGCACGCCAAAAATAAGGCGCAATGTTTTAGAGTTACGCCAGATTGCTGCGGAACCTGGGTAAAACAGCACCAGCAATAGCGCGACAATCCACCAACCCAGCGAAGCCCAAAGTGAGATTTCAACCAGCGGTTGATGAATATTTCGGTGATATTCCGGCAACAGAAAAAGCATCAGCGCCAACAATAACCCGCATAACACCGCCAACCATACTCGCTGCGAACGAGTGGTAAAACCGCTAAGCTGTCCCCATTCCCACGCTGCCAGCATGCAGACCACCAGCGTTACAATGGCGAACCCCACCGGCGGCAACAGAAACAACGCCGCGATGACGACGGGTATTAACACAAAAGCAGATATCAGGCGATACTTCAGCAAAAGCGACCCCCATCAGGCTGTTTCATCACCGGGCTCGGTGCCGCCGAAACGACGCTCTCGATTAGCAAAGGCATTTAACGCCCCTTCAAAGTCTTGTTCATCGAAATCGGGCCAGAGAACATCTGTAAAGTAAAGTTCGGCATAGGCAATTTGCCAAAGCAAAAAGTTACTAATGCGATGCTCCCCCCCAGTCCTAATTACTAAATCTACAGGGGCCAGTTCATGCATACAGACATGCTGGTTTAGCATCTCTTCATCTATCTGATCTGGTTGCAGGTTTCCTTGCTGCACCTTTTCAGCCAGTTGCCTGACTCCCTGGACTATATCCCAACGTCCACCGTAGTTCGCCGCAATATTCAGCGTCAGACCGGTATTCCCGGCTGTTAGCGCTTCAGATTTACGAATACGTTCTTGCAAACGCGAGTTAAAGCGACTGGTATCGCCAATAATACGCAGACGCACGTTATGTCGGTGCAGACTTTTTACTTCGCTATCGAGCGCCCACACAAACAGTTCCATTAACGCACTGACTTCCTGCGCTGGTCGGTTCCAGTTTTCACTACTAAAGGCATACAGCGTTAACGCCTCAATACCGTTGTTGGCCGCAAAAGAGACAGCCCGGCGGACGGATTTTGCCCCGGCTTTATGCCCAAAGGCACGAATCTTCCCTTGCTTTTTTGCCCAGCGACCATTGCCGTCCATAATGATCGCAACATGACGGCAGCCATGCGCTGGCAATTTTTCGCTAAGTGGTTGAGTAGCAGACAACATCACGCGTTTTTTATTCCCTGACAGGGTTTACGGTACTCAGGAATACTGAAGCCTATACAAAAAAAAGCCGTGTAAAACCACGGCATACCTGACCTTATAAAGCCAACTACTTACGATCAGATGGCGCAGACTATATCACTGAAGCCCTACGCTAACAAATAGCGCGACTCTCTGTAGCCGGATTATCCTCAGCTTGCGAGACGCATCACCTCTTTTCTGGCGACTTCACGCGCGTTCGCATCAACAGATAACACATCGTCCACACATTGTGGTTCGCGCATATCCATTTTTTCCAGTACGGATAAATTCATTGCAGCGATATCCGTAAAGCGGATTTGTTGCGCAAGAAAAGCAGCAACGGTGATTTCGTTTGCGGCATTCAATGCTGTCGTCGCTGCCTGGCCTTGTTCGAACGCCTCCATCGCCAGTTTCAGGCATGGATAACGATCATAATCCGGTGCGGCAAATGTCAACGCACTTAGTTTGCAAAAATCGAGCGGCTTCACGCCAGAGTTCACGCGATTCGGCCATGCCATGGTGTGGGCAATTGGCGTACGCATATCCGGTTCCCCCAGCTGCGCCAGAACACTGCCGTCCTGATAGCGCACCATTGAGTGAATCACTGACTGCGGGTGAATCAGCACTTCCATCTGGCTGGCGCTGGCGTTAAACAGCCAACGCGCTTCAATGTATTCCAGACCTTTGTTCATCATGGTAGCCGAATCGACAGAAATTTTACGCCCCATCGACCAGTTCGGATGACGGCAGGCTTGATCCGGCGTCATTGTTGCCAAATCGCGCAATGGCGTCTCACGGAAAGGGCCACCAGACCCGGTAAGTAAAATGGACACCACGCCATTTTGCTCAAGGTCAGCGTATCCCAGATTATGCTGGATAGGTTGCGGTAAACTCTGAAAAATGGCGTTATGTTCGCTATCGACCGGTAACAATTGCGCTTTGCTCTGCTTTACGGCGTCCATAAACAGACGTCCGCAGGTAACCAGTGATTCTTTATTGGCCAGCAAAATGGTTTTACCCGCGCGGATCGCAGCAAGCGTAGGTAACAGCCCAGCAGCGCCAACAATGGCTGCCATCACCTGATCAACATCCTCAAGCGCTGCCATATCGCAAGCGGCTTGTTGCCCACTTAAGACTTCGGTGCGGCTACCCTGTTGCTGTAGCATCGTTTTAAGAAGTTTCGCACTCGCTTCATCGTCCATTACGGCATAGCGGGGAGAGAATTCCAGGCACTGTTCTACCATGCGAGTGACATTTTTGCCTGCCACCAGCGCAACTACGCGGAAGTGTTCGGGATTATGGCGCACCACGTCCAGCGTGCTGCAACCAATCGAGCCGGTCGAGCCCAGAATGGTGAGTTGCTTCATGAAACATCCAGAGTTGAGACAGAATAAAAAGCAAAACGCCGCCAGCCGATCCGCAAGGATCTACTGAGCGGCGTTTTTGTCGTTCAAGAAATCAGAACTGCATCAGTTCTGCTTCTTTGTCTGCCAGCGCCGCTTCAATTTTCTTGATTGCAGCATCAGTCAGTTTCTGTACATCGTCCTGAGAACGGCGATCGTCGTCTTCGCTGATCTCTTTATCTTTCAACAGTGCTTTCACTTTGTCGTTCGCGTCACGACGCACGTTACGTACTGCAACACGCGCTTGTTCTGCTTCACCACGAACGATTTTGGTCAGATCTTTACGACGTTCTTCCGTCAGCGGCGGCAGCGGAACACGGATGTCGCTACCCGCAGAGTTCGGGTTCAGGCCAAGATCGGACGCCATAATCGCTTTTTCAACGGCCGGAGACATTGAACGATCAAACACGTTGATTTTCAGTGTACGGGAATCTTCTACCGTTACGCTTGCCAGCTGACGCAGCGGCGTCGGCGTGCCGTAATATTCCACGACAATGCCATCCAGCAGGCTGGGAGAAGCACGACCCGTGCGTATTTTGCTGATTTGGGTTTTGAACGCTTCTACGCATTTGTCCATGCGTACTTCAGCATCTTTTCTGATATCGCTAATCACGTTACGAATCCTTGAAAACTTGTCTCAGTCAGACCAGACAGTCACACACAGTGGAAGTGTGCTAAGTATAGCCCTGATTAAACATATTACGGGTAATCGTCTGGATTATTAGGCTATTTTATTTGCCATTTTGGCCCCGGGCAGTGCTCGCCATCCTCACGTACTTTTGTACGCTCCGGTTGCTGCGCGCTGGCCGTGACCAAACTGCCTGCAACAATAACGCCTTATAACCAGACTTACGCCCCCGCGATACTTACGCGGAATCTTACCCTTATTTATCCATCACGGGAATTATTCCGTGATTAAAGTCCCTTCTTTTTCACCCATTACCACACGGCGCAGCGCACCCGGTTTGTTCATATTGAAAACACGAATCGGTAATTTATGGTCACGAGCCAGCGTGAAGGCCGCCAGGTCCATGACTTTCAGCTCTTTTTCCAGCACTTCGCTGTAAGTCAGTTGCTCGTACATGGTTGCGGTTGGATCTTTCGCCGGATCAGCGGTAAACACGCCGTCAACTTTGGTTGCTTTCAGCACCACATCGGCTTCAATTTCGATACCACGCAGGCAAGCTGCTGAGTCGGTGGTAAAGAACGGGTTACCTGTACCGGCGGAGAGGATCACCACACGGTTGTTGCGCAACAGGCTGATAGCTTCTGCCCAGCTGTAGCTGTCGCACACGCCATTCAATGGAATAGCGGACATCAGACGAGCGTTCACATAGGCGCGGTGCAGTGCATCACGCATTGCCAGGCCGTTCATTACGGTCGCCAGCATCCCCATGTGGTCGCCCACAACGCGGTTCATACCCGCTTTCGCCAGACCAGCGCCACGGAACAGGTTACCCCCACCAATCACCACACCAACCTGAATACCCAGTTCAACCAGTTCTTTGATTTCCTGAGCCATACGATCCAGTATGCTTGCATCAATACCGAAGCCTTCAGTGCCCTGCAGAGCTTCGCCACTCAACTTAAGCAGAATGCGTTTATAGACGGGTTTTGCATTGGTAGCCATGTTTCTTTCCTGAGACTGTCAACGATTGAAATGAATTAATACTAGCGACATTGTACGTCGCTTTTCAGCGCAGCCCCACAAGGGTTAGCTGAATTTACAAGATGGGCACAAAAAGAAGCCGCCCTCAGGCGGCTCCTTTTCGATAATTAAGACTGCTTGGACATCGCAGCAACTTCTGCTGCAAAGTCAGTCTCAACTTTCTCGATGCCTTCACCCACTTCGAAGCGGATGAAGCCAGTCACTTCAGCGTTATGCTCTTTCAGCAGCTGACCAACAGTTTTGCTTGGTTCCATAACGAACGGCTGACCGGTCAGAGAAACTTCGCCGGTGAATTTCTTCATGCGGCCTTCAACCATTTTCTCTGCGATTTCTTTCGGCTTACCAGACTGCATCGCGATGTCCAGCTGAACCTGGTACTCTTTCTCTACCACTTCAGCAGACACGTCTTCTGGCTTAACGAATTCTGGTTTGCTTGCAGCGATGTGCATTGCCAGCTGTTTAACCAGCTCTTCGTCAGCGCCTTTAGCCGCAACCAGAACACCGATACGTGCACCGTGCTGGTAGTTGCCCAGAACTTCGCCTTCCAGGGAAGCAACGCGACGGATGTTGATGTTCTCACCGATTTTAGCAACCAGCGCAACACGTTCTTCTTCGAACTGTGCTTTCAGAACTTCAACGTCAGTGATTTTGCCAGCAACAGCTGCGTCCAGAACTTTGTCTGCGAACGCCTGGAAACCAGCGTCTTTTGCAACGAAGTCAGTCTGGCAGTTAACTTCCAGAATGATGCCGTAGTTGCCGTCGATTTTGGTTTTGATCACGCCGTCAGCAGCAACGTTGCCTGCTTTTTTCGCTGCTTTAATAGCACCGGACTTACGCATGTTTTCGATTGCCAGCTCGATGTCGCCGTTAGCTTCAGTCAGTGCTTTTTTGCAATCCATCATGCCTGCGCCAGTACGCTCACGCAGCTCTTTTACCAGGGATGCGGTAATTTCAGCCATTCTAAAATCCTCGGAAGATTTGATCTGCCCGGCATGAAACCGCACAGATTTAAAAGTGAAAAAGGGGGCCATATACAGGCCCCCTAACCAAACGTGATACTACCTGGTCTATAAGGGCTCTAACGAGCGTGCCTTATTATTCAGCTTCTACGAAGCTTTCTTCCGCCTGGGAAGCCAGATCCTGAGAACGGCCTTCACGTACGGTTGCAGCAACAGCGCCCAGGTACAGGGTCACAGCACGGATTGCGTCGTCGTTACCCGGGATAACGAAGTCAACACCGTCCGGATCAGAGTTGGTATCAACGATAGCAAATACCGGAATACCCAGGTTGTTTGCTTCTTTGATAGCAATGTGTTCGTGGTCAGCATCGATTACAAACAGAGCGTCCGGCAGACCGCCCATGTCTTTGATACCGCCCAGGCTGTTTTCCAGTTTCTCAAGCTCACGAGTACGCATCAGCGCTTCTTTCTTGGTCAGCTTGTCGAAAGTACCGTCCTGAGACTGAGTTTCCAGGTCTTTCAGACGTTTGATGGACTGACGAACGGTTTTCCAGTTAGTCAGCATACCGCCCAGCCAGCGATGGTTCACGAAGAACTGGTCGCAGCTCAGAGCAGCGTCTTTCACCGCTTCGCTTGCAGCGCGTTTAGTACCAACGAAAAGGATTTTACCTTTGCGAGAAGCAATCTTGTTCAGTTCAGCCAGAGCTTCGTTGAACATCGGTACAGTTTTCTCAAGGTTGATGATGTGAACTTTGTTACGCGCACCGAAGATGAACGGCTTCATTTTCGGGTTCCAGTAACGGGTCTGGTGACCGAAGTGAACACCAGCCTTGAGCATGTCGCGCATGGAAACAGTTGCCATGATTAAAACCTCTATATAAAAGTTGGGGTTATGCCTCCACGTATCCCATATTACCGACCCCAAAGGGCACCCCGGAATATGTGCCGATACGTGTGTGTTGTTACACAAAGTGAGATTTGTCGCTCCCGTCCATCGTGTGTAGTCTTCGAATGGATCGGAAGTCCGGCGCGCTTTATACCACAAATACGTCGTGGACACCAATAATTGTTGGCGCTGTGTACAGCATCAGACGTCGAATTTTCTATTATAGAAAACCTTCAGTGGCACGTTTGGCGAAATTCAGAATGATTCTCAATTTGCCCGGGTGTGATACCATTGACGGCACTTACATATATATTGTCGGTATCACCGACGCTGATGGACAGAATTAATGGCTATCTCAATCAAGACCCCTGAAGAAATCGAAAAAATGCGCGTCGCTGGCCGCCTGGCCGCTGATGTACTGGAAATGATCGCGCCGTTTGTTAAACCGGGCGTCAGCACCGGCGAGCTGGATCGCATCTGTAATGATTACATTGTTAATGAACAACACGCGGTTTCTGCCTGCCTCGGCTATCACGGCTATCCGAAATCCGTTTGCATCTCTATTAATGAAGTGGTGTGCCACGGTATCCCGGACGATGCTAAGCTGCTGAAAGATGGCGATATCGTTAACATTGATGTCACCGTAATCAAAGATGGTTTCCACGGCGATACCTCGAAAATGTTTATCGTCGGTAAGCCGACCATCATGGGCGAACGTCTGTGCCGCATCACGCAAGAAAGCCTGTACCTGGCGCTACGCATGGTAAAACCAGGCATTAATCTGCGCGAAATCGGTGCGGCGATTCAGAAATTTGTCGAAGCAGAAGGCTTCTCCGTCGTTCGTGAATATTGCGGACACGGTATTGGTCGCGGCTTCCATGAAGAACCGCAGGTGCTGCACTATGACTCCCGTGAAACCAACGTCGTACTGAAACCTGGGATGACGTTCACCATCGAGCCAATGGTCAACGCGGGTAAAAAAGAGATCCGCACCATGAAAGATGGCTGGACGGTAAAAACCAAAGATCGCAGCTTGTCTGCACAATATGAGCATACTATTGTGGTGACTGATAACGGCTGCGAAATTCTGACGCTACGCAAGGATGACACCATCCCGGCGATAATCTCGCACGACGAATAAGATGAAGCCGGCGAATGCCGGCTTTTTTAATGCGATAATTTAATCTTATGGGTGGCGCACAATGAATACCCTTCCAGAACAGTACGCAAACACCGCTCTCCCCACCCTGCCCGGTCAACCGCAAAATCCATGCGTCTGGCCCCGTGATGAATTAACCGTCGGTGGGATAAAAGCCCATATCGATACTTTCCAGCGTTGGCTGGGTGATGCCTTTGACAATGGGATCTCTGCAGAACAGTTGATTGAGGCGCGCACCGAGTTTATCGACCAGCTCCTGCAACGATTATGGATTGAAGCGGGATTCAGCCAGATTGCCGACCTGGCATTGGTCGCCGTCGGTGGCTACGGTCGTGGCGAGCTGCATCCACTTTCTGACATCGATTTACTGATTTTAAGCCGTAAAAAGCTCCCGGACGATCAGGCGCAAAAAGTGGGCGAGCTGTTAACGCTGCTCTGGGATGTAAAGCTGGAAGTCGGTCATAGTGTGCGCACGCTTGAAGAGTGCATTCTGGAAGGGTTATCGGATTTAACCGTCGCCACCAATTTGATCGAATCCCGCTTATTAATTGGCGATGTTGCGCTATTTCTTGAACTGCAAAAACATATTTTCAGCGAAGGATTCTGGCCTTCCGACAAGTTCTACGCGGCGAAAGTTGAAGAACAGAACCAGCGCCATCAGCGTTACCACGGCACCAGCTACAATCTTGAACCAGACATCAAAAGTAGCCCTGGCGGCTTGCGCGATATCCACACTCTGCAATGGGTGGCCCGCCGTCATTTTGGCGCAACATCGCTGGATGAAATGGTTGGGTTTGGCTTCTTAACCTCAGCGGAGCGGGCGGAATTAAACGAATGTCTGCATATATTGTGGCGTATTCGCTTTGCCCTGCATCTGGTCGTCAGCCGTTACGATAATCGCCTGTTATTCGATCGCCAGCTTAGCGTCGCCCAGCGTCTGAATTACAGTGGCGAAGGTAACGAACCGGTCGAGCGGATGATGAAGGATTACTTCCGCGTGACACGCCGCGTCAGTGAACTCAACCAGATGCTGCTGCAACTGTTCGATGAAGCCATCCTCGCCCTTCCCGCCGACGAAAAACCACGTCCAATCGACGATGAGTTTCAGCTACGCGGTACGCTAATCGACCTGCGTGATGAAACACTATTTATGCGCCAGCCGGAAGCTATCTTACGTATGTTCTACACCATGGTGCGCAACAGTGCGATCACCGGCATTTACTCCACCACGCTGCGCCAGTTACGCCATGCCCGGCGCCATCTGCAACAACCGCTGTGTAATATTCCGGAAGCACGAAAACTGTTTTTGAGCATTCTGCGTCACCCCGGAGCGGTGCGGCGCGGGCTATTGCCAATGCATCGCCATAGCGTACTCGGCGCGTATATGCCGCAATGGTCACATATCGTCGGGCAGATGCAGTTTGATCTGTTCCACGCCTACACGGTGGATGAACATACTATCCGCGTGATGCTGAAACTGGAGAGTTTTGCCAGTGAAGAAACGCGCCAGCGCCATCCGTTGTGTGTGGACGTCTGGCCGCGCCTACCGTCAACTGAGCTGATTTTCATCGCCGCGCTGTTTCACGATATCGCCAAAGGACGCGGCGGCGACCACTCCATTCTCGGTGCTCAGGATGTAGTGCATTTTGCCGAACTCCACGGGCTTAACTCGCGCGAAACGCAACTGGTGGCGTGGCTGGGTCGCCAGCACCTGTTGATGTCGGTGACCGCCCAACGCCGCGATATTCAGGACCCGGAAGTCATCAAGCAGTTTGCCGAAGAAGTGCAAACGGAAAATCGTCTGCGCTATCTGGTATGCCTGACTGTGGCTGACATTTGCGCCACCAACGAAACGCTGTGGAATAGCTGGAAGCAAAGTCTGTTGCGTGAGCTCTACTTTGCCACCGAAAAGCAGCTACGACGCGGAATGCAAAACACGCCGGATATGCGCGAACGGGTTCGCCATCACCAACTCCAGGCACTGGCACTACTGCGCATGGATAACATCGACGAAGAGGCGCTGCACCAAATTTGGTCACGCTGTCGTGCTAACTATTTTGTCCGCCATAGCCCAAATCAACTGGCCTGGCATGCCCGCCATTTATTACAGCATGATTTAAGCAAACCGCTGGTATTGCTTAGCCCGCAGGCTACGCGTGGAGGCACCGAGATTTTTATCTGGAGCCCGGACCGCCCTTATCTGTTTGCCGCCGTCTGTGCCGAATTAGACCGCCGCAATTTAAGTGTTCACGACGCACAAATTTTCACCACTCGCGACGGTATGGCGATGGATACCTTTATCGTGCTGGAACCCGATGGCAACCCGCTGTCCGCAGATCGTCATGAGGTTATTCGGTTTGGTCTGGAGCAAGTACTGACGCAAAGTAGCTGGCAGCCACCGCAGCCCCGTCGCCAACCCGCCAAATTACGCCATTTTACTGTTGAAACCGAAGTGACGTTTTTGCCGACCCATACCGACCGCAAATCGTTCCTCGAACTGATCGCCCTCGACCAACCTGGACTGCTGGCGCGAGTCGGGAAAATTTTTGCCGATCTGGGAATTTCGCTTCATGGTGCCCGAATTACAACCATTGGCGAACGAGTAGAAGATTTATTCATAATTGCCACCGCTGACCGGCGTGCGCTTAATAACGAGTTGCAGCAGGAAGTACATCAGCGGTTGACAGAGGCCCTCAATCCAAACGATAAAGGGTAATGTGTTTATTTATATGGAAAGAGTTTAACAATGCAGCAGTTACAGAACATTATTGAGACCGCTTTTGAACGCCGTGCCGAGATCACGCCAGCCAATGCAGACACCGTTACCCGCGAAGCGGTAAATCAGGTGATCGCCCTGCTGGATTCCGGCGCACTGCGTGTGGCGGCGGATTTCCTTGCGAAAAACACCTCTGTTAAGCGTGTCTGGGTAAGCAATCCAAGCTGGCCGAACCACAAGAGCGTGTTTAACTCTGCGGGTCTGGAAGTGCGTGAATATGCTTACTACGACGCGGCAAACCACTCTCTTGACTTTGACGGCTTGCTGGCGAGCCTGAGCGAAGCGCAGGCAGGTGACGTGGTGCTGTTCCACGGCTGCTGCCATAACCCAACCGGCATTGACCCTACGCTTGAGCAGTGGCAACAGCTGGCACAGCTTTCCGTTGAGAAAGGCTGGCTGCCGCTGTTTGACTTCGCGTACCAGGGCTTCGCCCGCGGTCTGGAAGAAGATGCGGAAGGCCTGCGTGCCTTTGCTGCGCTGCACAAAGAGCTGATTGTGGCGAGCTCCTTCTCCAAAAACTTTGGCCTCTACAACGAGCGTGTGGGTGCCTGTACGCTGGTGACCGCCGACGCCGATACCGCCGACCGCGCCTTCAGCCA
>OGHM01000715.1_pt1 | contig 16345 bp, 18 predicted proteins | sample 1571531 | NCBI WGS metagenome assembly OGHM01 (sample SAMEA2582031, study PRJEB24529) | metagenome | biome: Human gut stool | place: China | collected 2011 | reverse complement strand
GCTGCAACTGGGCGCGGACCAGCGTAACCGTCCGGGCATCCCGGCTGGCTTGACCCCGCCAAGCTAAGAGATGGTGGCAGTTCGTGGATGCCGTTTCCCGGGTGCACGCGATCCGAGACCACGCGATCAAGCAGGAAAACAAGCACCTGGGCTTGCCTGACTGACCGCAGGCCGGCGACGACAAGGTGGAAAAGTTCGGCGTGTGGCTCTGGCGGCAACGATCCCGCGAAGGGCGGCCGGTGCTTGAGCTGTTGAACGTAAGCATGCGGGCAAACCATCTTGCGCGACTATGCCGGATGCCACCTATGCGGCAGCAGCTCTGCAATCTCACTAGCTCGCTGCGTCGGCAACCGTCTCAGCACATCCTTGAGATAGGCATACGGATCGTGCCCATTATTACGGGCCGACTGGATCAAACTCATGATCGCAGCAGCGCGCTTGAGCATGCGAACCCGCGCCGAGCATTTGAGAAGGCAACGGGATGAACGCTGGCTGGATAGCCGTGGTTTTCTGGGTATGCAGCCGAATCCATTTGTGGACGAGGTTGGCATTGAGGCTGTAGCCCAAGGCGATGTTTGCGATGGAGGCACCGGGTTCAGAACACTCCTGAATGACCTGGGCCTTGAAAGATTTGCTGTAGGTACGGCGCTGAGGGCGCATGGAAAATCCGCTTGATGGGCCATGGCCTTCGGCGGCGGTGTCGGGAAGGTGTGTTGGCAGGACGGATACTGTTGAACTACGTTGTCTGGGGCAACGGAAGTGTTTCGGCCCGACTCTGGAACGCGATCCGCAGCGACGACTGGGCAATTCCGCACGTTGGCCTGAGCAGCCTCGGGGAAATCGTCGTCTGGGCGCGCCCAGACGAGTTTCCGCCAAGGAACATGCAGACGAGCAAGGGGCTGCGGGCACTCGGCTACAACGTGAGGATCGGTGTTTGATCGAGGCGCCTGTGGCACACGCAGGCTGACGAGCCAGGCGCTGTCCATTGCCTGATCAGACCGCCCCGCTGCGCCTTGCCTGAGCAGTTGACCTGCATCAATGGGGCGGGAGAACGCTGTACATTGACTCTTGACTCTTGAAGGCTGTCATGGTAAGCGTGATATCTTACAAAGTATTACAAGGATTTCCTTGGCCGGAACCGCAAAGCGACGCGATTGGAGAGGGTGAGATGAAAGCGCACCTACAGGTGATTTTCACGCTCGATGAATTGGCTGCGTACTTGAAAGTCGGCAAGCGGACGCTTTATCGGCTCGCCGCGCACGGGGAAATTCCGGCTTTCAAGGTGGGCGGGACGTGGCGGCTTCGTCAAAGTGAAATCGATCAGTGCATCAATGATCAGACCCGAGCCGGAGCAAAGAAGGAGGTGATGCGCAAGCGTGAACAGCAGAAGTCATCCGAGCAGCCCGTGTCGCCTGGGCGCACTGCCCGTCACAGCAGGCAAAGGGCTTGAGTAACTCGTTTTCCAATTTTTCTGGAGGTATGACATGGACATCGATTTCAAGAAGTTGGCTCCCTGGAACTGGTTCAAGAACGAGCAGCAAGAGCAGCAGACCGTCTCTTCCCTGCCGGTGCAGCGCAATGACCTGCCAGCGGCGAGCGGGCCAGTCAGCCCGATCCTGCAACTGCATCGGGAAATCGACCGGCTGTTCGATGACGCATTCCGGGGCTTCGGTTTTCCGGCGTTGAACATGCCGCAGTGGCCATCCGATTGGTCGGGCATGCTGAAGCCGGCCCTGGACATCCAGGAAACCGACAAGCAGTACAAGATTGCCCTGGAAGTGCCCGGTGTCGAGGAGAAGGACATCCAGATCACCCTCGACAACGACGTGCTGATGGTGCGTGGCGAGAAGCGCCAGGAACAGGAGAAGAAGGAAGGTGGCTTCCACCGTGTGGAGCGCTCCTACGGCAGCTTTCAGCGTGCCTTGAACCTGCCTGACGACGCCAACCAGGATTCGATCAAGGCATCGTTCAAGAACGGGGTGCTCACGGTCACGATCGACAAGCGCGAGGTCAGCGCGCCGAAGCAGGGACGCTCGATCCCGATCAACGGCTGACGTCGCCGGCTCGTTCGTCACAAGAAAAACCCGTCCCGAGACGAGGTGTCGCGGCTCGCGATGCCTCGTCGCCTCAACCTTGTCAACCTTCTCAGGAGCATCAGCATGGCCAGAAAACAATGCCAGGTCTGCGGCCAACCCGCCACCGTGCGGGTGGAAGCCAATCTCAACGGTCGTCACAGCACCATGCTGTTGTGCGACGACCATTACCGGCAATTAGTGCGCCAGCAAAAGCGCACCGTTTCGCCGCTGGAAGCCTTGTTCGGCTCGCGCAGCGGCCTGTTCGAGGACTTCCTCGGCAGTGACTTCTTCCGCATCGGCGAAGACGCGACGCCAGTTGCCGCCGATACCGATGACGTGGTCGATGCCTCGTTTGGCGAGCCCGCCGCCGCAGGTTCGGGTGCGCCGCGCCGTCGCGGCAGTGGGCTGGCCAGCCGCATCAGCGAACAGTCGGAAGCCTTGCTGCAGGAGGCCGCCAAACACGCTGCCGAATTTGGCCGCTCCGAGGTGGATACCGAACATCTGCTGCTGGCGCTGGCCGACAGCGACGTGGTCAAGACCATCCTGGGTCAGTTCAAGATCAAGGTCGATGACCTCAAGCGGCAGATCGAGTCTGAGGCCAAGCGCGGGGACAAGCCCTTCGAGGGCGAGATCGGCGTGTCGCCGCGCGTGAAGGATGCGCTCAGCCGCGCCTTCGTGGCCTCCAATGAACTCGGCCATTCTTATGTCGGTCCAGAGCATTTCCTGATCGGTCTGGCCGAGGAAGGCGAAGGGCTGGCCGCCAACCTGCTGCGCCGCTACGGCCTGACGCCGCAGGCGCTGCGCCAACAGGTCAGCAAGGTGGTCGGCAAGGGCGCCGAGGATGGCCGCGCTGAGACGCCGACCAACACGCCAGAACTCGACAAGTACTCGCGCGACCTGACCAAGATGGCGCGCGACGGCAAGCTCGACCCGGTGATCGGCCGCGCGCAGGAGATCGAAACCACCATCGAGGTGCTGGCCCGGCGCAAGAAGAACAACCCGGTGCTGATCGGCGAGCCGGGTGTGGGCAAGACCGCCATCGTCGAAGGGCTGGCGCAGCGCATGGTGGCGGGTGAAGTGCCCGAGACCTTGCGCGACAAGCGCCTGGTGGAACTCAACATCAACGCCATGGTGGCCGGCGCCAAATATCGCGGCGAGTTCGAGGAGCGCGTGCAGAAGGTGCTGAAGGAGGTGACCGAGCACCAGGGCGAGCTGATTTTGTTCATCGACGAGGTGCACACCATCGTCGGTGCCGGCCAGGGCGGTGGCGAAGGCGGGCTGGACGTGGCCAACGTGTTCAAACCGATGATGGCGCGCGGTGAACTCAACCTGATCGGCGCCACGACGCTGAACGAGTACCAGAAATACATCGAGAAGGATGCCGCACTGGAGCGGCGCTTCCAGCCGGTGACGGTGCCCGAGCCGACGGTGGCCCAGGCCATCATGATTCTGCGCGGCCTGCGCGACACCTTCGAGGCGCACCACAAGGTCAGCATCTCCGAGGACGCGATCATCGCGGCGGCCGAGTTGTCCGACCGCTACATCACGGCGCGCTTCCTGCCGGACAAGGCGATCGACCTGCTCGACCAGGCGGCCGCGCGCGTGAAGCTGTCGGCCACGGCCCGGCCGGTGGCCGTGCAGGAGCTGGAGTCCGAACTGCACCAGCTGCGGCGTGAACAGGATTACGTGGCCGCGCGCAAGCAGTACGACCAGGCCGCCGAGCTCGGCAAGCGCATCGAAGCCAAGGAGGCCGAGCTCAAGAAGCTCGTCGAGAACTGGGAGCGGGAGCGGGCCTCCGGCAGTGCCGAGGTCAAGGCGGAACACGTGGCGCAGGTTGTCTCGCGCCTGACCGGCATCCCGGTCAACGAGTTGACGGTGGAAGAGCGCGAAAAGCTGCTGCACTTGGAACAACGGCTGCACGAGCGCCTGGTGGGACAAGACGAGGCGGTCCGTGCCGTGGCCGATGCCGTGCGGCTGTCCCGCGCCGGCCTGCGCGAAGGCAGCAAACCGGTGGCTACCTTCCTGTTTCTGGGCCCGACCGGGGTGGGCAAGACCGAGCTCGCCAAGGCATTGGCCGAATCGATCTACGGCGATGAGCACGCCCTGTTGCGCATCGACATGTCGGAATATGGCGAACGCCATACCGTGGCGCGGCTGGTGGGCGCGCCTCCGGGCTATGTCGGTTACGACGAAGGCGGTCAGCTCACCGAGAAGGTGCGGCGCAAGCCCTACAGCGTGCTGCTGCTCGACGAGATCGAGAAGGCACACCCTGACGTCTACAACATCCTGCTGCAAGTGTTCGACGACGGTCGCCTCACCGACGGCAAGGGCCGGGTGGTGGATTTCACCAACACCATCATCATCGCCACGTCCAACCTGGGTTCGGACATCATCCAGCGACGGCTGAAGGCGCGTGAGGCGGCTGGCGAGGAGTACGAAAAGACCAAGGCCGAGGTCATGGACGTGCTGCGCGGCCACTTCCGGCCCGAGTTCCTCAACCGCATCGACGAGATCATCGTCTTCCATGCGCTGGGCAAGGAGGAGATCCGCCACATCGTCGGCCTGCAGCTCGATCGCGTGGCGCGCAGCGCCGCCAGCCAGGGCGTGACGCTCACTTTCGATCAGACGCTGATCGACCATTTCGCGGAAGAAGGCTACAAACCCGAGTTCGGTGCGCGTGAACTCAAGCGCCTGATCCGCAGCGAGCTGGAAACTGCGCTGGCGCGCGAGATGCTCGGTGGCGGCATCGGCAAGGGCGATCACGCCAGCGCACGCTGGGACGACAAGGCCGAACGCGTGGTGTTCGAACGCAAAGAGCCACCGCAGACCCCGGCCGAGCCGGAGCAGCCGGATGCCGCGAAGGCGACCGAGACGCCGCACGGCGACGCTGGCAAAGGCTCGCGCAAGAAGAAGTCGGCGAGCGACGCATCTTGATGGCGGGCGAGGCTGCCGTGTCCGACTCCATCAGCCTGGCATGGGCAGCCTCCCTGGCATCGATCGCGGTGGCGGTCGTGGCCGCGGGTCACGCGGTCGTCTACAAGCGTGATCCGCGGTCGGCCACGCCGTGGGGGCTGCTCATCAGCGGCGGCACTGCCCTCCCGCTCGCTGGCCATCCGTTTGCGTGACGGTGCGGCCCGTCTGTTCACCTGATCCTCTGGCAACTCGACTTTCGAGGAACACGGCCCATGGAAAAAAAGAATCAATGGAATACCGGCTACTGGATCGTTGCCCTCCTGCTGTTGCTGAGTTTGCAGAGCTACTGGCAGACGGCGAAAACCGTCGAGCCGGTGCCCTACAGCGAGTTCGAGAAGGCGCTGGCCGAGGGGCGCGTGGCCGAAGTGCTGGTGTCGGATCGTACGGTGACCGGGCGCCTGAAGTCGCCGGACAGCCGGGGCAAGACGACGATCGTGGCAACGAGGGTCGAACCCGATCTTGCCGATCGCCTGTCGAAGTACGACGTACCCTATGCCCGCGTGTTGGAGAGCACCTGGCTGAGCGATGTGCTGTCGTGGATCCTGCCAGCGGTATCCTTCTTTGGCGTCTGGTTCTTCCTGTTCCGCCGCTTCGCCGAGAAGCAGGGCATGGGCGGGTTTCTCAACATCGGTAAGAGCCGCGCCAAGGTGTTCGTGGAAAAGAACACCGGTGTGACGTTCGCCGATGTCGCGGGGGGGGATGAGGCCAAGGCGGAGCTGGTCGAGATCGTCGATTTCCTGAAGAATCCGCAGGACTATGGCCGTCTCGGGGCGCGCATTCCCAAGGGCGTGTTGCTGGTCGGCCCACCGGGCACCGGCAAGACATTGCTGGCCAAGGCTGTTGCCGGGTGGCCGAATCGACCCAGGCGCGCATCGATCAGGCTATCCGCGACATCGTGATGGGCGTGTTCGAGCGCGCCTACCGGATTCTCGACATCAACCGCGCGGTGCTGGAGCGCTGTGCGCGCGAGCTGCTGGCGCGGGAAACGCTCGACGAAAGCGATATCCGTCAATTGACTCAAGGACTTGTTCGGAACTGAAAACAGTAGTAGGTGCCATTCAGAGTAAACCGACGGCTCTGTTCAGTGCGTCATCCAATTCGTCGGCATTGTTCAAGGAGAACCGATATGTCTGCATTGACTCCGTGGGACCCCTTCCGGGAACTGGATGAATTGCAAAACCGCCTGGCGACGATGTTCGGACGAATACCCCAGCGACAGGGCGCCCGTACCGGCAACGAAGCCATGACCACGGCGGACTGGGCACCAATGGCGGACATCAGCGAGGATGAGAACGCATTCCTCCTCAAGCTGGATCTGCCGGAGGTCCCCAAGGATGCCGTGCGCGTCAGCGCGGAAAACGGTGTGCTCACCATCAGCGGCGAGCGCAAACTGGAAAAAGAGGAGCAGGGCAAGAAGTTCCACCGCATCGAACGTGCGTATGGCCGCTTTGTGCGCAGCTTTGTCTTGCCTGACAACGTTGATCCGACCAAGGTGACGGCTTCTATGAAAGACGGCGTGCTGGAAGTGCGGCTTGTCAAGGCCGAGCAAGCCAAACCGAAACAGATTGAAATCTCAGTCAACTAACTTCAATCAGGAGCCCAAGATCATGAATATCAAACAGCCACAATACACCTTCTCCGCACTTGCCCTGGCGGTCGTCGTCGGACTGAGCGGACCGGCTCTGGCCCAATCGGCGGCAGGTTCTAGCCCAGGTGCTGCAGCACCCTCTGCCGCATCCAAGGCGGCACAGCCACAGGTAGATGACAAGGCCGCCCGGGAAGCCGATAAAAAGCGTGCCGAGCTCACTCAAGACGCCATCACGGCGCTCACCAAGACCCAGGAGGCTTTGACCCTCCTTGATGCAAATAAGACCAAGGAGGCGCTCGCTGCGCTGGAACTGGCCACCGGAAAGCTGGAACTGGTATTGGCACGCGACGCCAAACTTGCTTTGGCGCCGGTCGATGTACGCGTCATCACCCACGATATCCACGCCAACGTGGAATCGGTAAAGAAAGCGGTCAAGTTGTCTCGGGAGTTGTTGGGTGATGGCGAGGTGCAAAAGGCCCGGCCCATCGTTGCCAATCTGGCCAGCGAAATCGTAATCCAAACCGACAACCTTCCGATGGCAACGTACCCGGCAGCGATCAAGTCGGCCGCACGGCTCATCGACAGCGGCAAGATCGACAACGCCAAAGCGGAACTCGCCCGAGCACTGAACACGCTGGTGGTCACCCAAGTTGTACTCCCTCTGCCCGTGCTACGGGCCGAAGCCGCGATGGCAAAAGCTGAAAAGCTGGCCGAGACCGACAGGCGCGATGCCAAGCAGAACGAGGAGCTCAGCACCTTGCTGTCGTCCGTGCGCACGGAGATCGAGATGGCGCAGATCCTGGGTTATGGCAAGAAGGCGGACTTCAAACCCATCTTCGATCAGGTGAAGTCCATTGAGCAAAAGTCGGCTGGTGGCAAAAGCGGCAAGGGATGGTTCGACGAGTTGAAGACGCGCATCCAAAAGCTGTTTTGAGGTGATGAAGGGGCTGACTGCTCTGTCGGTCAGTCTCGCGATGTTCGCATTCAGCCCCAATAGATTCGCCTATTTTCACTATCTCATACGAGGCATATCACCATGAATGAGCAAACACCGAATCCCAATGCGACGAACGAAGGAATAAACGAACAGGCCGCGGTAAGCAGCCTTCCTGTCAGTCCAGAGTCCAAGCCTGAAGTCGTCACGGAGGTACAGCCTGAGGTTCAGAAAGAAACGGACTCGCAGGCGGCAGACAAACGTAAACAAGTCCTCGATGAGGCAGTCTCGGCCTTGTCGCTGACCAAATCAGCGCTGGCCGCACTTGACGGCAAGGACACTGCACGCGCATTGGCAACGCTGGCCGAAGTGACGGGAAAGCTGGAGCTGATCGTCGCGCGCGAACCCACGCTCGCCCTGGCCGGCGTTGATGTGCGCACCATCGTGCACGACTTGTTCGCCAACACGGAAACCATTGAGGCGATGACCGACGAGGCGCTGGATGCCCTCAAACATGGCGAGGTGCAACAGGCTCGCCACGTGCTGGCTTTGCTGGCCAGTGAAATCGTGATCACGGTCACCAACATCCCTTTGGCGTCCTATCCCGCAGCCGTGAAGGCAGTCGTGCCGCTGATCGATCAGGGCAAGATCGAAGAAGCCAAAGCCGCGCTGCAGTCAGCGCTCAGCACGCTGGTCGAGGAGCGCAGCGTGCTTCCGCTGCCCGTCCTGCGTGCGAAGCTGCTCCTGAAGCGCGCCGAGCCCCTGGTAGAAGATGGTCAGCGCAGCGAAGCATCCAATGAGCGCCTGGAGACATTGTTGAACGAAGCCCGGCAGCAGTTGGAAATGGCAGAACTGCTGGGCTATGGAAAAAGGAAGGACTTTGAGCCCCTGTACGCTGAACTCAAGAAAATCAAGGAAAAGACGGGAGGGGGAGGCTGCGGAAAAGGCTGGCTCGATGAAGTCAAGGCAAAACTGTCCAGGTTGTTCTGAAACCGCTGGAGAGGGGGCGCATAGCGCCCCCTCTCTTGTCCCATGAGTGTTTGATTTTTTATTTTGTATAGATCTTTAGGAGATATTGCATGAACACAGACACCATCGCCAATTCCAATGCGGATGACCCCACCAAAGCACTGTGTTCGCTGAGCCAAAATTGGTGGCTTTTTGTGCTGCGCGGTGTCTTGGCATTGATTTTTGCAGCCCTCGCGTTCTGGATGCCACAATCGGCTCTGTTGGCCATGACCATCATGTTCGGCGCATTTTCCTTGGTCAATGGCGCGTTCAACTTGTTTGCAGCGGTGCGCCATATCCAGAAAAAAGAGCGCTGGGGCTGGCTGCTGTTCAGCGGCATTGTCGGCATACTTACGGGCGTCGTCGTCCTGGTTGCTCCTTGGGTCGCCACGATAGTCTTGGCTTCTTTTTTATGGGCTAGCGTGGGCTTCTGGGCGATTTTCACCGGTGTGCTGGAGATATCCGCCGCCGTTCGGCTGCGTCGGGAAATCAAGGGTGAAATCTGGCTTGCCCTCAGTGGACTGCTCTCGATTATCCTTGGTGCTATCGTCTTGTGGATATTTTTTACCCGTCCGGTCGAGTCATTCGTGGCCGCAGGCTGGCTGTTGGGTTTCCATGCGGCAGTCTATGGCGTCACGCTTTTGTTCTTGAGTTGGAGTCTTCGCAAAACGCGCCTGGGGTAAGAGCGTGCCAAACCAAAATCTATGGATATGAGCATCCTCGATTCATGCCTCCATAGAAATGACATCGAAGGAGTCATACATGCAGATACAATATAGCTATCGAGCTATCGACAAAGAGTTTCATGAACCTTGGCAGAGAGCTTTGGGAAATGTGATCGAGCACGCCCTCAAGCCATTGCTCGACAAACACACTAAAGATTCAGCGCGACTTCAAATCGTCCTTGATCGCGACAAGATCAAGCGGCAATTTCTGGCCAGTGGCTATATGCACCTGCCCGGCAAAAAGATTGTCAGCGTTACTGCATCACATGACGAGCTGACGCCCCTCGCGCAGATGCTCGCACAGTCGTTGTTCCGTCAGGCCAAGAAGCATTTTGACCGACTGCATGCTCAGGATCAAATCAAGCGCAAAGCACGACGCGAGCGCTTGCGCGAGCTCAAGGTGCGGATTGCCGCAAAACCCGCATCAGCCGCCCATGAGGCCGAGGTGACCCAAATGCCTCTACTGTCGAAACTTGAGGCTGTCGCAAGGCGTGAGCTGGCTTATCTGCGGGCCGTCGGCGATTTACCGCGCGATTATCCGACGCTGCGCGACGTGGTGGATGAAGCGATTGTCCGAGCTAAGGTGGAATGGCAATCCGTGCCGGGGGAAAAAGAGGCTTACACCGGTCTTTTGAAGCATCTGTTCGCCGTCCTGGATAACGAAGTGGCAAGCAGCCGGCAATTTGGCGAATTCGTTTCTCTGGACGCGCCGGTCGAACCGGATGCCCAAGACGTGGCCGAGGCCATGGTGGAAGAGGAAATCTTCGAATTTTATCAGCACGATGACACACTCAAGCTGGCCGATATTTTCGCTGGCAGTCAGCATCCCGATGTCGCAACGATCGCGGAACAGGAGGAGCTGATTGATCGGTCGAGCGAGTTCGCTTTTGCATTTGACCTGCTGAAGGACATGCCGCGTTTGTGGCGGCGCATTTTTCTGCTTATCCGTGTGGACGGGCTGAATGCCAGCAGCGTCTCTGAAATCCTGCTGATTCCTAGTAAGGAAGATGCTGTCCGAAGGTGGCTCATGCAGGCCGAAGCATTCATCGCTGCTCATCTGGAAGAGGCCGGAGTAAGCAAAAACGGGAACGATTGGCTCCAAGGCGTTGATTGGTCGGCATTGTCTGTGACCCGAAGCGAGGCAGCCTCACTGTGGTCCAAGGAGGCGAACCATGAAGAATGATCTTCACCTCGTCTGCCCGCATTGCCAGTCCATCAACCGCGTACCGACTGCGAAGCTATCGGAACATCCCAACTGTGGCCGCTGCCAGCAGCCCTTGTTCACGGGCGAGCCCATCGAGTTGACCACGGCGACGTTCTCGCGCCACGTGGAGCGCAGCGATCTGCCGCTGCTGGTCGATTTCTGGGCGCCATGGTGCGGGCCGTGCAAGATGATGGCGCCACAGTTCCAGCAAGCGGCGCACCAGCTCGAACCGAGGATCCGGCTGGCGAAGGTGAATACCGAGGCTGAGCCCCACCTGGCCACGCAGTTCGGTATCCGCAGCATCCCGACGCTCGCCCTGTTCCAGGGTGGGCGGGAGATCGCCCGTCAGGCCGGCGTGATGGGCGCGCAGGACATCGTGCGCTGGACGTCGACGCAAGTGGGACGCTGACCGATGCAGGGCTTGCTCGGCACTACACTAATCCTGCTGGCGGCTTGCAGCCTGGCGGCGATGGCGACGGCGGCGTTCAGAGTGCCCGCCTTGCTGGGGTATCTCTCTGTCGGCGTTGTACTGGGCCCCTCAGTCATCGGCGTGATCGCGCCGGGGGAGACGCTGAGCTTTCTGTCCGAGCTGGGCGTGGCGCTGCTGTTGTTCATGGTCGGACTGGAATTCTCCCTCGGAGACTTCTGGCTCGCCCGCAGGACGGTGCTGATGGCGGGCGCTCTGCAGATGATCGCCGTGGCCCCGCCGCTGATCCTGCTATTGATGTGGCTGGGGCAGCCCGGCCAGAGCGCCGCGCTGCTCGGCACTGCGGCGGCCATGTCGTCCACGGCGCTGGTCAGCCGACAACTGGCCGACCAAGGCGAGCTCACCACCCGCCACGGACGCAGTGCCATCGCCGTGCTGGTCTTTCAGGACCTGGCCAGCGTGCCCCTGCTGGCCTTGCTGGCGATCTGGGCGCGCGGCGAGTCGCCGAAGATCGAGCATGTGCTGCTCGAAGTATTCGGTGTGCTGCTGCTGTTCGCGGCAGCGGCCCTCGCCTCGCGCCGTCTGTTGCATGGCCTGCTGGGCTGGGTGGCGCGGCGGGGCCACGAGGAATCGTTCGTGCTCGTCTCCTTGTGCGTGGTGGTGGCTGCCGCCGCCGCTGCGCACGCGGTCGGCGTATCCGCCGCCCTGGGGGCCTTCCTCGCCGGGATGGTGCTGGGCGAGAGCGACTTCCGGCACCACATGGAAAGCCACCTCAGGCCGTTTCGCGATGTGTTGTCGGGCGTGTTCTTCGTGACCATCGGCCTGCAACTGGACGCAGCACAGATTCTTTCGGCACCGCTGGCGGTGCTGGCGTGGCTGGTGGTGCTGGTACCGGTCAAGATCCTGCTCAATACGCTGGCCTTGCGGGCGACGCGCCTGTCCGCCCTCGATGCCTGGCGCACGGGCATAGCGTTGGGGCACGGCGGCGAGTTCGCCCTGCTGTTGTTGGGCACGGTCTTGCAGCAGCATCTGATCCCCGCGACCGTCGTCCAACCCATGCTGGTCGCGCTGGTGCTCAGCATGGCCCTGGCACCGCTACTGATCCGCCATCACGATGTACTTGCCCGGTTCTTGAGCCGCACCGGCGGCGTCATTCAGCCACCCCAGGCTGAAGAAGTCGAGATCGCCGCGCAGACGACGCGATATCGAGACCATGTCATCGTTTGCGGCGCGGGCGAGCTTGGCCTGACAGTCAGCGAGATTCTTCGCCACGCCGGCGTGGCGCATCTGCTGCTGGAGGCGGACGCGCAGAAGGTCGAGGCCGCGCGTGCCGCCGGCGCGCCGGTGTTCCATGGCGATGCCAGTCGGCCCGATACCTTGCTGGCTGCCGGCTTGACGCATGCGCACTTGGTGGTGCTAACGTTCGCCCATGCCCAGCAAGCGTTGCGCATCGCCCAGGCGATTGCCGAGCGCCGTCCGGCGCTGACCTTGTGGGTGTCATGCAGAAGTACGACCGCGGCCGATGCATTTCGCGCCATGCCCAACGTGCGCGTGTATCAGCAATCCTTTGCCGCAGCTATTGGGCTGGCGGAACAGGTGATGTCGACGCTTGGCATGTCGACCGAGCTGATTGAAGGACACATCAGCGCAATGCGCCGCCGTCTCGACAGCAGCCGTTTTCCAGGGAGTTCATCGTCATGAAATCAACACGCCTTAACCCATTTCAGGTCTTGCGTGACCAATTGGCCATCATGAGTTTTTACGAGCGCTTCGAGCAGGTCGTCGCGCTCGTGCTGTCGGCGGTGATCGCCGTCATCATCGTGGTGTCGCTGTTCCAGCTCATCTCCATCGTCTTCACGCTGCTGGTTCTCGATGCCTTCAATCCCCTGGACCACAAGGTATTCCAGAGCGTGTTCGGCATGATCATGACGCTCTTGATCGCGATGGAGTTCAAGCATTCCATCGTGCGCGTGGCGCTGCGTCGGGACAGCATCATCCAGGTCAAGACGGTGGTCCTGATCGCGCTGATCGCACTCTCCCGCAAGTTCGTGATCCTCGACTCCGACGCGAGCCCCGCAAAGATAGCCGCGCTGGCAAGCGCCACGCTGGCTCTGGGTGCGACCTACTGGCTGCTGCGCAAGCGCGGCGACCGCGCCGCCGAGACCTCTGAGCATGACCCGTCATCATCCCAGTGATCCGCGCACGGCGCTCTTGCAACACCGCTGGCTCAACCGCCTGCAGACCGGGCTGTTGGTCCTGACCCTGGTCGGGATCGCAGCCGCAGCAGGGAGACTGCCGTTTGGGGAAGGCTGCCTGTGGCTCGCGCTGTTTGCCGTTGCAGGTGCGTTGCTGCTGGAACCGGTAGCCGCGTCGGCGCTGAGCTTGCGCCTGTACCGCGTACGGGCCTTGCACCCGCAACAAGCCCACGAGATGTGGGCCCTGTTGCGCGAGCTGCCCGCCCGTGCCGGTTTGCCCGCCACGCCGGTGCCGCACTATGTGCCCAGTGCCGTCGTCAACGCCTTCGCCACCGGATCGAAGCAGGAGGCATCGATCGCCCTCACCGATGGCCTGCTGCGCAGCCTGAGCCCACGCGAGCTGGCGGGTGTGCTCGTGCACGAGGTCGCGCACATCGCTAATGAGGATCTGCGTGTCATGGGGCTGGCGGATTCCGTCAGTCGCCTCACGTGCCTACTGGCCCTTATGGGACAGATCGCGATCCTGCTCAGCCTGCCCGCGCTGCTGGTTGGCGCGGCGGAGGTCTATTGGCCTGGTCTATTGTTATTGGCCGCATCGCCCCAACTGGCCCTGCTCGCACAGCTCGGCTTGTCTCGCGTGCGTGAGTTCGACGCTGACCGCCTTGCGGCGGAACTGACTGGCGACCCGCAGGGGCTGGCGTCCGCGCTGGCGAAAATCGAGCGGGTCAGCCGCTCCTGGCGTGCCTGGCTATGGCCGGGATGGGGCAATCCCGAGCCCTCCTGCTTGCGCACGCGTCCGGCAACGCAAGAGCGCATCGCACGCCTGCTGACGTTGGCGCCTGGGCCAGCATCAGCGTTGCCACTCCGCGCGCCCCATTTTTTGCCGGAATCCGCTTTGGCGACGCGCCCACCGCGCTGGCGCCCGAGCGGGCTGTGGCGCTGATTGCCCATCAACAGGAGACGTCTCATGGCCTATCTCGACCCGTACCAACGCCCCGCGCCGGACCGCTTCGTCCGGCGCGGGCTCTTCATCACCGCCTGCATTGCCGCGCTCATGCTGCTGTGGCAGTTTCTGCCCGCCATCGAGGCATGGTTCAGTCCGCGCGAGGCAGCAGAACGCACCGTGATGGCGCGTGGCGATCTGGCGGCGGACGAGAAAACCACCATCGAACTGTTCGAAAAATCGCGCGCCTCGGTGGTCTACATCACCACCGCGCAATTAGTACGCGATGTCTGGACGCGCAACGTGTTCTCCGTGCCGCGCGGCACTGGCTCGGGCTTCATCTGGGACGACGCCGGCCACGTCGTCACCAACTTCCACGTCATCCAGGGCGCGTCCGAAGCCACCGTCAAACTGGCCGACGGCCGCGACTACCAGGCCGCGCTGGTGGGGACGAGCCCCGCGCACGACATCGCCGTGCTCAAGATCGGCGTCGGTTTCAAGCGCCCGCCGGCCGTGCCGGTCGGCACCAGTGCCGACCTCAAGGTGGGTCAGAAGGTGTTCGCTATCGGCAACCCCTTCGGCCTGGACTGGACGCTCACCACTGGTATCGTCTCCGCGCTCGACCGCTCGTTGCCGGGAGAAGCGGGCGGCCCGGCCATCGATCACCTGATCCAGACCGACGCCGCCATCAACCCCGGCAATTCCGGTGGCCCGCTGCTCGATTCGGCTGGGCGGCTGATCGGAATCAATACCGCCATCTACAGTCCGTCTGGCGCCTCGGCCGGCATAGGCTTTGCGGTGCCGGTCGATACCGTCATGCGCGTGGTGCCGCAACTCATAAAGACCGGCAAGTACATCCGTCCGGCGCTGGGCATCGAGGTGGATGAGCAGCTCAACGCGCGTCTGCAGGCGCTGACCGGCAGTAAGGGCGTATTCGTATTGCGCGTGACGCCGGGCTCGGCGGCGCACAGGGCCGGGCTCGTCGGCGTCGAGGTCACCGCAGGCGGCATCGTGCCCGGCGATCGCGTTATCAGCATCGACGGTATCGCCGTCGACGACGTCACCACATTACAGGCCCGGCTAGACGACAAGAACGTTGGAGATGTTGTGGTCTTGTTAGTGGAGCGGGCCGGCAAGACTCGCGAGATGCTTGTGGAACTACAACCGGGAGTTTGATGGAAAGTGGGTCATGGATCTGCACAGCGAAGCAGCCAAGCGACTTCAGCCTTGCGCCGAACTACGAGCCCTAGCTAGGGATGGTCTGAAGTAGCCCTGTATTTCCGGCTGACTTCAGCCACTGCTGATTTTGAAAGCGGTGAACCGATCAAAAACGATCGGATCACCCGCTCATTTCGGTGCTTTCAGCCGTCGCGAGCACCTTGCGACGGCCATTTTCCGCATTACAGGCGCACCTCTCCTGCGCTTGCCAGCAAATGTCGGCGGGCCATCCATAGGTTCGACAGGGCAAACAGCGTCACCAGTTGTGCAGTGTTCCTCACCAGCCCTCGGAAACGTACCTTGGTGTAGCCGAACTGCCGCTTGATCACGCGAAACGGGGGCTCTACCTTCGCTCGCACTTGCGCCTTGGCCTTCTCGATCTTGCGCTTGGCTTTGTACAGGGCGCTGCGTTTATCGAGCATCTTGTAGGTGCTGCGGCGTGCTGCGACCTGCCAGATCACTTCTCGGTCGGCATGCTCGGAGCGCTTTTCGACGCCGGTGTAGCCGGCATCGGCGCAGACGACGTTCTCGTCGCCGTGCAGCAGTTTGTCGACCTGGGTGACATCCGCCACGGTGGCTGCCGTGCCCACCACGCTGTGTACCAGCCCCGATTCATCATCAACGCCGATGTGCGCCTTCATGCCAAAGTAATACTGGTTCCCCTTCTTGGTCTGGTGCATTTCCGGGTCGCGCTTGCCGTCCTGGTTCTTGGATGAACTGGGCGCGTGGATCAGCGTGGCATCGACGATAGTCCATCTTGATAATATCGGGCCGCTCAACGCTCGGGTGCGGCACGAAATCCAGCTCGACGATGCGCGTCCACTGGATGTCGTTATCCTGTCGTTCGTTGGCTTGTGGCTCCTCGTCGAGCAATGTTGGTGCTTCGATGCGGGTGACGACGAAATCCCGAAACTCTCTACTCTTGCGATCAAAGGGACGTGCCAGCGCATGCCGGTATCAACCAAAGCAAAGGGCACAATTACCCGCTCGGACTCGCCGCTGCTCATCGAGTAGTAGCGGATGGCGACGGGTCGCTTAGCGTGGATGCCTCGGCA
>OGHM01000708.1_pt1 | contig 16519 bp, 10 predicted proteins | sample 1571531 | NCBI WGS metagenome assembly OGHM01 (sample SAMEA2582031, study PRJEB24529) | metagenome | biome: Human gut stool | place: China | collected 2011 | reverse complement strand
CAAAATTCGGACTTTATTGGAGTCTTTTCAATACGGCCTGCATGGGATGCTTACTTTGTTCGTGTATACTATATGTATGATTGGCTCACTAAACAAAAATAATTGAATTTTTTCTTACAAAAGATTTGCTGTTATAAATATTATGTGTACTTTTGTCGTGTAATCAGTTGTAAAACTAACAAAAAGTAATTGAAGAGAGCCATTGAAAGCTTGTCAGAGCAAATGGTTTCTTCGGTTTCTTTTTAAAAAAAAGTAATATAATCTTGATTACAAAAGTTGACAACCTAAGTAACACCTATTTGTTTATGAAGAAAACACAAAAACTCATTGGCGTTGCTCTTTGCGCTTTTGCTTTTGGCAGTATAGCCAAAGCCCAAAAGCAAATGGTGGTAACACTTGCAGATAGCGAACAGCCTTGGAAGTGTGCGTTGAGCCAGTTAGGTTCAGCAACCTTCTTGAACAGCCAAATCAACTTCGGTGGCACCGAAGAGGGAACGACCTTAAAAACGTTCGACCTAAAAAACATTACATCAATCACTTTTGAAAGTATCACCGACGGCATCAATGCCGTAACTGCTGATAAAGTGGGCAACTTTAAAGCAACTGTTGTTGGTCAAAGTTTGCACGTAACAGGAGTTGGTGAACCTTCAACGCTCACAATCTTTACGACTACAGGTCAAATTGTTAAGCAACAACCTACGTGGAGTGGGGCAGACATTAACATTTCGGCACTAACTCCAGGAGTTTATGTAGTTAAGGTCGGTAATAAAGTGGCCAAGTTCTCAAAATAAAACACTATTACGTTAACAAGAAAGATGACTGCATGTAAGAATAACATGTACGCTTATCGTTAAATTGCAATCTATTTATGAAAAAATTATACGTTACCCTTCTTTCAGCACTTGTGGCTGGTGGCGCTTCAGCCCAAACATTGTCAAACGATCGTATGGTTGTGACCAATAGCTTAGGTCAAACAACTTCATACGCTGTCGATCGCATTCAGTCAGTAACATTCCCTCAAGCTGCAGGTGAGGCTGCTGTCGACCTTTCTGTGAACAGTGTAGATCAGGATAAGGTGATTTTTACCGCCACTCGTAACGCTTATGCTCTGTCGTTTAAGTTCGACATTCTTACCAAGACAAGAGTGGGCATGATGTCTGACGAACAGTTGGCTTGGTATATTGATACAAATACGAAAACGTCTTATAACCAAGACTTTACGTCAGGTGAAGTTAAATTATCTGACTTTGGTGCGAAGGGGGCTACCGATTATGTTGCCGTTGCCGTTGGTTACGACTCTTATGGCACACCTTGTGCTGTAAGTCGTGCTTCGTTTACTACACTTCCTTCTGTGTTAGTAGGCAATCCTAAAGTAACGTCAGAGTTGTCTGATATTCAAGACCGTACCTTCTCGCTTACTTCATTGGCCAATGATGATGTAGCTGGCTATGCTACTTTATCAGGCGAAAAGGGTTCTATTCAGCAGCAGTATGTGCAATGGGCACCGATGATGGGTTATAGCAACTTCTCTGAAATGGTACAAGGTTGGGGTTACAAGCACGAAAAGCCTGAAACAGGTTGGGAGTCTGTAACTGATACATGGAAAAATATGCAACCAGGCACAGATTATCAAATCTTTGTTCAAGCTTGGGACACAAAGGGAAATTTCGCTCCTTGCGATACAATCAATCTTACTACTAAGGTAAAGGGTGGCCAAGGTGCTGCAACAGTTAGCATAACTTTGGGTGACTACAAGTTAGCAGATTGGGAAGGCCAGCAAAAGTATAGCCAGTTTATCACCTTTACTCCCAATGATCAGTCAAACTGCTATCGTATGGGTGTGTACACTGCTGCAGAGTATGACAAGGACCCCGAAGGATGCAAGAGCTCTATAACAATGGATCCTCCTATGCCCATGAGTAACTGGTTCTTCTACGAACCGATTACAACGGATTATCAAATCAATCCTAACACTGAGGCTGTAGCTTTGGCTGCTGCAAAGAATGCCAATAACGAATGGGGTGAGGTAGCGGTATTGCGCTTCACTACTCCTTCAGGTGATAGTGGCACTGACGCAGCTCCTGCAAAGGGAAAGATTGCCACTCGTAAGGTGCACAACACAACGATTGCTATTCAGCCAGGCCGTCTGCCCAAATTTGCTAAATTTGGTGGTCAGGGCATTCAGTTGATTCAGACGAAGTAATTGAAGTATAACATATAAAAAAAGGGACAAAGCGTAAATGCTTTGTCCCTTTTTTCGTTTAATGCCTGTGTCTTATCATTTCACGATGTTTTCAACGGTAAGTCCGTTTTGCTTGAGAAATTCGGTGTAGTCAAAACGGTCAACAAATTCCTTTTGTGCACCATAGCAGCGAACGTGCATGTCGCTATCAGCATAAAAACGAGCCACCTTTTCGCCCCAACCACCGTCTAACTGTCCGTCTTCAAGCGTGATGACTGTGTGGTGATTCTTCTTTAGGCTTTCAAGAAGTTCGGTGTCAACGCCCGAAGCATAGCGCGGATTGATGACTGTAGCGTCAATGCCTTTTTCCATATAAGCTGCGGCGACTTGTTGCGCGAGCGAATAATAGCTCCCCAAACCGATGATAGCGATGTCCTTGCCCTCGTGCGTCATTTGATAGCGGTTCAATTGGCTATAGCTAGTTTCGGGAGTGGTGTCGTTAGTCACGTCGAGTGCCACATTCGGTACGCGAATGGTTACGGGGTGTTCCGTTTGATGCAATGACCAAAGCAACATTGCATCGTATTCAGCCTTACAAGTTGGAGCCAGATAGACCATATTCGGAATGTTGCTCATGAGCACGATGTCATAGAAACCAAGGTGTGTCACATCGTTCAGCCCTGTAAGCGTGCCACCAAAGACAATAATTGTGGCGGGGTTGTTGTTAATGCAAAGGTCTTGCGACAGTTGGTCGTAGGTGCGTTGTATGAATGAACTGTGTACACCGAACACAGGCTTTGCACCACGCTTTGCAATGGCGCTCGCCATGGCAACAGCCGTTTCTTCTGCTATGCCAACGTCAACAAATTGCTTGCCGGCTTTTTGTCGCATTTCAGGAGTCCACCCCCAAATGCCTGGTGTGCCAGCAGTTAGTGCTACCACTGATTTGTCCTTTTGCATTTCGTTAAGCAAGAGGTTGGTCGTGTGACTGCCAAAGTCAGGACCGAACTGAAAGGCAGCTTTCGTCTCTCCCGTTTCTAATTCAAATGGGAAGCCCCAGTGGAAATGCTCTTTTTGTTCTTCTGCAAAGCGATAGCCTTTGCCTTTTAAGGTATTGATATGTACGACTACTGCGTGCTTCGTGTCCTTTACTTGTTTAAAAGTATCGATAAGTGCGTTGATGTCATTACCATTGTCAACGTAAACGTAGTCAAGTCCCATGGCACGGAAAAGGTTGCATGAAGCCTCTCCTTTGCTTTCGCGTAGTTGCTGAAGGTTGCGATAAAGGCCACCGTGATTTTCAGCAATCGACATTTGATTGTCGTTAACAACAATGATAAGGTTCGTATCAAGTTCAGCGGCCATGTCAAGCCCTTCAAGCGCTTCGCCACCGCTTAGAGAACCATCACCGATAACAGCTATAACGTTTTCTGTACCATTCTGTAAGTCACGTCCCTTTGCCAATCCACAAGCCAAGCTAACCGAAGTAGAGGTGTGGCCAATCACAAAGTGGTCATGTTCGCTCTCAGTCGGTTCGGTATATCCCGATACTTCGTCGTATTCGTTAGCGTTGATAAAAGCGTTCTTTCGCCCAGTAAGCATTTTATGAGTATAGCTTTGGTGACTTACGTCGAACACGATTTTGTCTTCGGGTGAGTTGAACACGTAGTGCAGCGCGATAGTGGCTTCAACCATGCCCAAGTTAGGGCCGATGTGGCCTCCGTGTGCAGAAAGTTTCTGTAAGAGGTAGTGTCGAATCTCGGTGGCTAACACGTTTAACTGTTCACCGTTAAGCAACTTAACGTCAGCGGGAGTGTTGATATTTTCTAAATACATAATGTAAGGTTTAATGATTATGGTGCAAATTTATAAGCAAAATCTGTGAAGTCGTATACCATATTTACGGAAAAAATTACCAGAAAGCCAAAAACACCTTTTTGTTCATAACAAGGTATGAACTTTTTTGTGTAAGTTTGCACAACTTAATTATTGCAACGAAATGAACAAGCAACAACTTATTGACAACATTCGTGCTAAGCACTCTTTCCTTTGTGTTGGTTTAGACACCGACTTGAAGAAAATCCCAGAGCATTTGTTGAAGGAAGAAGACCCCATCTTCGCTTTTAATAAGGCTATTATTGATGCTACTGCTCCTTATTGTGTAGCCTATAAGCCCAATTTAGCATTTTATGAATGCTTCGGCCTAAAAGGCTGGACAGCCTTTGAAAAGACGGTGAAGTATATTAAGGAAAACTATCCCGAACAGTTTATTATAGCTGATGCAAAGCGCGGCGATATAGGTAACACCTCAGCCATGTATGCACGTTCATTCTTTGAAGAGATGAACATCGATTCGCTAACCGTAGCTCCTTACATGGGCGAGGATAGTGTTACTCCTTTCTTACAATACGAAGGGAAATGGGTAATACTATTGGCATTGACGAGCAACAAAGGTTCTCACGACTTCCAACTCTCTGAAGATAAAGAGGGCGAACGCTTATTTGAGAAGGTGCTGCGTCGTTCATGCCAATGGGCAAGTGATGAAAAGATGATGTACGTAGTAGGTGCAACTCAAGGGCGCTTGTTTGAAGACATTCGTAAGATTGTACCCCATCATTTCTTGTTAGTACCAGGTGTAGGTGCTCAAGGTGGTTCACTTGAGGAGGTTTGTAAGTATGGAATGACGCGCGAGTGTGGATTACTTGTCAACTCTTCTCGTGGCATTATATATGCCGACCATACCGAAAACTTTGCAGCCGTTGCTGCTGAGAAAGCACACGAATTGCAACAGCAAATGCAGCGTGAACTTGAAAAGGTTGGTTTATAATTCAGCTTCTTAACCATACAAAAGAAACGATGCTTGCCGCTATTCATTTACAATGAAGCGTGGCAAGCATCGTTTCTTTATCTTCTAAACTGTGGTATATCAATGGGAATGTTTCCTTGGCTGGCGGAAAGTTGTGTAAGTTCAGCCAAACATGACCATTCAGCAGCGTCGTAGACATCGATGTCAAGTGGTAGTCCGTTTTGTAAGCAATAGATAAGGCGTGCGTCCATGGCATAGTTCATCTCGTTAGGCACTCCTAATTGATGTCCCCTTTGCCATAGTTGTGAGGCGGGTGAGGTAGCAAACTTTTGCATGGCGCTTAATGCCTCATTGCCAGTTAAGAGTTTTTCTCCCTCTAATTGGATGGTGGGTAAGGGATATTTCTGTGCAAACCCCTTTGTGCCGCATACCGTTTGTAATCTATTGTAGGGGCGATTGGTGCTAACGTCCAATTGCAGAAGAATGCTCACGCCACGTTCAGTGAGTATAAGCGTATTATTAATATGCCCCAGTTCGGAGTTGCATTCGTTGGGGATTGTTATAGACGAGGAAAGCGAAACGAGTCGCATCATTCTGTCTTGATTGTGAAAGTCGAGTAGTTGGGCTATGGGGCCAATAGCGTGGGTAGGGTAGGGATTGCCACCATGTTGAGCGCACGAATGGATCATCCAATTGTGTTTCGTGTCGCCATGTTGTGGAGCAAATTTGTATTCATTCAAGTTGTGAATGTAGGCGCCTTCGCAATGCATTATTTGTCCGAAGAGACCGCGACGCTTTATCTCGAGCGTCTGTAGAGCGAAGAAGTCGTAACAACAGTTTTCGGCCATAAATAGGTGCCGCCTTGTCTTTTCAGCCGTTTCGACGAGTTGCCAACACTCGCGTAGTGTAGTGGCAGCAGGCACTTCTACTATTACGTGTTTGCCGCAGCGCATAGCCTCTGTTGCAATAGTGGTGTGCGAGCGCCATTCCGTGCAAATGTAGACGACATCAATGTCCTGCATGCTGCAGGCTTCAGCCCAAGCCTTTTCTCCTATAAGCACTTTAGCTTGTGGACGTCCGCTTTGCGTGAGTTTCTGATTAGCTAAGAGAACTCGTTGCTCATCGATGTCGACGAGGTAACGTATTTCAGCCCCATGAATGAAAGCATACCTTTCAAGCGTTTTCATGCCCCTTCCGCCTAACCCAATTAGAGCTATGCGTACAAGTGGTATAGGAGTACAAGCGAGATTTGCAACGGTTGGCATACGGAGAGCGTATAAAGGAGTTATAATAAAAAAGTGGACGCGTCATTTTCAGACACATCCACTTTACCACTTGGGTGTTACCTTTGCCCTTTGATAAGAACTATTCTATTAGAGCTTAAGAGTAAGGAGAATTACTTGCGGCTCTTACCGTAGCGGCTCATGAACTTGTCAACGCGACCAGCGGTGTCAACAAGCTTAGACTTGCCAGTGTAGAACGGGTGAGAGGTGCTTGAGATTTCAAGCTTTACTACGGGGTAAGTTTCGCCTTCAAATTCAACTGTGTCAGTTGTCTTGCAAGTTGAACGTGAAAGGAACATATCGCCGTTACTCATGTCTTTAAATACTACGGGACGATAATTCTCAGGGTGAATACCTTGTTTCATTTTGCTATAGCTTTTTTATGGTTTATCAAATTGTTATGGTAACAACTTAGTGTAATGGTCTGATAATCGGTTGCAAAAATACGCTTTTTTGTGTAATCTACAAAGGGGCGTGTTCAAAATTTTGCTACTTTTGCCTTCATGAAACGATATGTACTATTTATTTTTGTGTTGTCTCTCACCTTATGTGCGAGTGCGGGTCAGCGTATAGATGCTTATTTTGCGAAGATGCCACAAACGGTTTTGCCTTTGTTAGACAAGACGGCGCGGCTCGACCTACTCGACCTCTACAATAGCCACTTAACACCGAAAGTTGAAAACGTATATGGTGGTCAGTCTGCATTGCTATCCAAGACGGACGATTATATTCAGATTAGATGTACAGATGCCAGTTCGTGGCAGATGAAACTTTTGCCCGTGGCACATGACACGTTAATCGTATGCATTAGCACTGTTCGAGGGCTTAATACCTATTCAAGGCTTACCTATTATAGGGGGAGCGATTGGCACCAGGTAAAGCGTGACTTGCCCCAACCAGCGTTCAACTTGTTTGTAAAGTCAGCAGGGGAGACTCTTCCCACGCGTTTGCAATCATCTTTAGACGTACTTCGTAATTGCCCGATCCAATTGACGCTGAGTGAGCGCGAACCGATATTAACGTGTGCGCTAAGCCTTGCAGTGCTTCCCCTCGAAGCACAGAAGAATTTGACCCCTTTATTGCAATCGGTCAGGTATAAGTGGACTTCAGGTAAATGGGTATTGTTACCAAATAGATAGAGGACGCAAAATTGGGCGTTTCTGTGTCCAGTGTGAAGCAGTATTTGATAAGCTGCAATTTAGAGGGTGTCAAAATAAGATCAAGCTACTAACATTATTGAAAGTATTTTTCGCGTCAAATCATGTTATGACGCCCTCTCTATTAATTGCGGTACTCTTTAGTTCCAATCAATAAATTGTCCGTCTGCTGTGATACCTCGTATACTAATATCAAGGGTTTCACTTTCACGCGAGTTGGTGAAGAATATAAGAGTTGCTTCCCCTTTCTCATTTGTCATGATTTGAGGTGCCCATAAGAGAGTACGACGGGTGTCGGCTTTTGTTGGTAAATCAAATTTTCGGTAGTTGGGGGAATAGAATCTTATGGGAGGTGTGAAGCCCTGGATATTTCTGTATTCACATCCTTTTTCGTTGCGTGTGCGAAATTCATCGGAGCGTTCGTAGAAGTAAATGTAGTCAGAAAGGTCTTTGTTATCAGCATCTTTGCCTCGGTTTCGTCTTTTGTACGTTCCAGAGAGATTATCCTCAAAGAGTTCACTTCTCACAATAGTAACGTAGTCAAAGTCCTTACAAAAGCAATTACTCTCTTCGTTAAAGAAGGTAGGGTTAAGTTGATTATTTAATAAGAACTTATAAGTGTGTCCGTTAATGACGTACCCTCCGTCGTTCTTTTCTTGTCTTGATGAAATTTTGAAAGCTGGAGAGGTTGCGCTCTCGGTTTCGTTGATAGTTTCAGCTTTCTCAAGTTGTAGCGTATTATTGTATATTTCGAGGCCTTTGTTGTAGGAAGCCTCCGCTTCGTTATCAAAAGAAGAATTACCTATTGATAATTGGTGAGAAGCACTAGTTATGTTCCGATTATTCTTTTGACTATGGGGCTTACACTTTAGTTCCATTAGATTTAGAAATTCGAATATGTTTAAGTCGTTAAGGCCAAAGTCGCGAAAGCGTTCGCACTCTTTTTGAATGTTGTAAAATGTGAGTGATGCACGTATTCCTTTGTTTACACCACCGTCCCATGAGTATCGAGTGCCTGTTAGTCCTTTATATTTTCGTCTCGTGCTTACTGTTGCAGTTTTTAAGTTTTGCACTTTATAGGGAACGATTGTGTCTGTCCATTCAAAGTATTTAACATGATTGTTACTAACACTTGAAATATCTTTCATGCCCTGATAAGGGTGTATGGTCAGCATGTCGCACCAAAAGGGACGTAATTGAGGCGTAAGCCATCTGTCCAAATAGAGCCGGCACCATTTTTGTTGTTCCTTTTCAATCTTGTTAATTTTAAAGCGTGATAGATAATTTCCCTCAATGTTAGCGTTTACCATAAAAGCAAATTGTCCTGCATTATCGGTAGTAGTAGTTCCCTCAAAGCTTCCGCCAGTTACCTTTCCGTCTTCATAACCATAGGCTTTTAAATCAATCTTTGCTTTAGATAAGGGTCTACGTTTATTATAGGTATAAAGTGTTCCTTTAATCAGTAATTTATCTTCAATAGGTTGTAGAAGTTCAAAGCTATCTTTTTTACACATAGTGTCAAAAGAGTTTGCACACCAACCTTGCACCATCATGAGTAAGTCAAGCATACGGTGGTGAGCTGCATCATTCTTTTGAAAGTATAGGTCGGGACGATGGATGTAACCTCGTAATTCTGATGCTAATAGCAAGTTTCCACTGATTCCACCATCAGCGTTATTGAGTAAAGTAGTTGCTTCATCACGTGCTGCAAATGAAAGATTGGCATTGCGTATGGGCTTGCCCTTATTATCTTGAGCACGAATTATAACTACAGCAGGACTGAAAGGCTTGTACGCTCTTTCGTTTTGTAATACTTCAAGTTGAACAAATCTTGCACTATCGGTAGCTTCAATTGGCTTCCATACCAAGCGAGTTGACAGACTATGGCCTTGTTGGTTAAATAATTCGATTCGATTTACTCCTCCACGCAATGCGCTATAAGGAATAGAATGGTAGTTAGAATTCTTTTTTACGCTAAGCGTGTCGAAGTAGCAAGCATTCTCACGATTGAAGATGGCAAGTCCCAATAGCTCATTTTGTATGGAATCAGCGGTAATAATGCTAATGTTAAGAACGCTGTCTGCTTGTTCAGCCTTTAAAGCGTAAGACGCAGTGCTTTGGGGCAACTCATACTTTTGTGATTTATTTGTTTGCACTTTAGCATATCCTTCAGAGAAGTCGGCTGGAAGTTCAAAAGAACCCATACCTTCATGTTCAGGTAGTGCTTGTGTGCATATTTCCCCATCAGCATAATAAATATAGATGCTATCACAAGTAGGAAGCCCTGTTCCGTCAGTAAGTTTGAAGGCAATGCGTTGTGATGTTCCCTTCACGCGGTTTCCTCCTTCGGGGTAGAAATCTAACAACCTTTTCTTGTTATTGCTCATTTCGTATGGGCGAGGTTTCCCAATTGTGGGGTATTTGCGTTGTGTTGGAGCTAAAAGCGAGAGTTGTGAAAGGCTCAGATCTAATCCTTTCTCTTTTACGTGTTGAGGATTAGCGTCAGTAAAGACGGGTAAAACACGTGAAAAGCAGGCATAGCTTCCCCAATTAACCATTTCGCGCGTATAGGCTAAAATCTCGTAATAGCCTCCATAGGCGTAGGTGGGTAAGGGAATAGCGCCATGTGCCGTTCCCATACTATCAATTTTAAGTGTTTGCTTGGTTATTTGTTGTCCGTCAGCATTTAATAGTTCAACGTATAGCACACCGCTCAGTGTGGTGGGTTTGAGTGAAGAAGCACGTACAACATAGGCTTTGTACCATATCGTGTCGCCAACTAAGTAACTTGAACTATTGAAGTGCACATACACTTTTTCGCGTGGATAGGTATAATCAAATCTTGCAGCACTTTTAAACTTTTCAAAGAGTTGCTCTGTTTGATTACTTGTTTGTGCAGTCATTGAGACAACAAGTAATAGTAGAAAGTATGATAGTAGAAGAGTTTTCTTTTTCAAATTCATAGTTTTATGGCATGTTATGCTTAACTTTCTGTAATTAAAGGCTCGCATTCTTTACATGGATTGCCAACTTGGCTCAGCATAGCGTTCAAGTAACTTGGCGTTTGCCATTTGTGCCATGTACGACAATCCGTGTTAAAATTTGAGTGTAGTGTAAAACTGAATAGAAGTAAATTTCTTATCTACTCAAGAGTTGATTAGTTCCAATCAATAAATTGTCCGTCTGCTGTGATACCTCGTATACTAATATCAAGGGTTTCACTTTCACGCGAGTTGGTGAAGAATATAAGAGTTGCTTCCCCTTTCTCATTTGTCATGATTTGAGGTGCCCAAAGCAGTGTCCGTCGAACGTCTTTTTCCGTTGGAAGGTCGAATTTACGATAATTAGGCGAATAAAATTTTATTTCAGGTGTAAAACCTTGTAGGTGGCGAAACTCAATGCCTTTTTGATTGCGTGTTCGATATTCGTCGGAGCATTCATAGAAATAAATATAGTCAGTAAGATCGATATTATCAGCATCTTTACTTCTATTGTTTCTTTTATATTTGCCAGAGAGATTGTCTGCAAACATATCGCTCCGGACAATCGTTACAGATTCAAAGTCTTTGCAAAGCGTGTTAAGTTCTTCGTCAAAATAGGTGGAAGTTAAGTCGTTGTTTAACAATAGGCGGTATTCATGCCCGTTGATAATGTACAACCCCGTTTTTCTATCTTTATCTGGCTTTTCTTTCTCGTCAAATGGTGTGTTGCCATCAGCACCGAAACTTTCTAAAAATGAAGAACTTATGCTTGACTTCCCTTCAATATCAGAAACTAAACTTTCATTGGCTTGAGAATAAATGTCTCCTATGGATAGTCGTTGCAAAGAAGTTCCTATTCCCGTGGCATCTTTTGGGGATTTGTATTTACACTTTAAGTCAACGAGCTTAAGAAAAGCAAAAACGTTTAAATCGTTTAATCCGTAGTCGCGAAAGCGTTCGCATTCTCTTTGTATGTTATAGTAAGTAAGCGAAGCCCGTATTCCCTTATTGACACCTCCGTCCCATGTGTAGCGTGTACCTGTAAATCCATTATACTTTTTATGAGCGTGTACTGTGGCGGCTTTAAGGTTACTGACTTTATAGGGTAGTATAGTGTCTGTCCATTCGAAATATTTTACATTGTTTTTATTCTCATTATTATTGGATTGGTTGATTAATGTTTGCTTTTCGTTATAGATATATGGATGTATGGTCAGTTCTTCTCCAGTTAAAGGGTATAGAAGAGGGGTTAGCCAACGATCAAGAAAAATTTTACACCATTTTTTTTGTGGATTATTTGTGTCAGAACTAATTCTAAACTGTATAATATAGTCCCCTTTAACTTCCGTATTAGCAACAAAATTAAAAGATCAATGGTTGTCAGTAATGGTACTCCCTTCAAAATTCTTTTCATTTATTTTGCCGTCTTGATATCCATAAGCTTTTATATCAATTTTGGTATGAGGTAAGGGTTTGCGTCTATTGTATGAATAAAGTGTACCTTTGATCAAGTATTTGTTCTCGATAGGTTGTAATAATTGAAACGTATCTTTTTGACACATTGTGTCGAAAGAATTGGCATACCAACCTTGTACCATCATAAGAAGGTCTATCATACGTCTATGAGCTGCATCCTTTTTCGCAAAGTACAAGTCAGGACGATGAATATATCCACGTAATTCAGATGCTAAGAGTAAATTTCCGCCAATGCCCCCATCGGCATTGTCAAGTAAAGTAGTTGCTTCATCACGTGCTGCAAATGAAAGGTTAGCATTGGCGATGGCGTTACCATGTTTGTCTTTTGCACGTACAACTACGACGGCAGGGCTAAAGGCTTTATATTCACGTTGATTCTGAAGAACTTCAAGATGCACGAAACGAGTACTATCAATAGATGTGAATGGTGCCCAAAAGAGACGTGTTGATAGACTCTGCCCCTTCCAATTATAAAGTTCTATACGATTGACTCCACCGCGTAGTGCGTTAATAGGTATAAAGCGAGAATTAGCATTTTCATGTACAGTGATTGTGTCAAAGAAGCATGCATTTTCGCGGTTAAAGATAGCTAAAGCAAGAAGCTCATTCCTTTTAATACTATTCGTATTAGCTATAATTTGAATGTCAAGCCCTTCGTTATTAATGTTAGCTGAAATGGCGTACGCTGCATGAATGTTGGGTAACTCATATTTCTTAGATCGAATGGATTGAACCTGTGCGTACCCTTCTGAAAAATCAGCGGGTAATTCAAAGGAACCCATGCCGTCATGTTCTGGCTGAGCTTTTGTACATATTTTTCCATTAGCGTAATAAATAGTTATGCTATCATAGGCTGCTAGTCCCATGCCATCCGTTAATTTGAATGCAATTCGCTGTGATGCTCCGTTTACGCGATTTCCACCTTCAGGATAAAAATCTAAAAAACGTTTTTTATTGCTTGTCATTATGTAGGGGCGTGGTTTCCCTATAGTCGGATTTTTGCGTGGGGCTGGTGTTAGAAGTGATAATTGAGAAAGGTTCAGGTTCAATCCTTTTTCTTTTTTGTGTTGAGGGTTTGCATCTGTAAAAACAGGTAGTACACGTGAGAAGCATGCAGCACGCCCCCAATTAATCATTTCGCGTGTATAAGCTAATATTTCATAATATCCGCCATAAGCATAGTAGGGTAGTACGATGGCACCTTGTGCCGTTCCCATACTATCAATTTTAAGTGTTTGTTTAGTAATTTGTTGTCCGTCAGCGTTTAATAGTTCAACATATAGGACTCCGCTTAGTGTAGTTGGTTTTAGTGAAGATGCACGTACTACATAAGCTTTATACCATATAGTATCGTTTTGCAGATAACTTGAGCTATTAAAGTGCAGGTATACTTTCTCGCGTGGGTAGTTATAGTCAAAACGAGTTGCTTTTTTGAATTTTTCAAAGAGTTGTGTCGTTTGATCAGATAAGGATTGGCCTATTGAAGATAAAGAAATCAATAAGCATGATAATGTAATCAATATATGTTTTAGCATATTCTTTTGAATTAAACGACGTGTTACTTATAATTCGATTTTGATTAAGTAGGTCTTCAAAAGTAGTTTCTTTTAGTTCCAATTAATCAGTTCCCCCTCTTCTGTGATGCCGCGCACGCTGATATCAAGTGTTTCGTTCTCGCGAGCGTTGGTAAAGAGTATGATAGTTGCTTCGCCCTTGTCGTTTGTCTTAATCTGTGGTGACCACAAGAGCGTACGGCGTGTATCGTTCTTTGAGGGCAAATCAAACTTTCGATAGTTGGGCGAATAGTATTTAATGGCAGGCGTAAATCCTTGAATTTGACGTGACTCTTTGCCACGCCCTGTGCGCCTTCTATATTCATCGGAGCTTAGAAACAAATAAATTTTGTCTTTTTCGTTACTAAAACGCTTCTCTTCACCGCTTACACCATCAATGCGCAAATTGCTTTTAACGATAGAAGCAGATTTGAAGTTTGAGCAGAGCTTATCATCCTCATCTCGAAAGAAAACCGATGGAGGAAGATTGTTAACGTAAACGGTGTAATTGTGTCCTTTAATCGTAAAACTCAGTAGTGTATTATCTTCGTTCTCACTTGGATTATCATTATTATTTATATCTTCGTCATTATTTTGAGTCACTTCGTTGTTGCTTAAGCTTTGACTATTTGTAGAATTATTATGTGAATGACTATTTATGGCATTTTCTACCTTACTATTAGTAAGTGTATAGTATTCTTCCGCATAAGTTGCCATATTTGAAGTTATTTGAGAAGAGTCCATGGTGTAGTCGCTTCCGTTATAACTTAGTTTCCAATTCATAATGTCGAAAAATTGGAAAATGTCTAAGTCATTAATACCGAAATCTCTCAGGCGTTCGCATTCACGCTGCACGTTATAGTAGGTTACGCAGTGTTTAATTCCATTTCGCTCGCCACCATTAAAGGTGCTACGGCCGCCTTGTAGTCCTTTGTATTTTTTGACATGTGCCACGACTTCGGCAGGCTTAAGCACCGAAAAGCGAAAGGTCTTAATCGTGTCTTTCCACTCAAACAGATCAGCCTCCTTTGTATCGGCAGCAGTGTTTGTGTAATTGGGGTTGTTTGTGGCATATTCGTACGGCTGCAGGCTCAGTTGTGGGCCTCTGATAGGGCAGAGTGGGGGAGCAAACCAACGGTCAAGCGAAAGTTTGCTCCATTTGCGCTTGTTATTTTCGTCCCGAAGTTTGAAGGTAACTAAGAAGTCTCCTTTCAATTCCGTTTTCGCTTCAAAAGCGAATCGCCCTTTGTTGTCAGTTTTGGTTTGTGCCTCAATGCCAGTAGTACCAACCTTCCCATCGTTGTATGCATATCCCATAAGGTTGATATAAATATTGGGGTAAGGTTCCTTCTTGTTGTTGTACTTGTAAAGTGTACCTTTAATCAACAAACTATCTTCTATGGGCTGACGAAGCGCAAAACTTTCGCGTTGACACATCACATCAAAAGAGTTCGCTTGCCACCCTTGTACCAACATGAGGAGGTCGAGCATGAAGCGATGCGCGGCATCATTGCGCTCAAAATAACGATCAGGACGATGAATATAACCACGCAGTTCAGAAGCTAACAACATGCTGGCCTCAATACCCCCATCGGTGGTGGTGATAATGTTGCTCGCTTCGTCGCGTACAGCCACAGAAAGGTTGGCATTCTTTACGATATTTCCGTCACCACGTGTGGCTTTAAGTACTAATGCTACGGGGCTAAAGGGATCGTATGCGCGTTGGTTTTGTTTAACTTGTAGTGAAACTTTGTGTGCAGCTTCACGCTGATTGAGCGGATTCCAAACTAATCGTGTTGCAAGTCCCTGTCCCTCGATGTTGAAAAGTTCGAAGCGACTCACCCCCGCGCGAAGGGCTTTGTTGGGAATGAAAAGTTCAGTTCCTGTTTGCGGGTTGACAGTAAGCGTGTCAAAGAAGCAGGCATTTTCGCGATTAAAGAGTGCAATAGCTAAAAGTTTATGAAGCTCGCAAATGCTGTCTGCAGCAGTTACTTTAATGGTGATTCCTTCACTACTATGTTCAGTCACTCCTAAATAGTAATCAGCAGTGCAATTGGGTAAATCGATTTGACTCTTTTTGATGCCATTAATGCGTGTATAGCCTTTGTCAAAGTCGGCAGGTAGAAGGAACGTCCCCATCCCATCGTGTAAAGGTTGTGTGGTCGTACACAATCGTCCGTCAGCATAAAAAATAGAGAGCGTGTCTTCAACAGGAAGCCCCGTACCATCAGTAAGTTTAAAAGCTATAAGTTGTTCTACGCCCTTAACGCGTTCTCCGCCTTCGGGATAGAAGTCGAGCATTCGCTTTTTGTTTGTGGTCATGCCATAAGGACGTGGTTGTCCTATGGTAACCGTTTTACGAGGCTCTGGTTGTGGAATGGAGAGTTGTGAAAGGTCAAGGTCAAACCCGTGTTGCTTTTTGTGTTGTGGATTCTCGTCAGTAAAGACAGGTAGCACACGTGAGAAACAAGCATACTTTCCCCAATTCACCATTTCACGCGTATAGGCTCTCACTTCGTAGTAACCTGGGTAAACGGCATCACCTAATGGAATAGCTCCTTGAGCCGTGCCCATGCTGTCAATTCTGAGAACTTGATTAACAACGTTTTGTCCGTCTGCATTAAGTAGTTCAACATAAAGCACTTTGCTGAGTGTAGTGGGTTTGAGCGATGATGCACGTACTACGTATGCTTTGTACCAAATGGTATCGCCCGTAAGGTAAGCTGTGTTATCAAAATGAACATACACTTTTTCACGAGGATATTTATAGTCAAATCGTGCAGCTGTTTTAAACTTTTCAAAGAGTTGTTCCGTTTGTTCATGCAGTGATTGTGCATGGGTGCTGGTGTTCAGCAAGGTGCAGAGCAAAAATAAGAGGATACGCAGAGATCTATATTTATACATCTTCATCATACACTTTGGTGCCTTATGGTAAATATACTCAATAGTGTGTAGAGAACTTGTCTCTATTATTGAAGTTGTCTAAACTTTTATGAAATTCAAGATTTGCCTTTATTTTTGAATCGATTTTGTATAAGATAGGCTGCACCTCAGCAAAAATCTCAAGCAAGCTTGGCTTTT
>OGHM01000703.1_pt1 | contig 16553 bp, 18 predicted proteins | sample 1571531 | NCBI WGS metagenome assembly OGHM01 (sample SAMEA2582031, study PRJEB24529) | metagenome | biome: Human gut stool | place: China | collected 2011 | reverse complement strand
ACCACACCCAAAAAGCCGGATGCGATCTTTGTGACCTTATTTTCCGTGGGCTGTTCTGTGCCGGATGCCGCTGCTTCTTCGGCGGCTTTCTTGGCTTCTTCCTCGGCTTTCAGCTTGTCCTGCTCTGCCTGTGCCGCCGCTTCCTTTTCAGCGGTATAAGCGTTTGCATATACCTTGATACTTTGGATCAGTTTGTGAAACACACGCTGCACATCCACTGGTATATCCGGTACATGGACGACATTATTATCGTCGGGCACGACAAGCAGGAGCTTGCCAGAATCCGGGATGAGATCGGAGCATTCCTGCGCCGGGAGCTAAATTTGGCCTTGAACAGAAAAACCAGCATCCAGCCATTGAAGCAGGGCGTGGAGTTTGTAGGAATGAAGGTGTGGCCGACACACCGCCGCCTACGACACGCCACAATCCGAGGCATTAAGCTGCGGCTGTCGCAAGTGCTGGCGGAATATGAGGAAGGAAAGATCACGGAAGAATCCGTTGAAAGAACCATCGGGAGCTATCGCGGTGTTCTGAGCCATTGCGAGTGCATGAGCTTGCGGCATAAGCTAAATCAAACGTATGGGAAATTCTACGAGATCAAGAAAGAACGAGGTGAAAAAGAACATGGCAATCAAGACGTACAGTTTGAAGAAGGATGGGAAGACCTATCTGGCACCCTGCTTTCAGGTTAAGGAATTTGTCTGCAAGGCATCTGATACCATCCTGATATCCGAAGTTTCAGGAAAAGCTTCAGGTGTGCAAAGATTTGTTGCACGGCTTTGATTTCAGCGGTTTTATTGGCGGTTCGCCGCTGGTCATGGCAAAACTGGTGACAGGCGGTGTGAACTTTGTGCTGGATGCAAAAGCACCCAAGCGGAAGGACTTGTTCCTGCGAGAAGCGATGCTGCTGAAGCAGTCGCACTCCCTGTGCTCCAGCATGACCACAGAACAGGAGCGTCATGAAGCTGCCTACATGGAAGCCGCGTGTTCTACCGTTGTAAAAATCACCTACGGTGGCAGCGGCGGAAAGACGCTCTCGTTGAAAGAAATTAACGCCCAAATCAACGCGCTTCTGAAAGCGAGTATCCAGAGCCAAGGTGTGATAAGCCTGTTTGACAGCAAGCAAACCGATGAAAATATCAGCTTGTTTGACCCGGCGGTGCTGGATGAAATCTCCAAAATGAAAGAAAAGAACATTGCCGTAGAAATTTTGAAAAAACTTATGGCAGAGCAAGTTTCACTGTATAAACGGACAAATGTTGTGCAGTCTCAGAAGTTTTCAGAAAAGATTACATAGTTGATGAACTCTTACTACAATGGCTTGATTACAAACGAGGAGGTCATCAAGGAACTTCTGAAAACGGCACAGGAGATTACAGAACTGTATAACAACGGTAAAAAGCTGGGCTTGACGCAGGAAGAACTGGCTTTTTACGATGCTCTGACAAAGCCGGAAAACATAAAGGACTTCTATCAAAATAATGAATTGATTGACTTGACCAGAGAACTTACGGAAATGCTGCGCAAAAATCGGACGATAGACTGGCAGAAAAAAGAAACTGCCCGTGCGAGTATGCGTAAGATGGTGAAGCACTTGCTGAAAAAATATAAGTATCCACCGGAAGATTATGATACAGCAATCAGCACGGTTATCAGCCAGTGCGAGATGTGGACAGATAACATGACAGCGTAAAATGCGAGAAATATTGTTGATTTCCTCTTGACAATACATAGTCCAACTCTTAAAATGATTTTAGAGAATACTATTATTGAAAATACGAAAGGCTGTTTTATGGGAAAGATGATCTTAGATGACCTCCGCAAGCGTCTGGAACGTCTGGATGAAGATGCTGACCTGATGATCGACAACAATGACCGATATCAGATGGTGATTGTGGGCGGCAGTGCGTTTATTTTGTTGGGCAAGCTGACCCGCGCTACCCATGATATTGATGCCTTGAGCGTTCCGAAAGAACTGTACAGTTTGCTTGGCAAGTACGACATCAACACCGATGTGGAAGCCTACATCGACAATTTCCCGTATAACTTCCAAGACCGGCTTCAGCCGCTACCCTTTGGTGGTACAAAGGTGCAGTTCTATACACCCAGTCTGGAGGACTTGGTGATTGCAAAGCTGTGCTCTTTCCGGGACACCGACAAGGCAGACGTAGAGAGCGAGGCTGTGCGGAATTCGTTGGATTGGGATTTGCTGGAACACCTTGCAACGGATGAGGATGAGTTGAGAGCCAGCATCTTGAACGACTGGCGGTATCGGGATTTTTATATCCGTTATCAGGAGTATGTGGAGAGGTGGAGACCATGCGAAAGCTGACATTTGAGGGTTTCTTGAAGCAGTATGTGGCAGAGCTTGCCGGGATGCAGACGGCAAGCGTCCATAAGCTGGCGGATTGTCTGAACGAAAATCCCCGCCTGAAAGAACCGCTGTTTCTCTATGCGCTGGCCTTTGATAAAGTGGATTTGCTGCTCCGCTACACCGCAAACAGCACGATTGCTGCGGAATATGAGCAACTTTCTAATCTCTATTCGCTGGAGCAAATGCTGGTGCTTCTTGAAAAGCAATCATCAGAACTGCCGGAAGGCTATCGGAAAGTCTGGCGCAGCTATTGCTCGGTGCGGGATGCCGCCCTTGCAGACAATGACACAAAAGAGTTGATCCATCGTCGGGTATTGGAACTTCAGCAAAAAAAGAAACTGACGAATTATCGCCTTTACACAGACTTGAAGCTGAATCCTGGCAACATGAACGCATGGCTCAAACACAACGATTCCAGCAAAATGAGCCTCGACTGTGCACGGCAAATTTATAAATATGCGAAAAACTATCAGCTGGCAAACTGAGAGGAAAATGCAAAATGTATAGACCTGAAAATTTATCAATAGATGGAACAAGATTTTTGGGAAGATGGAATGGTATAGTTCCAGTGTATGATGTGTTTACAATGCAAGGATTAAATGCAATTGTTGGGTGTGTAAAACACAATAATGCAGCGTATGGTACCGTTCTGTATAGAGGGCAAACAGAACTACATCCTAAATTGATACCGAGTATTTTACATGGAAATCCTGATAGAGAGGAAAGAAAAAGACGAGAAAAAGAAGTCAATTTATATGTGAAAAATATTCTAAGTGATACCCTAATGCAAGGAACACTCCACTTCGGAGATGATCTTGAGGAACGAGCTAATTATAAGAAAATTGTAGTTGAGGCAATGCTACAACACTACGGTGTAAGAACATACTGCCATGACTTTGTTGATAACCACTGGACTGCATTATGGTTCTCTTTATATGAATTAAAGAAAGAACGGGAAAAAGACCAAAGTAAGAAAACAGATTATTATAATTATTACTATCAAAAAAGAAAGCCTTTTTTAAACAAAAAATGTCCGAAACCAGCTTGTTTGGAACTTGATGCGGTAAAAAAAGTACAGTTGCCAGATGAACCGGATTATGAAGATGAAACTGATCCTGAATTTGAAAAGTGCAATGCATATAAAAATCTAATTAAAATTGAAAATTCCGATGAAAAGGAGAAAAAACTTGAACATGCGCGACAAGTTAGAATAACCGGAATAAAGAGCAGAAACGAACGGAAAAGAGAAAACTGGGAAAAGCAGAAGCAAAGTATAAAGCTAAGGAATAACGAGGCACAATTGCAATATGAACGAGACAAGTGCTCAAATATTTCATATGCATATCTTATCTTATATGTTGCGGACACACAAGGAGAGTGTTTTAGAGGTGTGTATGCGGGAACGGAAACGATGACGATAGATTTAAGAAAAGCTCTTCCGTCAGTGATTTTGAGACCATGTGCGCAACACGGTTGGATAGTAAAAAAGTTGTCCAGAGATGGCGACTTAAGCCGGAATGTGTCATGCGTACTTAGAATGCAAGTCGATTTGGTTGATAGAATGTTAGGTAACGGAGAATTGGTTCAACAGAAAAACTTCTTTCCTTCAATCAAAGAAGATAGCGGATATAGAATTTTACTTGGGCGCGAACAGATTGCACCATTTGGAAATCCGAAACACAAATCGAAAAAGGATGAGCCATCACTATTTCCGTATTCTACATTCCAACATTATATCGAAAAATAGACAACAGGAGATGTGAAATATGACCGCCGTAATCTACGCCCGCTATTCCAGCGATAACCAGCCTGAAGAATCTATCGAGGGGCAGATTCGGGAATGCACGGCCTATGCGGAAAAGAACGGTATCACGGTCATCAAACACTACATTGACCGTGCATTCTCTGCAAAAACGGACAATCGCCCGGAGTTCCAGCAGATGATCAAAGACAGCGGCAAGAAGCTGTTTGATGTTGTTCTCGTCTGGAAATTTGACCGCTTTGCCCGGAACCGTTTTGATAGTGCAAACTACAAGATGGTTCTGAAAAAGAACGGTGTCCATCTGATTTCTGTTATGGAACCCATTGCTGAGGGTTCACAGGGCATTCTGGTGGAAACCCTTCTGGAAGGTATGGCGGAATACTATTCCGCAGAGCTGTCCGAAAAGGTGATTCGCGGTCAGACCGAGAACGCTTTGAAAGGAAAGTGCACTGGCGGTACGGGAACTATCGGCTATAAAATCGACGAGGACAAGTTTTATCATCTTGACCCGCTGACCTCGCCGCTGGTGTTGGAAGCCTTTCAGCGGTATGACAACGGCGATAAAATGGTGGAGATCGTAAACTTCCTCAACGACAAGGGTGTCCGCAATATGCAGGGCGAAAAAATCATTTATCTGCTTAACTACTCGGATGATGAGCAGACTGTTACCTGCCATGCAGACGGTCTCAAGAAGCTTTACGACGACAGTACAGTATCAGCAGGCGATTGTATAGCTCTTGCACCATGGGATTTCTGTATTCTTTATACTGATTAGCCCACAGGTTATATCCTATACTTTTAGCTGCAGATAAATATTTCACAAAAAGCTCATTATATAAGGTCTCAATTATTAATTTTTTCATAAAATTTATTAAGTCTTTTGTTTTGGTGTTGTTTGAATTATTTTTCAGTGTTATAATTTCAAGCGGATTAAAAAGGTGGTTTTATGAAGAAAATACAGAATAAGCTTATAGAGCTTTTCAACCGCTACAAGCATGTGTGGATTTTATCATACTTTATCATATATCTGACCTGGTTTGGATATTTAGAGCGCACTGTTACCACACATTATCACTTGATTCATCTTCCGATAGATGATTATATACCGTTTTGTGAATACTTTGTTATTCCTTATATCATGTGGTTTGGCTATGTGGCCTTTGGAATTGCTTTCACGGCATTACATGACAAAAAAGAATTTTACAGACTGTGTGCGTTTTTATATACCGGTATGACCGTATTTTTAGTTATATCAACGCTCTACCCGAATGGTCACAATTTAAGGCCTTATTATTTCACGCACCACAATATGTTTACAGCGCTTTGCGAGTGGCTTTATTCCACTGACACACCGACGAACCTGTTTCCGAGCATTCACGTATACAATTCGCTCGGCATTCATTTTGCGGTGATGAACAGCAGCTATTTCAAGGATAAAAAGCACGTTCAGCACGCATCCTTAGTGCTTTGTGTTCTGATTATACTGTCTACCATGTTTATCAAACAGCACTCAGTATTTGACGTTTCAACAGCCTTCATGCTTGCTTTCGTAATGTACAATGTGGTCTACATCAAAAACTGGATGCATCTGCCACAGAAAAGTGGAAGCTTTCAGGATGCAGCAAACAGCAAGGTTCGTGTTTAATTTAATGATTGCAGCTTACAATTCAAAAAGACATCAGCCGGAATTTATACCGGTTGATGTCTTTTTATATTTCACTCATAAGAATGCATGACTCTCACAGTCTGCATATCTGTCCTGTTATCTGACTCTCTCCCTGCTGTAGTCGAGCACCTTGTCCACAGTGGATTTTATTTCTACTGAATTTTTCCTCTGAGTCGAAATTTCTGCGTATGCATCCTCTATCTGCAGCTTATTGCGCTCCTCAAACTTGATAATCTCCTCCTGTGTATTGCGGATTGACACAATCTGCTGTCTGCATGCTTCTATCATGTCAACTGAAATCTCGTCACACTGTGAAAACACATGATTGAGCTCCACTCCCTGCTTCATGAGCTTTGTCGTGGCAACATTGTTGTCCTTTAGAAGCCCTACAAGGTGACTCACCTGCTCTTTAAGTGCACTAATCTCAGCTTTTGCCTCTGAAAGCTCCTGTTTAACAGCATCAATTGCACTGTCATATGAAACAGATGCCTCCCTTATACTCTCAGCAGCCTCCACGAACAGCTTCCCCTGCTCTCCCAGCATGCCCGCCTCTATGGCAGCATTGAGTGAGAGAACACTCATCTGCTTATTCTGTTCCTTCATCTGCGCAGCTATATCCGCACAGCTATCCACATGCTCCTCAAGCCTGTCCGATGTCTCCGGCAAGCTCTTAGCCGGAGCTGTAAAATGCTTATTGTTTTCGACAAGCGCACATGTATCCTCATGCTGTGTGGCAATTGCCTTTGCTGCACCCTCAAGACTTGTAAGATTGTCCGCAGCCGCCTTTACACACTCTGTAAAGCTGTCGTTTAAGGCTGATATGGCATCCATGCTGTCCTTTGAAAACTCCACCACATTATTTGCATTATCATTTAACTGCTTAAGGGATGACTCCTGAAGCTGTCTTGATTTTTCCAGCTCATCAAAATCAGCCTCTATAAGCTTTGATTTTGCATTTACATTCTCGAAAAATCCCCTGTCATTATCCAATTGTTCCTTCATATACGCTAATTCCTCAGCGGATATTTTTGCTCTGTTCCCAAACACTGATCTATTCTCCTTTACCGGTTACCTTTTTTAAATATATCGATGATACCTTTTGACCCTTTAATCATATAATATCACTTATAATACTGTATTTCAAACTGCAGTGACTCATTTTCCCTGAATACATTTATCTTTGGTGAATATACTACGGACAGCACTATATTATTGAACCTTCCTCTTTGTGCAGCTTCAAGCGCGTTTGAACCAAACCTTTGCCTGATATAATCAAAAAAGCTTTCTATATCACCAAAGTAAATTGCATTGATTGGCGTGCCATATGAGGATATCAAAGAAAGCCTAAGCACATTGTTGTTTTTACCAACTACCCACATGCGGCTCACACGTAGATTTTTGTCTGCAAAAACAGGCTTTGGATTGTCCTTTCCAAACGGTGCCAGTACTGAAAACTCAGACACCAGTCTCATTGATACATAATCCACCGGCATCGGCACATCTATATGTATTTTAGGCACGAGGTCATCGTCAGTAAGCGATGCATACTCATTTATTCTCTGACGGAATGGCTCAACGTTTTCTTGTGGCAGTGAAAGTCCTGCTGCCATCGGATGGCCTCCAAACTTCGTGAACAGCTCACTGCATTTGCACATTTCCTCATACATGGAGTACTCCTCTATCGAGCGCCCTGAGCCCTTTACTCCGTCCTCACTCTTTGTGAGTATAAAGGTTGGCTTATTGTATCTCTCCCTGATACGGCCTGCTATGATTCCAGCTATGCTCTCATGTACATCCGGCAGATATATGACAAGCACCCTGTCTTTTTCATAATTGTCCCTCTCATATATCTCAACTGCGGTTTCCACACCCTTTGCAGTCATTTCCTTCCTGTCATCATTGAGCGCTACAAGCTCAGATGCGATGCGCATGGCCTCCTCCTGCCTGTCACATAAAAACAGCTCAAGTGCTCTTTTAGCTGTATCCAGACGGCCTGTCGCATTGACACAGGGTCCCAGTACAAATCCAAAATGATATGCCTCTACATTTTCAGCCTCTATATTACAACATTCAAGCAGGGCTTTCATGCCGATATTTGTCGTATGATGAATACTCTTTAAACCGGCCTTTACGAGTATACGGTTTTCACCAGTCAGCGGCATGACATCACCGACTGTTGCAAATGCCACATTCTCTATAAAATCCATGGCCTCTTTCTCATCTATGCCGATTTTTCTATATAGTAATATGACAATTTTCCAGGCAACAGCTGCTCCGCAAAGCTCCTTGTACGGATAGCTGCACTCTATCTGATGCGGATTTACAACGGCATCTGCTTTACTCTCCTTGTAAATCTTTATACCCTTTATATCTTCAAAAGGCACTGCATGGTGGTCTGTTACGAGAACTGTCATACCAAGCTCCTTTGCATGGGCAATTTCCTCAATCGCAGCAATTCCGTTGTCACAGGTGACCACAGTATCTATTCCATCCTCATATGCCTTGTCAATCAGGTGCACATTCAGACCATATCCATCCTTCACTCTGTCTGGAATCATATAATCCACACATGCCCCGGCTCTTTTAAGTGCCTTCACAAGAACGTATGTAGTCGCCGATTATCCTGATTTTGGCCTTGTCAGCTATCTTTTGGGCAAGAATGTCAACCAGCCTCTGACCATCCTTTAAAAGAGCCGGGTCTGCAATGTCTGAGATTTTGCCGTTTAAAAATTCATTTACCGCGTCATCTCCTATCACACCTCTGTTTCTGATTATCCGAGCCGTCACCTGATCTATTCCAAACTTCGCTCCGATTGCCGCAAAATCAGCCTTCTTCGCACTAACATACCACTTTGCCATAATCTACCCTTTCCAGTCTCAGCCCACACGCCGGTGCTGTGTAGCCTGCCTGTGCCCTATCCTTTGAATCTAAAATTTCCATCACAGCATCCGGATTTTTCCTTCCATCGCCCACCTCGATAAGCGTTCCTGTGATGATTCTTATCATATTCTGTAAAAATCCATCTCCGGTGTAGCTGATAACAATATCAGCGCCTGTTTTTTCTATATCAATAGAAAAAATTGTCCTGACCGTTGACTTTTTCATATGTCTGTTGCCACAAAAGGCCTTAAAATCATGCTCTCCGAGAAGATACGCTGCTGCTTTTTTCATCCGGTCTATGTCAAGCGGCTTATCATAGTCGTATACATATTTTCTCCTGAACACATCTGACACAATACCGGTGTGTATTGTATACACATATGTCTTTGAGACGGCATTGTACCTGGCATGAAATCTGTCAGGCACATTTGAAATAGCTGTCACCGCAATATCTGCCGGCAGATGCTCATTCAGCCATATAAATATCTCATCCTTTGAAAAATGCTTCGGCATGTGAAAGCTTGCCACCTGCCCCATCGCATGCACTCCCGCATCCGTGCGCCCTGAGCCTATGACCTCAACCGGCTTTCCTGCCAGTGTGGAAAGCACATGCTGAAGCTTTCCCTGTATTGTATCATCTGTGGATTTCTGCACCTGCCAGCCCTTGTAGCGTGTGCCGTCGTATGCCACAATTATCTTGTAATTTTGGGTTTCTGTATTCATATAATTGTCTTTCTTTATCTGAAAAATAGGGTTGTGAATAGTTACTTTTACTTTATATAATATCACATCATTTTTTCTCTTGCCAGCACTGTTTTGCTCCTTTAATCCAATTAGGCAAGCTCAGCAATACGTGTCACCGCGACATATATATTTGATATCTCATACCATGTATTGTAGTCCACCACACCCGAAACCGGAAGTCCGAATACAGCCTGAAATTTTTCCACGGCCGCCTTTGTCTTTGGTCCGTATATTCCATCCGGCACAATAGACGGAATGGCCGGATATGCCTTTGCGATGCGGGCGAGCTGCTTTTGTATCTGGTATACATTCTGCCCGGACGAGCCTATGCCTATATTGTAGCCAGGCCATGACGCCGGGATTCCTGATACAGCCTCCGCTGTATTGATATACATGTTGCTTCCGTAAAAGTATCTGAGTATCTCAATTGCACTGTAGCCCTGGTCACCGAGACTTTTAGAGCCCCACTGTGTCATCCAGCTCGGACAGGAAACCTTCTGTCCGTCACAGTACTGCGTCAGAATCGGCTGCTTCACATTAGGTCTCGACAAATAGTTTTCAAACATTTCATTTACTATCAGCGAGATATTGTCATATATATTTCTGCCATAGATGAATTTGTGGTCATATGCCGTGGACGAAGTGATATTAAAATTATAGCCCTTTCCGCGATAAAACTCCGTGTATATCCTGTTTAACGTAAATGACATAATCGCAAGCACATTTGCCCTTATAGTGGCATCAGGCCAGGTCGCATATATCTCACTGGAAGCTACATTTTTGATGTAATCCTTATATCTGACATAATAATTTGCCGCTGTGGAATCCGATGGTGCCCCATCATGCACAATAACATATTCCGGAATCACAACACGATTAAGTACAATCTCACCGGTCTCAGCAACCGGCATAATCTCCGGCTCAGGTATCTTGGCAGGATAATCACCGTAGAGTGTATGTGCCGGAATAACAATATTGTCCACATCATTTCCCGGTGCATCAAGTACTTCCAGCTCAATATCCTGTATGGAAAGTCTGTCGGGCATCACCTCAACGCCCGAAACCGTGATATTTCTGTATCCGCTAGCCGAAACGGTTACCGTCACCTCCGAATACGGCTGTGACTCACTGGGCGACATAGAATACTCAAGTGGCGGAGTGGCAATCTCAACTGCCTCTATGCTTCCCGATTCGTTGGTGTCAGTCTCCTCTATCTTTCCCTGCGGATCCCCGGAATAGCTGACTGACACCCTTGCATCCGCAACCGGCGTCCCCATGTTTTTCTGTCGTACTCTCACCTGAAGCCGCCCCTCATCAATTGACTCCTGTTGTAAAATGTGCAGATTTTTCATAAATATTATTACCTTAATATCTTTTTACAATAATATGCACAAAGTGCAGCGCATATGATATAATGAGCGTAAGCAAGGAGCAGTGCCAAATTGAAAATATATAAAAATGCCAGCTTGCTGAGCACTTTTTATATATTTTTAATTTGATAGGGCGACTGCCCGTACAGTCAGGAAAATCTCAGATTTTTCTGACTTGCACTGCGTATGACACACTTAGCACCATTTGTCAATTTTATTAATATTCAGGAGGAAAATTATGCATACATTTCAACCATATCCAATCGACATGCTCGATATCAATCCATTCACCAAGCTCAGTAAGGAGTGGGCTCTCGTGACAGCCGGCGACAAGGAAAAATCAAATACCATGACTGTTTCATGGGGTGGAACCGGTGTCCTCTGGGGCAAAAATGTCGTATTTATTTTTATCAGGGAATCAAGATATCCTAAGGATTTCATAGACAATGGTGAGTTTTTCTCACTTTCTTTCCTTAGCGAGAAATACCGCGATGCCTTAAAATACTGTGGTGCTCACTCAGGACGCGGCGAAGATAAATGGTCAAAGGCCGGTCTGACTCCTGCTACACGCCATGGCATACCATATCCGGATGAGGCAAATCTTGTATTCCTCTGTCGCAAGATGGCTGCTGTGCCTATTGAGGAGGCTTCATTTACAGACAAAGCCATTATGCATCAATGGTACGGCGATCACGATATGCACACTATGTATGTTGGTGAAATTATTGAGGTTGCGGCTCGCTAATTTATTGCAATACTACGGAATGAGGTCTGCATATGTATGTGTTTGTGCGCTCAGTACTACGTGGCCAAGATTCTGTAAGAATTATGCTTTTATGTTTTCTATGCTTGACGAAACCGGCTTTTATGCGCCGTCCGTGGCGCATAACGCCTTGCCCTGCCATCCATGGCAGGGCATTTCTGTGTTTCATGGCATAATTCTAACAATATCTAAGTCACTTCGTAATCGCTTATAAATACATATTAGGGTTCTTCTCGTCCCTTACTCTTTGACAATATATATAGATTAGCCAACTCTTTAAAATGTATCACGGCATAAGGGGCAATATCTGCCAACAGATATTGCCCCCTTATTAATACCATAATCTAGCGGCAGCCGGTACTCATAGCCTCAATGGCCACGGCACCACCACGCACAACAGAGATATGCTTGTACTGTGACTTGAGCAGGGCTATAAGATCATCATTGCGGTGCTCTGTAAGCTTGCTCTCTAAGATCACGCTGTCGGCATTCTTATCCACCACGTCAATATTAAAAACCTGCGCTGTCTGGAAGATATCGGTGATTTCCTCGCGGGTGAGCTTAGATACCCTGACATAGAGGATTTCCTTCATATGCAGAGGCACATCAGTCAGGTCAATAACCTTGATGACCTCAACCATTCTGTTAAGCTGCTTTTTTATCTGCTCAAAGGTAATATCATCGCTTGTAACGCAAATAGTCATTCTGGAAATAGTCTCATCCTCTGTTGTTCCAACCGTAAGAGACTGTAAATTGTAGGATTTTGCAGAGAAAAGTCCGGAAACCTTTGCCAAAACACCGACCTGATTCTCCACATAAAGTGCAATCCATCTGTTTTTCATTTCAATATTATTCATCTTCCGCACCTCCTACTTTAAAATCATTTCGCTCATAGGATTTCCGCTCTTGACCATTGGAAGGACAATCTCATCCGTAGCAATCATAAACTCAATAATTACAGGTACATCCTTGTATTTCTTTGCTTCTGCAAAGGCTGCATCAATATCCTCTTCCTTTTCCACGCGGATTCCGTGTCCACCATAGCTTTCAACAAGCTTGATGAAATCAGGTGTATATGGCGGACATGCCTCGTTTGGTCCCTTGCACTCTGCCGGGCAGCCCTTTCTTCTGCGAAGACAGGTTGCAGAATATCGCTTGCCGTAGAAAAGCTGCTGCATCTGGCGCACCATGCCCAGGTAATAGTTGTTGAGCACGCAGATGGTCACTCCTGCCCCCTGTACAACTGAGGTGGCAAGCTCCTGTATATTCATCTGAAGCCCACCATCACCGCTTATGCATACAACATCCTTGTCAGGATTTGCAATCTTGGCACCTATTGCTGCCGGAAGACCAAAGCCCATTGTTCCAAGACCTCCCGATGTAAGAAGCTGGCTGTTGCTGTCAAGCTCTATGTACTGTGTAGCCCACATCTGATGCTGACCTACATCTGTAACGTAGATTGCATCCTTATAGTTCTTGTTGATATGCTCCATAATCATCTGAGGTGTCATGCCCTTGTCTCTTCTCATGCCAAGAGGATTTTCCTCATCCCATGCCTTAATCTGCTTCTGCCACTCAGCAGTCTTTTTCGGCTCAGCCCACTCGTTTAACTTATCGAGTGCCACATTGGCATCTGCAACGATAGGCACATCAACCACGACATTTCGTGAAATAGATGCAGTATCCACATCAATATGTACAATCTTTGCCTTTGGAGCAAACTCATTTAAGTCACCTGTTATTCTGTCGTTAAATCGTGTACCTATTGAAAAAAGTAAATCACACTCACTGACTGCCTTGTTTGCCGCGTATTTGCCGTGCATACCGCAGTTTCCCACGTAAAGCGGATGGGTGGTCGGTATGGCACCCTTACCCATTATTGTAGTGACAACAGGCACATTCTCTGCCTCCACAAAACGGCGCAGATTTTCATTGGCTCTGGCAACATTTATACCGCCTCCTGCAAGGATAAGCGGCTTTTTGGCACTCTTTAACATCTTGTAAGCACGCTTAAGCTGTCCGACATGTACTGTATCATTGACACGATAGCCTCTGATTTCCACCTTGTCCGGATACTCTGCCGGACCTGATGCGGTCTGTATATCCTTTGGCAAGTCAATCAGCACAGGGCCCGGCTTTCCGGTCCTTGCAATATGAAATGCCATCTTTATGATTTTTCCAAGTTCCTTTCTGTCACGGACTGTAACAGAATATTTTGTGATATTTCTGGTGATTCCGACTATATCCACTTCCTGAAAGGCATCATTTCCGATGAGTGGAAGCGGTACCTGTCCGGTAAAGCACACAAGCGGCACATTGTCGTAATGCGCATCTGCAAGACCTGTAACTGTGTTGGTAGCACCTGGACCGCTTGTCACAAGGCAGACACCCACCTTACCTGTAGACTTGGCATAGCCCTCAGCCTCATGAATCAGGCCCTGCTCATGTCTCGGCAGAACCAGATTGATTGAATTAGTCTTATATAACTCATCGAATAAATCTGTAACTGTTCCTCCCGGATAAGCGAAAATAGTATCTACGCCTTCCTCCTCCAACGCTTTTACAAATAATTTTCTTCCTGTGATGTCCATACTGCTGTCATCCTCGTTTCTATTTTATTTAATAGTCTATTTTACTTTCTCGTATCGAAGGAAATAAAACTCTAAATCAAAGTATGTCTGCTCTTCGCTGTCCCCCGTAATCTGCCACTCAGGCTTCTCGTCAAGATTTGGAAAATATGCATCCGCATCATACTCGAAGTCCACCTTTGTGATGTGGGCTACATCGCATTCATCCACGAGCTGCTCATAGATTTTCTGTCCACCAATGATATAAATATCCTCTGAATTGTATTTTTCAAGCTCCTTGTGAAGCTCATCAAGTGAGTGAACCACGACAGCTCCCTCCACCTCATAGGATGGGTTGTGTGTGAGCACTATGTTGGTCCTGTTCTTAAGTGGTCTGCTGTTTGGAAAGCTCTCAAGTGTCTTTCTGCCCATGACTACAACCTTTCCTGTAGTCATCTCGCGGAAAAACTTCTGATCCATAGGTATTCGAACGAGCAACTGGTTGTTTTTTCCAATTGCCCAGTTATTGTCAACTGCTGCTATTAAATTCATGATTTTCTCCCTGTTGTAATCGTTGCTGTTCACACAAAAAAGTGAACAATAACCTTCTTATATAATTGCTTCATATCCACATTTTCAGACCGCAATAGGTATATCCTTAATCTGTTCACCTGTCACATAGTCTGTTATCTTGATATCATCCGTCGTAAACTGATAGAAATCCTTTATATCAGGATTGAGCCAGAACTTTGGTGCATCGTACTGTGGTCTCTCAATCAGCTCCTTTACGATTGGCACGTGTCTGTCGTAAATGTGTGCATCTGCAATCACGTGCACCAGCTCTCCGACTCTCATATCACACACTTGCGCCAGCATATGCATAAGCACCGCATACTGGCATACATTCCAGTTGTTTGCCGCAAGCACATCCTGTGAGCGCTGGTTTAAGATACCGTTTAATGTGAGCCTGTCATCTCCCTTTTTCTGTGTCACGTTGAATGTCATGCTGTATGCGCACGGATACAGATTCATCTCATGCAGATCCTGATGCACATATATATTGGTAAGTATTCTTCTTGAAAAAGGTGTATGCTTCAAATCATAGATGACTCTGTCCACCTGATCCATCATGCCTTCCTTATACTGATGCTTTACACCAAGCTGATATCCGTAGGCCTTGCCGATTGAACCATCCTCATCTGCCCACTCATCCCACACATGGCTTTTTAAATCATGGATATTGTTGGATTTCTTCTGCCATATCCAAAGAAGCTCATCCGTTGCACTCTTGATATATGTCTTTCTTAAAGTGATAGCCGGAAACTCCTTTGACAAATCATATCTGTTGACGACACCAAACTTCTTTATTGTATAGGCGCTTGTGCCGTCCTCCCAGTGTGGACGTACCAGCTCTCCCTCAGTGCTTGTGCCATTTTCCAGAATATCCTGACACATCGCTACAAAAACCTTATCTGCATAACTCATATTATCTGCTCCCTAATCATAAGATTCAACCGATACAATTATCCGTTTACTGTCTATTGTATCTAATTATCATTTTTTTTTCAATATATACAATGTGCAAATTCAAATGATTTTTTTAGCTTTTTTCTTCATAAATTATTTAATTTTTTTATTATTCTTTTCGATTAAGGACACAATTTGGACAAATTTATTTAGTATAGTAATACTCGTAAAGGAGATACACCTTTACAAATTCCCTTTTTTAAACATTTTTTCATAAACTAAACTCCTCGAAAAGAAGCCGCTTCCCTCGGCTTCTTTTCACGTTATGGGGGTTTACATTTCAAGCTTTTTCACATATTATGATTAATCATAAATAAGGAGATTCAAAATCACATGAAATTTTTTCTCGCACCGATGCAAGGGCTGACCGGATATACAGTAAGAAACGCATTCCACCACCATTTTGACTACATAGACAAATACTACACACCGTTCATTCCTGCCGCAAAGCGCATGAATGCCAAGATAAAAAGAGACATAGACCCGGTAAACAACGACGGAATCACTCTCATACCGCAGGCCATGTCTATAGTGGCAGACGAGGTCATCGACCTGCACAGGCAGCTTGTTCCTTACGGATATGATGAGATAAATGTAAATCTCGGCTGTCCGTCAGGTACCGTCGTATCCAAGAAACGCGGCTCCGGCATACTCGCGTATCCTGATATGCTGGATAGCTTCCTCGATGAGCTGTATACAAAAGCCGATTTTCCTGTTTCAATAAAAACCCGCGTTGGCTTTAACGATGATGAGCTCTGGCCTAAGCTTATCGAAATATACAGTAAATATCCGATAAGTGAGCTTACAGTACATCCGAGAGTCCAGAAGGATTTTTATAAAAATACGCCTCGCATGGATGACTTCGCCCTCGCCATGCAGAAAATAAATCCTGATAAAAC
>OGHM01000701.1_pt1 | contig 16565 bp, 13 predicted proteins | sample 1571531 | NCBI WGS metagenome assembly OGHM01 (sample SAMEA2582031, study PRJEB24529) | metagenome | biome: Human gut stool | place: China | collected 2011 | reverse complement strand
GACAGAGAGCCGGCGGTTGCCGACACCTATCTGCCGATGCGCCAGCAGTTTGCCATCGTAGGCGGACAGCGCGTGAGCCGTATGGCGCTGACCATGCCAGGACTCGTATTCGTGCGCGGCAACAAGAACCAGCTTGTGGCGCTGCTGCGCGAAAAGAGCGGCGCGTCGCGTCTGATGGTCGACTCGTCGCGCAAGGAGAAAGACGCCATGGTGGTGGCAGACAGCGAGATGACAGCCTTCCGCCTGTTCAACGACAACACCGCCGGGCAACTGATGATGCTCCGCTCCCCATTCTGCAACTTCACATCTGCCGACCGCATACGCATCATGAGCGGTCCGTTTGCCGGCTACGAAGGCTATATCCGCGAAATCGGCGGCGACAACAAACTGATTTTCAAGGTGGGATCGATGGCCATCGCGTTGTCTAACGTGATGCGCTACGACGTGGCGGTGGTTGAAAACCATCACGCCTCGACCGAGACGAGCCTGCAGCTGCGCATTGCCGACAGCCTGCGCGCGCGTCTGGAGGAGGCAGGACACGTCGACGACGCCTGCGACCGTCTGCGCGACATAATGACCGGTGCTGCCGGGATGCCCGATGCATTTACCGACACTGACCGCGCCGACATCCGCTCGCTGGCACAATTCTGCGCCTCCGACCGCAAACGCATCGACAGCATCGTCGACAGCGCTCCGCTGCGCCGCTTCCTTACGCCCACCGCCGAGACAGGCACGCTCATGCATAAAGGCTTCGTTGAACACCGGTTGCCAGTCGCGCTCGGCGACGACCGCTTCACAGCCCATGTGGCGGAACATCCCGACCACAGCACAGCCGCCTGCTGGGGCGAGTTTGCCACGGCGATATGTGCCCTTGCGCCATCGCAGCGCACAGCCCTCATCGACAAGTTGCAACGCTACGGACTGACGGCTTTTGCCTCAGCCGTTGAGGGCAGCGGACATACACGCTTCGAAGGCACGATGCTCACATCCGCCACCCTCGCTCCCGAGGCACTTGCCGCGGAAGGAGTGGCAATCATAGGCGAGATTCTCGCCTCTGTGCGCGCACGCCGTTGGCGCACACTCCTCTATGCCGTCTGTCTGCGATGACGGCAGCGTCCGCCATGTCGCGCGGACATTCAAAATGACTTCTACTTTTAATTACACAATTCAATGAAAGCATGTTTTATGGGGTTGGGCTATATCGGCCTGCCCACAGCGATTATTGCCGCCAAGCATGGCGTGCAGGTAACGGGTGTTGACATCAACCCCAAAGTAGTGGAAATGACAAACCAGGGACACCTCCACATCGTGGAGCCGGGCATGGAAGAAATGCTGCAGGACGTGGTGCGCTCAGGCGCCCTCCACGCGAGCACCACCCCCGAGGTGAGCGACGCATACTTCATGGTGGTGCCTACGCCGTTCAAGGGCAACCACGAGCCTGACATCTCATACGTCGAGGCAGCCACACGCGCCGTCATCCCATTCCTTAAGGAAGGCGACCTCTACGTTATCGAGTCGACATCGCCAGTCGGAACAACCGACAAGATGGCGAAACTCATCTTCGAACTCCGCCCCGAGCTTAGCGGAAAAATCCATATAGCATACTGCCCTGAGCGCGTGCTGCCGGGCAACGTAATCTACGAACTGGTGCACAACGACCGCGTGATCGGCGGTATGGACGAAGCCTCGACCGACAAGGCAATCGCCTTCTACAGCCAATTCGTGCAAGGCACTCTCCACCGCACAAACTGCAAGACGGCGGAAATGTGCAAGCTTACAGAAAACTCCTCGCGCGACGTGCAGATTGCCTTCGCCAACGAGTTGTCGCTCATCTGCGACAAGGCGGGCATCAACGTGTGGGAGCTCATCGCCCTCGCCAACAAGCATCCGCGCGTCAACATCCTGCAGCCGGGATGCGGAGTGGGCGGACACTGCATCGCCGTCGACCCATACTTCATCACAGCCGACTTCCCCGTTGAGAGCCAGCTGATAGCAAAAGCGCGCGAAATCAACAACTACAAGGCATTCTGGTGTGCAGAGAAAGTGGAGAACGCAATGCTCCGCTTCGAACTCGAAAACCACCGCAAGCCAACAGTCGCAATGATGGGACTCGCTTTCAAGCCGAACATCGACGACCTCCGCGAATCGCCGGCGAAATACATCACAACCAAAGTGATGCAAAGCTGCAACAACGCCGACATCCTTGTCGTTGAGCCTAACGTGACGGAGCACAACGTGTTTAAGTTGACGGACTACCGCGAGGCATACGACCGCGCCGACATCGTAGTCTTCCTCACCGCCCACGACCCATTCAAGACGCTCCCCCGCCGAGACGACAAAATCATCCTCGACTTCTGCGGAATTTATAAGTAGACATGCTTCAACATAAGCACCTTAGGTCTAATACCTGAAATTTATCAGAAAGAGTTAAAGCCAACTTTTCAGAGAAAAAGCAGAATAAAGGTAGAATAATACTAATGTTTGTTTTGTATATAATCCGATATAGCAAAGATGTATATAGAAATTGTTGATCGGGGACAATTGAAAAAGCGGAGAGAGTTGCAACAATTGATACTGATTCTTGCAAGTTCATTGTTGTTAGTATCTAAGATTGGGGGAATTGTTTCTTCAATTATTCTAATTGCAATGTCTTTCTTTATGTATTCAAATCCGGTGTCGTTTATACCTTTGATATTTGTATCAGCGTGGCACATAGGAATGGTAGTAGTCCCTGGATTTGCCGCTATTTTTTATTATTCTTTGATGTTTTTGGTCTCAGCATCTATGAATTCATATGGTTTTAATCATTCTAAAATAATAAAACCGTTGAGGACGGCAATGTTGTTTGGTGTTTGGTTGCTGATTTCGGGAGCATTTGCCATTACGGGCAATTGGTATGAATCGTTTAAAATCTTTATGTATATATTAATAGCATTTCTATGCTCGAAAATTCGTATCAATTCAATGGATTTTGTTAATAAATCGATTGTTTGTATTGCAGTTGTAATGTCTGTGTATTTCTTTGTTGTTTCGTATATTTTCCCGTTAAAATTTAGTTTAGTTGACAGGTCTCAATATACAAATAGCGATATTACGGATTTGAATACAATTATTTGGGGAGTAAATCCAAATACGGCAGCACAAATTGTATTAATAGTCTTTGCGATATTGTTTTGTTATTCATTGTCAAAAAGGAAATTCGGTCTTCTGTGTATATCCTTGCTTAATTTTGCAACTTTGATTTTTTTAGGGAGCAGAACTTCTTTTTTTACGGTGGCGTTTGTGTCGGCCGTATATTTCTTTTTTGTTTCCAAAATGAATGGAGTAAAGAAGTTGGGTATTGGCTTGTTTCTTTTAATTGTTGCCTTTGGAGTTTTTTATTATAGTGATGGTGTGACTAGCCGAGTTTCCAGGTTAAATGCTAACTCAATAATAGAAGATGGGGGTTCGGGCAGATTTATGACATGGGAATTTTTAATAAATGATGTTATTCCAAATTATTTGTTTTCTGGGATAGGTGTGGGGCGTGATAATTATAGGGCTATAGGTCTTTTGTATGATGCAGATAATGTGTATTTTGATGTCTTAACCCAAACTGGTGTGATTGGATTATTTTTGTTCTTAAAGATGCTAATGGAAACATTAAGAGATTCTGTGGGAAAGTTGTCGGCAAATAAAAACTATCATTTCCTAATCTTTATTTTGTATTCATATTTGCTTATCGGTGTTGGTGAATCAATTTTTGACATTCCAATTTTTTGGGGAGTGTTTTTGTATTATTGTTTGGCTGTTTCTAACAGACGACCGAGCGCCATTTCTGTAAAACTTGAAAAATAAATGACACCATCACAAAGGGTTTTTGTTAACACAATGTCTCAATATGGCAGGACTATGATTAATATGGTTTTGTCTTTGTATACAGTACGAATTGTGTTGGGGGCATTAGGAGAAAGTGATTATGGAATATATATTCTTATCGCAGGAATTGTATCCATGTTGTCTTTTGTGACAAATTCGCTTGTTACAACGACTCAACGCTTTGTTTCATATTATCAAGGAAAAGGGGAGTTGCAGAGCATTAAAGATGTTTTCAACAATAGTTTGATAATTCATATCGCAATTTCTTTATGTATCGCAATATCTCTCATTATTGTTATGCCAATATTGTTTAACGGGGGATTGAACATTCCAAGCTGTCGAATAGAGGCTTCAATGACGGTATATAAGGTAATAATAATAATTGTTTCTTTGGCATTTTTGACATCTCCGTTTAGAGCATTACTAATTTCTCATGAAAATATAATCTATTTATCAGTGGTGGATATATTTGATGGGATTTTAAAGCTGGCTTTAGCAGTTATCATGACCATTATGCCGTATGATAAGTTGATATTGTATGCATATATAATGCTTTTTATACAAGCCTTTAATGCTGTTGCTATTGCGGGATATTGCTATTTGAAATATAAAGAATGTGTTTTTCCTCAAATTAATAGGATAAATAAAAAATACATTAAAGAATTAATGGGCTTTGCGGGGTGGAGTGTATATTCCACAGGATGTGTTTTGGGGAGGCAGCAAGGTGTTGCGATTTTGTTAAATAAAGCTATGGGAACAATTGTAAATTCAGCATATGGTATTGCGTTTCAAATAGCCAGCTATACTAATTTTTTATCATCTTCTTTGATAAACTCAATGGCACCTCAAATTGTCAAGGCGGAGGGGACAGGAGAGCGTGAAAAAGCATTGTGGCTGTCTTCAACGGCGTGTAAATTTATGTTTTTCTTAATCTCTGCTATTTGCATACCTTGTATGTTTGAGATAGATGCAATTTTACAATGGTGGTTGAAAAAAGTTCCAGCAAACGCCTCGTTGTTTTGTGTAATGGTGATGTCTGCATCTATGGTTGATGCATTGACGGTTGGTTTGGGACACATTAATCAAGCCATAGGAAAAATTAGAGATTATTCATTAATTGTAAACACACCAAAATTTTTGACAGTGTTATTTATTGGAATTGCACTGCATTATGGTTGTGATTTGTTTTTTATAGCGATTGTTTTTGTTGTGGTTGAATTGCTTAGCAGCATTCTTAGGATTTTTGTTGTAAAAAAAACGGCAGGCTTGGAGATACAATATTTTATTAAGGAGATATTTGTAAGAGAAATTGTGCCGATTCTGTTGTGTATACTATTTTGTGTTTTGTTTACCAAATTTGTCCATTTCAACTATCGGTTTTCTGTTACAATCATATTGTCTATTGTGTTGTTGGCTCTTGGTGTATATAAATGGGGCTTGTCAGAAAAAGAAGAAGATATCTTGAGGAAATTATTTTTTGCTTTTCGAGCAAATATTAAAAGGAGGTTTAAACGTGATGAAAGAATTGATTAAAAAAAGAATGCCGAGATTGTTTAAATATTTACATGAGGTACGAGAGTTGTATTATAAGTTTCTTGTGTTTATTAGTCCTAGATTGTTCATTAAAGTTTGGTACAAGCATTGTTTTGGCGAGAGAATTAATTTGAAATCGCCAGAAGGAATTTGTGAGAAAATTAATTGGATGAAACTTTACTCGGACATGAGTCTTTGGACACTTTGTGCCGATAAGGTTGCTGTTCGACAATATGTAAAACAACATGGCTTGGATTTTACATTAAATGATGTTTATGGTGTTTTTGAAGATGCTAATGAAATAGATTTTGACACATTGCCTAATGAATTTGTCCTAAAGACAAATAATGGTGGTGGCGGCAATAATGTCATAATAGTTGAAGATAAGCAGAAGTTGGATGTTCCAGATGCGATAAGGAAGTTAAATAAATGGAAAGCAAAAAAGATAGGAAACAGATATTATGAGCCTCATTATAACTCGATTCATCCAAGAATTATTGTTGAAAAATTGCTAAAGCCAAATGCTGGCGAATTATCGTTGACGGATATTAAGATTTATTGCATTAATGGTAAAGCCCATTCGGTCTTTTTTTGTTCGGACAGGGTGTTTGGGGAAAAGGTTTGTTATTCTGTGTACGATTTAAATTGGAATCTCCATCCAGAATTTATTGAGCCAGAATATCGGGCAAAAAAAATATATCCAAGGCCCAAGTCATTAATGAAAATGATAGAATATAGTGAAAAATTGTCGGCAGAAATACCTTTTGTTCGAGTTGATTGGTATGAGATAGGAGGTCAGCCGATTTTTAGTGAATTAACCTTTACTCCAGCTGGCGGTTTTATGCGATTCCATAGTAAAGAATATCTATACGATATGGGTCGGCAATTAAAACTCCCAGAACCAATAAAAAAAGTCTAATATGTATAATTACAGTGTTATTATTCCGCATAAAAATTGCGTGAATTTATTGTTTAGATGCCTTGATAGCATTCCTCGCAGAAAAGATATACAGGTAATAGTTGTTGATGATGTAAGTTCTTTTTCGAAAGGTGAAAAGCAACAATTACTGGATAAACAAGATTCTAATATAAAAATTGTCTTTCTTGAAAAGACGCATTTTGCAGGAGGAGCAAGAAATGAAGGTATTTCTCTTTCGGAGGGGAAATGGCTTGTTTTTGCTGATTCTGATGATTTCTTTACAAAAGGAGCTTTTGATGTAATGGATCAGTATCTGATGTCTGAAAGTGACATAGTATTCTTTGGCGATACATCTTGTTATTCAGATACATTAGAACCGACCAATAGATATGGTCAAAGAATGAAAATGGTGGAGGATTTTTGTCGTTATAAGTCGGAAGAATCATCAGAGTTTCTAAGATTCAAAAACCCTACACCAACATGTAAAATGATAAGAAGAGACTTGGTCTATCTGAATAAAATTCGTTTTGACGAGGTCCGAGCATCGAATGATGATATGTTTTCCTTATTGACGGGTTTTTTCGCGAAAAGTATTGATGCAGATGTCCGTCCCACGTATTGTGGCACTATTCGTAGGGGGTCTTTAATGCAAACGAAATCAAAAGAGATACAATTTTGTCGCTATGAAGTAAATGTTCGAAAATATATTTTTTTCAGAGAGCATAATTTGGATAGACATGATCCTTTTCTGACCGCTGAAATATTCCGGGCGCTATATAGTTTCGGTTTCAAAGAATTCTTTCGCTATATCAAGTTGGCAAGGGAAAACCATCTTAATATATGGTTGGGAATAACACGTCGATTTACTAAGAAAAAGAAATAATATATAACAATAAAACAAAATGAAAAGATTTAAAATTTGTGTAATTGGCTTGGGCTATGTAGGTTTGCCTTTGGCTCGTTTGTTTTCAACAAAGTATGATGTCGTTGGATTTGATATGAATCAAGATCGAGTAAATGCACTGATGCAAGGACATGATGCGACATTAGAAGTAGATGATAGTCTTCTGCAAGATGCGATTGTAAATCACGGCTTTAAGTGTACAACAGATTTGGCGCAAATTAAGGACTGCAATGTGTATATTGTTGCCGTGCCAACTCCTGTGGATGAGAATAATCGTCCAGATTTGAGACCATTGTGGGGTGCTAGTGAGACGGTTGGAAAAGTGATATCTAATGGCGATATTGTAATTTATGAAAGTACGGTATATCCTGGCGTGACGGAAGAAGAATGCATTCCCGTTGTTGAGAAAGTGTCAGGATTGGAGTATAATAAGGACTTTTTTGCAGGTTATTCTCCAGAACGAATAAATCCAGGGGACAAAGAACATACTGTAGAAAAAATAAAAAAAGTGACATCGGGATCGACGCCAGAAGTAGCAGATATTGTGGATGGCCTATATAACACTGTGTTGGTCAATGGAACGCACAAGGCACAAAGTATAAAAGTTGCAGAGGCTTCAAAAATTATAGAGAATTCACAGAGGGATGTAAACATTGCGTTTATGAATGAACTTGCAAAAATATTCAATGCGATGGGTATTGATACAAGGGATGTAATTGACGCGGCATCATCAAAATGGAACTTTATAAAATTGACTCCTGGGTTGGTGGGAGGACATTGTATAAGTGTTGACCCATATTATCTGATTCAGAAGGCTCAAGTGTATGGGGTGTTGCCCAGAGTGATGTTCTCTGCAAGACGATTGAATGACGGAATGGGAGATTATGTCGCCAATCAGACGGTTAAATGTATGAATAAGAAAGGTGTAGTTGTCAAAGATTCTAAAATTCTTATTTTAGGCATTACATTTAAAGAGAATTGTCCAGACATTAGAAATACAAAGGTTGTAGACATATATCACACATTGCATGAGTATACGTCAAATATTACCATATATGATCCATGGGCGGATAAAAACAAAGTTATGTCAGAATATGGAATAGAAGTAGTGAATGAAATTTGTCGCGAAAAACGTTATGATGCTGTGATTTTAGCTGTCGCACATGATGAATTTAAGAATTTAAATGTAATGGATTTGGTGAAAGAAAAAGGTGTTGTCTATGACGTTAAGGGTATTCTTGACAGAGAAATAATAGATGGAAGATTATAGGCAATTAAGGGTTATTATTAATGCCGATGATTTTGGAAAAGATGCTGGAACTAATAAAGCAATCATTTCTGAGATTCAAAAAGGGTCAGTAACCTCGGCATCAATAATGGCCAATGGCGAAGACTTGGATGGGGCGGTAAGTTTTGCATTATCGAACTCAAAAACTTCTTTTGGGGTACATTTGGTCCTTGACGAATTACGTCCGGTGTCTAAAGATCTTTATGTGCTAAAGAAATATGGAATAGTTTGTGATAAAGGGGAGTTTGTTCGGAATAAAATAAGAACGCTAAAATTAAATCAAGAAATTCTGGATGCGATTTTTGTTGAATGGGATACTCAGATATCAATAATAGAAAATAAAGGAGTCATTATTTCTCATATAGATTCGCATCATCATATACACACAATACCTGGCCTTTGTGAAGTGCTGAAGGCTCTGATGCTTAAGCATCAGATAACAAAAGTAAGACTGGCGAGTTATTACACATTTAAAATGCTTGCTAAGGGTTATGATATTTTGGGAAAAGGGAGAATATATGATTTTGTGTATATGCTAGTTAAATACCGAAGCATTAGGAATCGTGTTAAATGGAATGTATCTATTAAAGAGTCGTTTCAAACTGTAGATTTCTTTTCCTCGGTATTGTTTTTCTGGCGAAACAGGAAATTGTTTGAAGAAAATTGGGCGAAGATGCAAACAATAGAACTTATGTGTCATCCAGGACATCCTCATTATTTATCAGAAAGGCAAGCTCTCAACAGCTTGTTGGAATGTGATAGCCTGATTAAAATAAATTATAAGCAGCTATAACGTATGGCAAAAGTTCTTCATATCGTATTGAATGATTACCATGATGATTATTCTTATCAAGAAAATCTATTGTCTCAGAAGCATAAAGAGCAGGGTCATGATGTTTATATTGTTACATCGCAAAAATATAAGGACTCCAATTGGGAGATACATTATAGAGCGATAGGCTCTTATGTTAATCGGTATGGGATAAAGGTCTATGTCTTGCCATATAATTGTAGGCATAATTGGCAACTGGTTTTTCTTAATAGGACAAAGGGGCTGTATTCTTGTATAAAAGAAATAAAGCCAGATATAATCTTTTATCACAATTTTATAGAACGAGATGTGCGAAGCGTTGTGCGATATGCAAAAGAACATTCTAGCGTTGAGGTGTACGTAGATTCTCATAATGACTATATTAACACACCGGTTAAAGGGTTTTTGGGCTGGGCGAAGATGTTGTCTGTTAGGCGGAATGCGAGAGTTATTGCATCTGTTGCAAAGTGCTTTTGGGGGACATTGCCAATAAGGTGTGAATATATGAATAGGGTATATGGGATTCCTCGGGACAAAATAAAATTGCTAATAATGGGTGCTGATGAAAAGTTGATAGAGACACATCGGTTACTAAATCCAAGGCTGGCAGTTCGAGGCAAATATGGTATCCCAGATAATGCTATTTTGATATGCACTGGTGGAAAATTAGAAAAAAGGAAGAAGATAGATCTATTAATAAAAGCTGTTGCTGATTATGATGACAAAAATGTTTGGTTGATAGTTTTTGGGAAACCGTCTAAAGATATGGAACAAATATATTCAAATTTAAAGACCAATGATCGGGTGATTTTTGTTGGTTGGGTTGATTCGGAATATGTTTGTGATATTTTCTTAGCTTCTGATTTGGGCTTTTTTCCTGGCACTCACTCTGTTTTATGGGAACAAGCTGTGGCTTGTGAATTGCCATGTGTATTTCATAGAATGTCTGGGATTACCCATGTCGATGTCGGAGGTAACGCGATATTTATAGAAGATGTTAGTGTCGATACAATCAAGCAGACTTTAAAGCATGTTTTTATGGATGGGACATTAGATAAAATGAAAAAACGTGCAAAAGTCGTTGCCAGTCAATTTTATCTTGACAATATTGCTAAAATTTCAATTGGCAAGAGATAGAAAATGATGTTTAATTAAAATATAATTAATATGATTAGTTTTTCGAGATTGAAGAATTTAGTATTCTTGCATTTACAACATTTGCCTATGCCATCAAGAAAATATCGCCCTTTGTTTGCAAAATGGGGGGGGGGGTAAATGTATTGAATTTTAGAAACACATTTATTGGGGAAAATGTGGTATTTGACACGAATTATCCAAATGATATAATAATAGAGGAAAAGGTTACGTTAACGGTTGGTTGTACGATAGTAACACATTTTGTGGAAGTTAGAAATCAGAGGGAAAGATTCTACTCAAGGGGAAAGGTTAGACTTTGCGAAGGTGCTTACATAGGGGCTAATACCATCATTTGCAAGCCGGTTGAGATTGGGAAATATTCAATAGTTGGGGCTGGATCTGTAGTTACAAAAAGTATTCCTCCATATGAAATCTGGGCGGGAAATCCTGCAAAATTTATAAAAAAACGGAAAGTTGATTATTGATTCATTTCTTTCGTTGAAGCGCTATTGCGAGTCGGAGGGATTTAAGGGCTGGGACCCTTATGACGGACTGAACTCGCGATTGGCGCATGCATTGTTGCCGCTTAAGCGGTCGGCGATATTGCGTCTGTGTGTGATACAAGGGTTTAAGCGCAGCCCTGTGAATCTGCGCCGTTTGGCGATGGTGCCAAAGGAGTATAATGCCAAGGGTATAGGCTTGTTTCTGCAAGGGTATTGCAATCTTGTCCGCGCCGTGGACAAATTCCCGGAATTGCAAGCCGAAGTCGGGACAAGGCAGGAGTTGCTGGCGCGTGTGCGAGAGTTGGCAGATTTGCTGATTTCGTTGCAGTCGGAAGGTTACAGCGGAGCGTGCTGGGGCTATAATTTTGACTGGCAGGCGCGGAGGCTGTTTCTGTTTCCCAAGTTTACGCCAACGGTTGTGGCAACGTGTTTCTGCGCAACGGCACTGATGGAGGCGTATGAGGTGACTGGCGAGCGCGGATATCTCGACGTGGCGCTGTCGTCGGCGGATTTTGTGATGAATGATTTGCACCGCGCGGAGTGCTGGGGAGGCTTCTTGTTTTCTTACAGTCCGTTGAAAGGCAACGACACCGTGTTCAACGCCTCGCTGCTAGGCAGCAAGTTGTTGGCATATTGCTATAAATACACGAAGAAGGAGGAATACAGAGAGGCGGCGCGACGGTCGGTTGAGGCATGCTGCGACGCGCAGGGGGATGCCGGCGAGTGGGTTTACGGAATGCTTCCGGTGCAGTCGTGGATAGACAGTTTCCACACTGGCTACAATCTTGACGGTCTGACGGCTTATGAGGAGCAGACCGGCGACAAGTCGTTCCACTCAAACATAGAGAAAGGCTTTGATTTCTATATCCGCAATTTCTTTGAGGCCGACGGCACTCCGAAATATTATCACAACCGTATGTATCCAATCGATATACATTGTCCGGCGCAGTTGTTTGTGACGCTGCACAAACTGCATCGCAGCGAGGAATACAGGGTGGAGGCGGAGCGCGTGATGACGTGGACGGTGAAGAATATGCAGGACAAGCGGGGCTATTTTTATTATCAACTTAAGCAAGGCGTAAGTTCAAAAATATCATATATGCGCTGGAGCAATGCATTTATGTTCTGCGCTATGAGCTATTACATTTTAGACTATGGAAAATGATATGAGGGTGACGGTGAAGGGCGTGAAAGTGTTCCCCTTCACGTCGTTTCAGCAGCTGCTTGACTATGTTGTGGGCAGAAAGGGAATACTTGTAGCAATCAATGCGGAGAAGATTCTGCATGCCACGCATCAGACGCGCGACATAATAAACCGCAACATCGGATATTGCGATGGCGTGGGGGCGGTGATGGCATTGCGGAAGCATGGGCATAAGGATGTGGTTAAGCTGCCGGGCTGCGAGTTGTGGCTGAAGATTATCGCCGCTCTTGCTCCGCAAGGCAAGCGTTTCTATTTGGTGGGCAGCAAGCCGGACGTGATAGAGCAGACTGTGAAGAAATTGAGGGCGGATTATCCGGGAATCAACATCGTGGGTTATCGCGACGGCTATATTAAAACCGATGCGGAGCGCAAGGCTCTGATTGCCGACGTGGCGGAAAAGCGGCCCGACGCTGTTTTTGTGGCGATGGGTTCGCCCAAGCAGGAATTGCTGATGGAAGAGATGTCGGAGCGGCATGCTGCGATTTATCAAGGTTTAGGCGGAAGTTTTGATGTTTATACAGGCAACGTCAAGCGTGCGCCTAAATGGTGGGTGAACCACGATTTGGAATTTGCCTATCGCTTGATAAAACAGCCCAGCCGCATCAAGCGCCAGATTCATTTGGTGAAGTTCCTGGCGATGGTTGAAATGGGAAAGATATAGCAGTTCCGGCGACGGGGCTGGAGGGGCGCGCGGCTGACAGGCTGCGCGCCTTTTTTCGGCTAAAGGAGAGGGGATTTTTGTGGCGTTTTTTTGCTGTTTTGGCTACTTCGCTGTGTCATAGTGGTTTACGCTGAAAAATTCCATTTCCCCGAAATTTAAAATGCCGATTTCCGCCATTTCCCCGAAATTTAAAACGGCGATTTTCGCCATTTCCCCGAAATTCGGAGGGGCGCTTGCCTCCGATTTCCGACAAATTTCAGAGATTTTGCCTCCGATTTCCGACAAATTTGCGGTTGTTTTGCCTCCGATTTCCGACAAAAGCATTAAATTTGCATTGTAAAGCAAAGAATGTTGACTATGGAATTTAAACGGGAAATACAGAGTCGGCTGGAAGAATGGCGCCGGTCGTCAAGGCGAAAGCCGTTGGTGCTGCGCGGGGCGCGGCAGGTGGGAAAGACCACGGTTGTCAACCAGTTTGGGCGCACGTTTGACAATTATATTTATCTGAATCTTGAGGATGCGGAGGCGGCGGCATTGTTTGATTTGAATGTGCCGCTTGCCGACTTGATTCCGTTTTTTTTCGCTCATTGCAAGAAGAAGAGAGTTGAGGGTACGACGTTGATATTTATAGATGAGATACAGAATTCGGCGAAGGCAGTGGCGCGGTTGCGTTATTTCTATGAGCAGTTGCCTGAGATTTTTGTTATCGCGGCAGGTTCGTTGCTTGAAAATTTGGTTGATGTAAAGACGTCGTTTCCTGTTGGGCGTGTTCAGTATATGGCATTGCGTCCGTGCTCGTTTCGCGAGTTTCTTGTCGCGGTTGGCGAAGGACAGTTGCTTCCGGCGCTTGCCGACAAGGTGATGTCGCAGGCGTTTCATGAGCGTTTGATGTTGTTGTTCAACCAGTATGTGGTGACCGGCGGAATGCCTGAGGTTGTGCAGGCATTTGCTGAAACGCGCGATTTTGCGTCGTTGGGAGATGTTTATGAAACGTTGCTGCAGGGCTATCGTGACGATTCGGAGAAGTATGCCCGTGGAGGCAAGGTGTCGGAGGTGGTGCGTTTCATCTTGAATGAAGGCTGGTCGAAGGCCGGTCAGATAATCACGTTGGGTAATTTCGGCTCGTCGGCTTATAATTCCCGGGAGGTCGGAGAGGCGTTCCGCTTGCTTGAGAAGGCGATGCTTCTTGAATTGGTTTATCCGACGACGTCGGTCGATGTCCCGGCTATTGGAGAGACCCGCCGTCAGCCTAAGTTGGTGTGGCTTGACACCGGGCTTGTCAATTATGCGGCGCAGGTGCAGGCGGAGGTGTTGCGTTCGCGCGACATAATGGATGCTTGGCGAGGAATGATTGCGGAGCAGGTTGTCGGGCAGGAATTGCTGACGCAGAACGACAAGGTTAGCCAGAAGCGTAATTTCTGGAGTCGTGGCAAGGGAGAGTCGTCGGCTGAGGTGGATTTCATTTGGGTCTGCAATTCAAAGATATATCCGATAGAGGTGAAGTCGGGCCACAATGCGCATTTGCGCTCGTTGCATTCGTTTATGGAGCGCTCGTCAAATGATGTGGCGGTGCGTGTCTGGTCGCAGCCATATTCAGAGGATGAGGTGGTTACTGCGTCGGGGAAGGCGTTCAAGTTGATAAATCTGCCGTTTTATATGGTTGGCGGTTTGGAGTCTCTTGTTGTTGGCAAATAGGATGTTTCAGTCGACGAAATGTTGCCAAATATCGTTAATCGCTTTGTGGTGTGGCTAATGTGTCGTAACTTTGTAGGCTGAAATATTGTTGTTTTGAAACAAAAAGAGCTTTAAATATGAGGAACTTTAAACTATTATTGGTTTTTGTGGCGGTGTTTGCCACGTTGCAGGCGTCTGCGCTGTCGCGCGACTGCAATCTTACGGTTAAGGTTGTGTCTGCCACCGGGGAGTCGCTCGAGGGACAGCGGGGGATGCTTGTGCAGACAGACTACAGTATGACTTACGGGGCGAGCGAGACGACGCTCGATGCTGCCGGCGAGTGTCGCTTGAAGGTGTATAGCGGAAACCACCGTCTTACGGTGGAGCGTGCGGGCTATGCCGCGTATGCTAAGGAATTTCCGGTGACGGGCGACATGACGTTGAATGTGACGCTCACGGAGGACGTGCGCAATCCGTTTGCTCTCAAGCTGGCTGAGCGCCACGACCCGATGACGGGCAAGAACGACGTGACGCTGCAGTGGAACCGTGAGGATCCGGTGTTTTTCGATGATTTCGAGAGCTATACGGCGTTTGACACGGAGTTTTCGCCGTGGACGGGCATCGACGGCGACCATGCTGCCGCCGCTCCGCTTCAGGGCTCTTATCCCAACCGCGGCACGCTGCAGTATGCGCAGGTGATCAATCCGCTTGTGGTGGAGCCGTCGTGGTGGACCGATTATCCTGTGCTGCGTCCCTATGGTGGCAAGCAGTATGTGGGCTTTGTGCGCACTTATGGCGGTTCTGCCAATGATGATTGGCTGATTTCGCCGGCAGTCACTGTCGGCAAGAACAATATTGTGCGTTTTATGGCTAAGGCCGCCGATGTCTATAAGGAGCGTTTCGAGGTGGGCATCACTACGGTCGACAACCCTGAGGCGTCTGACTTTACGGTCATCTCGTCGGGCAATTATGAGACTGTGGGCTACGAAGAGTGGGAGGCTAAGGAGTATTCGCTTGCCGACTATGAGGGCGAGACGGTGCGCATAGCCATCCATTATATCGGCGACCCGTCCAACGGCGGTGCGTTTATGCTTATGGTCGACGACTTTTTCGTGGGTCAGGCCGATTATTTCAGCGATGCCGTGGCAACGAAGTCGCTGCGCTGCGCGATGCGTTCGCCTTACAATCCCAACGAGCGTTTCCTTGTGTATAAAAACGGAGAGCAGGTGGGCGAGACCGACGGCTATTCGTTTGCGTTCAACCAGCTTGAGGCTGGCAGCTATACGCTTGGCGTGAAGGCGGTCTATAAGAACGCCGAGAGCGAGCTCGTCGAGCAGCCGTTTGATGTGGGAGCCGGCACGTTCTGCAAGGTCATCGTCGCAGCCTCCGCCAACGACAATGTGGAGGTAGACGGCGTGAAGGTGGAATTTTTCAACGAGTCAGCGTCGACAACCTACAGCGCCGTGATAAGCAAGGGCGCTGTCGAGATTCCGTCGCTGCCGGCAGGCAACTATATCGTGTCGGTCGAAGCCGACCGCTACGACAAGTGGAGCAAGTCGATGGAAATTGCCGACGGCGCAAAGGTCGACATCGCTCTTGTTGAAACAATCTTCGACCCGTACAACATAACCGTGACGCAGACCGACAGCGAGACCGACGCCGACAAGGTCAATGCCGAAGTGCGCTGGAACCAGGACCTCGGCTTCGAGGACGATTTCGAGGCATACGATGATTTCGCAACGAGCTTCGGCGAATGGAAGTCGGTCGACAACGACCGCCGCGTGGTCTACCCGATTGCGCTCGGCTCGGCGTCAAACATCATCAACTTCCCCGGTGCCTGCACCCCCGACAATCAAGTGGCGGTGGCACCGATGGTGTTCAACCCCTACGCCACCACTCCAGCCATGGCGCCGTCAGACGTAGCGGCGATAGCGCAGTCGGGTGAAAAGGCGGTGATATTCTTCTCGCCTCAGCAGGCCGCCGCCGACAAATGGCTCATCTCTCCGGCGCAGACCGTGATGGACGGCTACGTGTGCCGCATCAGCCTGAAGGCGTATTCGGAAGCCTATCCGG
>OGHM01000700.1_pt1 | contig 16585 bp, 17 predicted proteins | sample 1571531 | NCBI WGS metagenome assembly OGHM01 (sample SAMEA2582031, study PRJEB24529) | metagenome | biome: Human gut stool | place: China | collected 2011 | reverse complement strand
CCGCCATCGTGTCCCACCGCTCCGGCGAGACCGAGGACGCCACCATCGCCGACATCGCCGTGGCTCTCAACGCCGGCCAGATCAAGACCGGTGCCCCCAGCCGCACCGAGCGCGTGGCCAAGTACAACCAGCTGCTCCGCATCGAGGAGCACCTGGGTGCCAGCGCCGTCTATCCCGGCATGGAAGCGTTCAACGTGAAGCGCTAAAATTTTCCAGCAATCGCGGCCTTTTCTCCTTCGTATTTTTACTGGAGCGCCTGTTGCAATGCGCTCTCAGATCTGAAGGAAGGAGAACCGCTCATGCTTTCCACCTTTTCCCTTTCGTCCTCGATCCTGCTCTGGTTTCTGGAGCAGGCCGGTCTGCCCGGCATTCTGCTCTGGCTGCTGGAAAAGATCTTAGGATAACGAAAAAGACGTGCCGCACACGCTGTGCAGCACGTCTTTTTTCATCCATGGATCTGTTTTTTAGCGGTGCGCAGCGCCGTGCGCAGAGGCCGGTAGAGCAGCAGCATGAGGGCAAAGTTGCCCACGCCGTGCATCGCGTCGTAGGAAAGGCCGCTCAGCCACCAGCTCAGCGCGAAGGCGGGCGTCTTGGCCACAAGATACACCGCTGCGCACAGCCCGCCGAAGCACAGGCCGTACAGCCCGCTGAACACAGCCCAGCCGAGGGCATGGTCCATCCGGCGCAGCAGCCGGGCCAGAAAGGCCAGCAGATACCAGACATACAGATACATCGCCCACCACAGGCCGAAGCCATACAGCACACCCTGCAATACCAGAAACACCGTGATGGCCCCCGGCGTCTCGCGGGGCAGTTCCAGCGCGAACAGGATGATGAGGAGCGTCACCGGCTCGATGTTCGGGAGGCCGCTCATAGCCTGTTTGCTCACCACCAGAAGTGCGCCCATCAGCCCGCTGAGGACCAGCCGCAGCACTCTGGTGTGCATGGGTTCCTTACTTCGTGTAGGTAAAGGCATAGCTGTCGCCGTCGTGCAGCTCGATGTCCGCCACGCCCACGGCGGTCATCTCACCGGAAGCGTCGGTCAGGCACCACCAGGCGCTGTCCTTGTCCCAGTCGGCGGTCTCGCCGTTGACGGTGGTGACAAAGCCTGCAGCGGCCTCGTCCGCGCTGATGATGCCGGCCTCGGCCAGCGCATCGCTCAGCTTCTCACCGTCGGTCACTTCCAGGTCGAAGGTCTGGCTCTCGCCGTCGGCCCCGGTCACCGTGAACTGGGCCTTGACCTTGGCTTCCGAAGCCTCTGCCGATGCAGCCTCCGAGGAAGCGGCCTCCGAAGATGCCGCCACGCTGGACGCAGCGGAAGAAGCTGTGCTGCCTGCGGCAGAGGAAGCGCCGCAGCCTGCCAGCAGACCGGCAGCCAGCGCAGCAGCAGCGACAACAGAGAGGATACGATTCATGATCTTCATCAAAAGATTGCTCCTTGTGGTTCTAGTTTATATGCAGTGCCTATGATACCATCCGCCGGAGGAAATTGCAAGTGCGGCTCTGCCGGGCTACGCAGTCTCCCAAAGAGCGGCTGCTCCTGCTCCACGTTTTCAACCGCCAAACAGGCCGAAAAAGCTGGTGTGCGTCATGCCCAGCACCAGAAACAGAACGATGAGGGCAAACAGCACCCCGATGATGATGTCCATCTGGTGGACGCTCAGCGGGAACTTGTCGTAGAGCTTTTCCTTGGGGTTCACGAAATTGGGGTCGTTGTTGTTCAGCAGGCTCTTCTTCCCCGCTTCGCCCTGCGCCCTGCGCGCTTCCAGTTCGGCCTGCTCTTTTTCCAGCTGGGCCTCGCGCTCGGCCAGCAGTGCTTCGCGGCGGGCGAGTTCGGCTTCTTTTTCATTCCATTCTGCCATGGTCGTTCTCCTTGGTTTTTCTTCTATTATAACAAAGCGGGCCGCCCACTGCAACGAGTGGACGGCCCAGCAGGCGCTCTCTTTTCGGGGGAAATTACTTCTTGGCGAGGTACTTGCGGATATCAATGGCGACAGCCACGATGATGACAAGGCCCTGCACGATGTAGGTGTAGGAGGAGTTGACGTTCATGAACTGCAGAGCGACCTTCATCAACTCAAAGACCAGAACGCCGACCAGGATGCCGGGCACGGTGCCGACACCGCCGGTGGTGGAAACGCCGCCGATGGTAGAAGCTGCGATGGCGTCCAGCTCATAGCCCTGTGCAGTGTTGACGGATGCGCCGCCGGACTTTGCAGCCAGCAGGCAGCCTGCCAGACCGAACATGCAGGAAGCCAGGATGTAGATGCGGATCTTGGTGGCGTTGACGTTGACGCCAGCGACCTCAGCCGCAGCCTCGTTGCCGCCGATGGCGTACATGTACTTGCCGTGGCGGGTCTTGTTGTACAGGAACCAGAAGCAGGCAGCCACGATCAGGGCGAACCAGATCAGGACCGGGATGCCGATGATGGTGTTGGAGGCCAGAGAGGTGAAGTCCTTGTTCAGGGAGCCGATGGGGGTACCGCCGGTGTAGACCAGGCAGATGCCGTAGACGACCTGCTGCATACCCAGGGTAGCGATGAAGGGCTGGACCTTCAGGTAGCTGACGACCAGACCGTTGCACAGACCCACGATGGCGCAGATGGCGATGACCAGGATGAAGACCACCGGGGTGGGCAGAGTGGGCAGGTTGGGGTAGAACTTACCGGCTGCGCCTTCCGTCTGCGCAAAGATGCAGGCCAGGCAGGCCGCAAAGCCAGCCAGACGACCGGCAGACAGGTCGTTGCCGGTGGTGATCAGACAGCCGGAGATGCCCAGCGCGATGATGTAGCGGATGGACACGTTCTTGAACAGGTTGATCAGGTTTGCGACTGCGAAGAAGTTGGGGTGGATGATGCCGACGATCAGAGAGACCGCAAGCATCAGGACGATGATGGCATTTTCACTCAGCCATTTTTTCACGGACTTGCCGTTCAATTTCTTGGTAGCTTCCACAATAGACAGCCTCCTTGTTTACTGATTGGCCGCTGCCGTCGTCGGTGCGGTCTCAAACTGGGTCGCCAGCGCCATGATGTTCTCCTGGGTGGCGTCCTTGCCGTCGATGAAGCCGGTGATGCGGCCATCGCACATGACCATGACACGGTTGGACATACCGATGATCTCGCTCATTTCGGAGGAGATCATGATGATGCTCTTGCCCTGCTTGGCCAGGTCGGCAATGATGCAGTAAATTTCGTACTTTGCACCGACGTCGATGCCGCGGGTGGGCTCGTCGAGGATCAGCACATCGGGGTTATTGGCCAGCCAGCGGGCGATCAGCACCTTCTGCTGGTTACCGCCGGAAAGGCTCTTGATGGCGGTCTTGGGGCTGGGCACCTTGATGGCCATCTTTTCCTTGTTGGTGGCGACCAGATTGAGGATCTTCTTATCATCCAGCATGATGGGGCCCTTGCGCAGAGCGTCCAGCGATGCAATGGAGATGTTGTCGGCAACGCTCAGCACACCCATGATGCCGGTGGCGCGGCGGTCCTCCGTCAGCAGCGCCACGCTCTTGCGGATGGCGTCGCGGGGCTGTTTGATCTCGACTTCTTCGCCCTTGATCCACACTTTACCGGCGGTGTGGGCGCGCAGGCCGAAGATGCCCTCCATCAGCTCGGTACGCTGGGCACCGACCAGGCCGGCCACGCCCAGGATCTCGCCCTTCTTCAGCTCGAAGCTGCAATGGCGGAAGGAACGCGGGTGGATGGAGGTGAAGTCCTCCACCTTCATCATGACCTCGTCGGAGGGGTGGTTCTCCAGCGGCGGGAACAGATTGGACAGCTCACGGCCGACCATCTTGGCGATGATCTGCTCCTTGGTCATGTTGGCAACGTCCCACTTGCCGATGTAGTGGCCATCGCGCATGATGGTGACTTCGTCGGCGATGACCTTGATCTCGTCCATCTTATGGCTGATGTAGACCAGCGCAACGCCCTGCTCCTTCAGCTCGCGCATGATGCGGAACAGCGACTCGACCTCGTTCGCAGTCAGCGAGGAGGTGGGCTCGTCCAAAATCAGCACCTTGCAGTTTGCGGAGACGGCCTTTGCGATCTCCACCATCTGCATCTGTGCGATGCTCAGGCTGCCCAGCTTTGCGTGGGAGTTGATGTCCAGCTTCAGCTTCTTCAGCAGGGCATCGGTATCGGCGTACATTTTGGCATGGTCCACCATGGTGATGATACCTGCCTTCTTAGTGGGGAAGCGGCCCAGCCAGATGTTCTCAGCCACGGTACGGGCCGGGATGGGCTGCAGCTCCTGATGCACCATCGCGATGCCGCGGTTCAGTGCTTCCAGAGGGTTAGGGATGGTGACTTTTTGTCCTTCGTATTCGATCTCGCCTTCGTCCATCTTGTAAATGCCGAACATGCACTTCATCAAAGTGGACTTGCCAGCGCCGTTTTCGCCCATCAGGGCCATGACTTTGCCGGGGCGGAGCTCCAACTGCGCGTGGTCCAGCGCTTTGACGCCGGGGAAGGTCTTGACCACGCCTTTCATTACCAGACGGTATTCTGACATTCCGCAGAGCCTCCTTGTCGTTCAAAATAAGGCACGGCACGGTTCGTTCCGAAAGGAAAGCGCGTGCGCCGAGGAACTCTCGCACGCACGCGCTTGTTAGCTTTTAGAAAGCCTCGGACTCACTGCGTACCTTGCAACCGTGAGTGGTTCTCAGCTCCGAATCAGAGATACTGAGAAGCGTTCTCGGTGGTGACCTTCACATAGTCGACCCAGTAGTACTCTTCGACATCCTTGCCCTCAACGAACAGCTTGGTTGCGTCGGCAGCGGCGGTAGCCTGGCCAACGTCATCGTTCAGGACGGTACCGGTCATCTTGCCGTCAACAACGTTCTGGACAGCTTCCTTCAGTGCGTCAACACCGACCAGATAGATGTCCTCGCCGACCTTGCGGCCAGCCTGCTCGATGGACTGCAGAGCGCCCAGAGCCATTGCGTCGTTGTTGCAGAAGACGACTTCGATCTTCTCGCCGTACTGTGCCAGAGCGTTTGCAACGTCCTGCTGTGCGGTGGTCTGGTCCCAGTTGTCCAGGTACTCATACAGGCACTCGACTTCCTTGCCGGCGTCGGTCAGAGCCTTGATGGAGTACTCGGTACGATACTGTGCATCGATGTTTTCGGGGTCGCCCTTGCACATGATGTAGGTGATCTTGCCGTCGCCGTTGATATCGCCCTGGGTAGAGGTCTCCAGGATCAGCTCGCCCTGATAAGTACCGGACTGACGTGCGTCTGCACCAACGTAGCAGCACTTGCCAGCGTAGGAGTCCAGAACTGCCTTCTCCGGCTCACGGTTGATGAAGACGATGGGGGTGCCGGAGGGAGAGATGGTGTCCACGATGGTCTGTGCAGAAGTGGTCTGGACGGGGTTGATGACCAGGACGTCCACGCCCTGCTGCAGGAAGGTGTTGATCTGCTCGGTCTGGGTGTTCTGGTCGTTCTTGCCATCGACGATGGTGACGGCGTAGCCCATATCCTTCAGGTACTCTTCCAGATCGGTGCGGTACAGGGTCATGAAGTTATCAGCGAACTGATAGATGCAGACGCCGATGTTTGCGCTGCCGGTGGTGGAAGCGGCTGCAGAAGATGCAGCAGTGGAAGCTGCAGCAGAGGATGCAGCAGTGGAGCTGGAGGAGCCGCCGCAGGCGGTCAGAACGCCAGCGGCACCCACAACAGCGGAAGCCTTCATGAAGTCACGACGCGAAATCATTTTCATAATAATGTTCTCCTTCATTCGCATATTACAGCAAAATCGAATCGTGCGCATACCGCACGTTTCGTGATTCTGTTTGTATTATAACCGTCCGCACGACCATGCGCAATAGAACAAGTTCACAAGAATCCAAGGAATCTTTTGTGCGCCCTCCACAATTGCTTTTGTTGGATACAAGTTTCTTTTTGATATCAAGCACAATTTCTGTCGATTTTGCAACATGCGTCCAAATTCCATACAAAAATCCATGAAATCTCTCAAAATAGTTACAGAGACCGTTCCGGTGTGCAACAATCCTATCCGATGCAAAAAAGCCCACTTTGTCCCGGTGCGTAATCTGTACGCATCAAAAGGACAAAATGGGTCTTTTTTTCATTCTGCTGTTTCGCAGTTATTTTTCTTTGTGTTCCCGGCGGTAGCGGGTGGGGGTGACGCCGAGGGTCTTTTTGAAGATCTTGGTGAAGTAATTCACATCCAGAATGCCCACTTCTTCGGCTACGGCGGCGATGCTGTGGTTGTTCTGCTCCAGCAGCTGGGCCGCACGGTTCACCCGCTGGGTGTTGATATAGTCGATGAGGGTGGTGCCGGTCTCCTGCTTGAACAGCGCCGACAGATACGACGGGCTGATGAAGCACATGGCCGCCAGGCTCTTCAGTGTCAGCGGCTCGGAGACATTCAGGTTGACGTAGTTCATCACCTTCTGGACGGCGGGCGAGAACTCCTTCAGCGAGTAGCGGCGGACATAGGCGCAGTAGTCCCGCACCATCTGCCACATCATCTCACGGGGGATCTCGTCGGCCTCCTCAATGATGCGGGCGTACTTGCTGGAGATGGCATCAATATAATAGGGATGCACCTTGCTGGGCTCGATGGCCTTGCGCAGCAGGGTGTTGAAGACGATCATCATGTTCTTCTGCTGGTAGAGCGAGACTTCGAACCGCCCGCCGTAGGTGAAGCGGGAGTGATGGTGCATGGCCTCGGTGGCGGCTTCGTCGTCGCCGCGGCTCACGGCATCCAGGATGCGGTTCTCGGATTCGTACCGCTGTTCCAGCATGGAGATGGGGATATCCTTCTGGAACTTCGGCTCGTTGAAATACCGGACGTCCGGGTGGAAGCAGAAGGGCAGAAACTCCTTCAGCTCCTTCACGACCAGATCCTCCCCTATCATCATCCCGACCAGGACCCGGATGGTCATGTAAAAATCGTTCGCCTGCAGCAGCTTGACGCCGTTGTAGTATTCCTGCACGGCATTCTCTCCGTCCTCGCCCAGGTAGCGGCGGGCCCACTTGCGGGCCTTCTCGCTGCGGGGGCCAAAGGTCCATGGCCCGACGAGGAAGACGGTGTTCTCCTCGTCCGGGATGCGGAAGAGGGCAAAATGCAGCTCAAAGGTGCCCTCAACGAAGAGCAGCGTCTGCGCCGGGGTCTGTTCCAGCAGCAGCCGGCCGAACTCCTGCCAGTCGAACTGCGGGTCCAGCGAGCGGCGTAGGCCGTAGTCGAACTCTTCCAGTCCGTCGAACGGCGGCGTCCCCCGCCGGGTGGGGATATTCTGTGCTGCCGCCAGTTTGGTGAGCACCTGTAATGGATCGACCCGCATGGCGTCTCCTTTCCTGTTTCATCGCATCTCTCACATCTCATTTGATATATCAGTATACAGCATTTTTCTGCAAGAAACAAGTGGCCGAGCGTAGAAAAAGTGCCCTGCCATCCAAAGACAGCAGGACACTTCGTTCCATGTTCTTACAAAGGGTTACTTGTTGTTGCGGCGCGCAGCCAGAGCCGCCACGTTCTCCTCGACCTTCTTCTTATTCAGCGGGTAGAGGAAGACCAGCGCCAGAACGATGCACACAAAGCCGATGATGGGGGCGATGCAGGCCATGTTGAAGATGCCGCGGGTGACAGCAGGGTCAAACGCAGTCGCTTCGGTGTAGCCGATGATCCCCAGCAGGGCACCGACCAGACCGGAAGAGAAGGCCTGACCCAGTTTGCGGGCGAAGGAGTAGACCGAGTAGATGGTGCCGTCCTCACGGATGCCGCTGCGGACCTCGGCGTCGTCGATGACGTCAGTGATCATAGCCCAGATGATGGTGTTGAAGAAGCCCATGCCGATATTGGCCAGGATGTAGCAGGCCACAAAGCCCCAGACGCTGGCCGGACGCCAGATCAGGCAGACCAGCCAGACCAGAGCGGAGCAGATGCTGGAGGCCACGGCCAGCTCCTTCTTGCCGAACTTTGCAGCCAGCTTGGAAGCAAAGGGTGCGCAGACGATCAGCATGACCACCGTGCCCAGCAGGCTGGCAGTGGACTGTGCGGCAGCGCTGCCGTACACGTTGGGGTAAACGTAACCGGCCAGGCTCATGACGGTCAGCTGGCTCAGCAGGACGAAGATGGCCGCCACGATGATGCCCAGCAGCGCCCGGTTGGTGAAGATGCTCTTGAAGATGGCGGAAGCGCTCACCTTCTGGCTGCTTGCGGGGACCTCGACACGCTCACGAGTCAGCTTGAAGCAGACGATATAGCACAGGATGGCGCAGATGGAGAAGACGCCTGCGATGATGGTCATGCGGGAGCCGGACATCACCGTCTTGCCGTCCACGACGACATAGGCGACCATGGGCGTGGCCACGCCGATGACCATGTTGGCCAGCGTGGAACCAATGGTGCGCCAAGTGGACAGTTCTGCACGGTCCTTGGGGTCTGCCGAGACGGCGGAAGCCATGGAGCCGTAGGGGATGTTGATGGAGGTATAGAAGATGGAGCCCCACAGGATGTAGGTGATGAACAGCCAGGCCACCTTGAAGCCATAGGGCATCCCGGCCAGGCCGGACTGATAGATCAGGAAGGAAGCGATGGCCACCGGGCCGCACATCCGCTTGATCCAGGGGCGGAACTTGCCGTCCCTGGTGGGCTTGGAGTGGTCCACGATCTGGCCCATGCCCACATCGGTGAACGCATCCACAAAACGGGCGATCATCATCACCATGCCAACGATGGCGGCGTTGACGCCCATGACGTCGGTGTAGAACTTCATCAGGAAGCTCGACGACAGCAGGAAGGTGAAATCGTTGCCGAAATCACCGAACATGTAGCCGACCTTGTCCTTCATGCCGAAGGGGGCGGCTTTCTTCATCTCATTTGCCATTGGTTTCTCCTTAGATAGATGGATTCTTGGATTCGGTTCTCCAAACGCTGCTGCAAAACACATCGAAATATGGTTCACTGCATTTCAGCTTGTATATCAGTATTATGACAAATCTTTAGCAATCATTGTTAGAAGAATTTTTAGGTGAAAACGTAAAATTTTACGATTATTGTTTGGGCACTTTGCCAATTTTTTCATAAAATATGTGGAATCTCTTTCACTACATTTTCCTTGGCGTAGTTGATTTTAACAGTTTTCGCGGCATCGCCCGCATTATAATAGGTATTCTGCCCCGGAATCGTTCAAAATTCCCCAAAAAAGTCTGGATTTATAAAAAATTTGTTCTATTCCTTTTGCAAAAAATCTGTCATACTGATACCAGAAGATATGAGCTGCGGTATCAACCTCTCAGTCTCGCATTCGCTCGACAGCTCTCCGGATAGGAGAGCCTCTGGCGAAACCGTATCCTTTGCGGGGACTGCCAAGGCCTCCCCTATCAGGGGAGGTGGCATCGCGCAGCGATGACGGAGAGGTTTATTTCGTAGTTCAAAATGTTTTAGTATGATGAGAAATGAGGTTCCTGCAATGAACAACAAATCCCTGCTGTATCCTGTGGCTTCCACTTCCCGCCGCGTCGTCAGCCTGGACGGCATGTGGCGCTTCCGCTTCGACCCCAAGAGCGAGGGCGTCGATGCAGACTGGGCAAACGGCCTGCCGGAGTCCATCTCCATGCCCGTGCCCGCTTCCTTCTGCGACTTCTTCACCGATAAGGAATCCCGCGAGTACTGCGGCGATTTCTGGTACGAGACCGATTTCTTCGTGCCCGGCGAGTGGAGCGGCAAGGACATCGCCATCCGCTTCGGCTCTGCCACCCACCACGCCCGCGTCTTTGTGAACGGCGTCGAGGTCGCACAGCACGAGGGCGGCTTCCTGCCCTTTGACGCAGTCGTCACCGACATCGTCCGCTACAACCAGTACAACAAGCTGAGCGTCCTGCTGAACAACGAGCTGAACGAGTACATGCTGCCCGCCGGCAACACCGCTACCCTGTCCAACGGCAAAAAGGTCGCTGCCCCCTACTTCGACTTCTACAACTATGCCGGCATTCATCGCCCCGTCAAGCTGATGGCCCTGCCCACCGAGCGCGTTCTGGACTATTCCGTCAAGCACCGCCTGACTGCGGACGGCGCCGAGGTCGATTACACCGTCACCACCAACGGCAGCCACGACGTGACCGTGGAGCTGTACGACGGCACCACCAAGGTCGCTGAGGCTTCCGGCAAGGAAGGTACTCTGGTCGTCAAGGACGCCAAGCTCTGGAACGTCCATGCCGCCTACCTGTACAACCTCGTCATCCGCATCCACGACGGCAGCGCCATCGTCGACGAGTACGCCGAGAAGATCGGCATCCGCACCTTCGAGATCCAGAACGGCCACTTCCTGCTGAACGGCAAGCCCGTCTACCTGCGCGGCTTCGGCAAGCACGAGGATGCAGACATCCGCGGCCGCGGCCTCGACCTGGCCACCGTCAAGCGCGATTACGAGCTGATGAAGTGGATCGGTGCCAACTGCTTCCGCACCAGCCACTACCCCTATGCGGAGGAGCTGTACCAGATGGCCGATGAGGAAGGCTTCCTCATCATCGACGAAGTCCCCGCCGTCGGCTTCATGGAGAGCACCATGAACTTCCTGGCAGCAAACCAGGGCAACGGCAAGAAGGTGGGCTGGTTCGAGAAGGACACCACGCCTCAGCTGCTGGAAAACCACAAGGACGCGCTGACCGACATGATCGACCGCGACAAGAACCACGCCTCCGTCATCGCATGGAGCATCCTGAACGAGCCCCAGTGCACCAGCGAGGGCACCGAAGCCTACTTCAAGACCCTGTTCGATCTGGCACACGAGCTTGACCCGCAGAAGCGCCCCCGCACCTACGCCATCGTCATGATGAGCCTGCCCCACAACAGCAAGGGCCAGCAGTTCGCTGACTTCATCAGCCTGAACCGCTACTACGGCTGGTACGTCATGGGCGGCATGGGCATCGTGGACGCCGAGGCCGCATTCCGCAAGGAGATGGACGGCTGGGCCAAGGTCCTGAACGGCCGCCCGATGATCTTCACCGAGTACGGTGCCGACACCATGCCCACCGAGCACAAGCTGCCCAGCGTCATGTGGAGCCAGGAGTACCAGAACGAGTACCTCGACATGAACCACAACGTCTTCGACAGCTACGACTTCGTGCAGGGCGAGCTGGTCTGGAACTTTGCAGACTTCCAGACCACCGAGGGCATCATGCGCGTCAACGGCAACAAGAAGGGCATCTTCACCCGTCAGCGTCAGCCGAAGGACGCCGCCTTCCACTTCCGCGCCCGCTGGACCAGCCTCCCGCTGGATTACAAGGGCAACAAGTAAGTTGAACCTCTCTCAAACCTTCTCATAACCATGCCAAAAGCACCCGCAGGCTCAGCGTCTGCGGGTGCTTTTGCGATTGCACTTCTTTTCTTTTTATGGTATCCTTACCTTGCGCTCCGGCCACGAGCGCCTTTTCATTTGCAGCATAGTCGATTTTCAACGTTCTGTCAAACCGGAACATGCCATACTTGCAAGGGAGGCTGTTTTTATGAAACGCACCGATTATATCAACTGGGATGAATATTTTATGGGCATCGCCCTGCTCACCGCCATGCGCTCCAAGGACCCCAGCAGCCAGGTGGGTGCCTGCATCGTCAGCCCGGAAAACAAGATCCTGTCACTGGGCTATAACGGTATGCCCATTGGCTGCGACGACGACGCCATGCCCTGGGACCGCGAGGGCGACCCGCTGGACACCAAATATATGTACGTCTGCCATGCCGAGCTGAACGCCATCCTGAACAGCGCCCACAACAACCTGAAGGGCGCACGGGTCTATGTGACCCTCTTCCCCTGCAACGAGTGCGCCAAAGCCATCATCCAGTCCGGCATCTCGGAGGTGGTCTACTACGGCGACAAGTACCACGACTCCGATTCCAGCGTTGCAGCACGGTTCATGTTCAAAAAGGCCGGTATCCGGCTCACCTCCTACACCCCCAGCGGGCGGAAGATCGAACTGGAGCTGTGAGCCCGCAAAGCCCTTGACCGGCGGTTTCTTCTGCTATATAATAGAAGCACCATTTCGAATAAATATTCAAGCTTTTATGAATAGAGAGGGAAATATGCAATGAGTCTGAAAAATCGGAACTTTCTGAAGCTGCTGGACTACACCCCCGCCGAGATCGAAGCGCTGCTGGATCTGGCCGCTGACCTCAAGGCCAGGAAGAAGGCCGGCATCCGCCACGATGCCCTGCGCGGCAAAAACATCGCCCTGATCTTCGAGAAGACCTCCACCCGCACCCGGTGCAGCTTTGAAGTGGCCGCCCACGATCTGGGCATGGAAGTCACCTATCTGGACCCGTCGGGCAGCCAGATCGGCAAAAAAGAGTCCATTGCGGACACCGCCCGTGTGCTGGGCCGGATGTTCGACGGCATTGAGTACCGCGGCTATGGCCAGCAGATCGTCGAGGACCTGGCCCATTATGCAGGCGTTCCCGTCTGGAACGGTCTGACCAACGAGTTCCACCCCACTCAGATTCTGGCCGATTTCCTCACCATCCGGGAGCACTTCGGCCGCCTGAAGGGCATCCATTTCGTCTACTTCGGCGACGCCCGCTACAACATGGGCAACAGCCTGATGGTGGGCTGCGCCAAGATGGGCCTGCACTTCACGGCATGCGCCCCCAAGAAGTATCAGCCAGACCCGGCGCTCATCGCCCAGTGCCAGGCCATCGCCGCCGAGACCGGCGCGACCCTGACCTTTGAGGAAGACCCCGCCAAAGCCGCCCAGGGTGCCGATGTGCTGTACACCGACGTCTGGGTCTCGATGGGCGAGCCTGTCGAGGTCTGGGCCGAGCGCATCCACGACCTGGCCCCCTACCAGATCAACAACGCGCTGATGGCGCTGGCCGGGCCGCAGGCCGTCTTCATGCACTGCCTGCCCGCCTACCACGACCACAAGACCACCGTGGGCAAGGAGATGGGCGAAAAGTTCGGCCGCGATGCCATGGAAGTCACCGACGAGGTCTTCGAAGGCCCGCAGAGCATCGTCTTCGACGAGGCCGAGAACCGGATGCACACCATCAAGGCCGTTATGGCGGCGACCTTGGGATACGAAGGATAACGACCCATTTGCACAAAAAACGCTCTCTTGCCGTCGGCAAGGGAGCGTTTTTATCGTTTCATCGTTTCTTACAGATCGTGTTTTTTGCAGAACCGCTTGCTGCCCCAGTACATCGCGCCCCAGATGACAACGGCGAGGACAAGGTAGACCGGGTTCTTCATCGAGCGGACGAGGGACTGGCCGAAGAGGGCCATCATGGCCACCATCACACCCTTGCCCAGCAGCATGGTGATGAGGTAGCGCTTTTCGTCAAAATCCGAGATGCCGAAGGCAAAGTGCATGAAAGACGAAGGGGTGAACGGCAGCACCGACAGCATGAACAGGGACGAAACATCGAACCGGCTGACCCACCGCTCAGCTTTTTCCAGCTTCTGGGAACGGCTGGCGAACTTCCAGAAAAACTGTTTGAGCACCCGCCGCCAGAACAGGAACATCAGGGTGCCGCCCAGCATGACGCCCACCCAGCTGTACACAAAACCGAAAAGGCCGCCGTGGGCCGCCACATTCAGCGCCACGATGGCGATGAGGGGCAGCGGCGGAAAAAATGACTCCACCATTGCCAGAAAGATGGGCGCAAGGGGGCCGAGGTCTCCGAAGCTGTCCAGTAATGTCTGCCAGAATTCCAGCGTTCCCAGCTGGTGCACAAAGCTGATCAGGGTGCTTTCCATCGTGTGTTCCTTCCCTCTCGTTTCTCTTAGTATATCCAGAACTTATGAATGTGCGATGAAGAAATTCTGCATTTTCTTCGCTTTTTCGTCTGCGCTATACTTTGCTATACGAAATGGGGTGCGGTTTTCCTGCACGATCGGTCTCAGGCTTTTTCCCCGGCCTGTTTTTCGGCGCGGGCCTTCATCCGCTCGATCTGCTGGGCGCGCTGCTTGTCCCAGCGGGCCAGCGCCTCGGCATCCGGGACCTGCACACAGCGGGCAAAGCTCCAGTGCAGGCCATCCCGCCGGGCCAGCTTGTACCGCTGGAAGACGCCCTTGCCCGCCTCGCTGGCCGTTCCGGCACAGTGGGGGCACTGAGCCAGCGTGTACCAGCTGTTGCTGCCCTTTTTCAGCCAGATCTCGTCCGGCGCAAGGTCGGCTCCGCAGGCCGGGCACTGGGCCGTGCTGATGATGGGGTCGATCCGCCAGGTATACGGCTCCACATAGCCGCGGAAGACGCGGAAATCCCGGTAGTCGCCGGGCTTCGGGCAAAGGCTCTGGCGCAGGGCCTGCTCCTCGCTGGGGTAGGCGGCCAGTCCCTCCCGCAGGTCGAGCTTGCGGCAGACATCGGCGGTGTAGAGGGTATCGGACAATGCGTCGTGGAAGGGGCGGTCCATCGGGATGCCCATCCGGGTGACGACGCTTTCCAGCGTCATGCCCTCGCCCTCCTTGCGGGGATGCTCCCGCAGAAAGACCTGCTGCAGGTCGTACCACACCGTGGGGCGGCTCTCGTCCAGATTGCACAGGAACAGATTCTGCTTGAGCACCGGCACATCGTCCATGCCCCACTCGGCGAACTCGGCGTCCGGGCCGCACCACTGCATGAAACGGCGCAGGCCCTGCACGATGGGAGCGCCGTTGTCCAGGTCTTCCTGCGTCAGGCCGGTGACCTTGGCGATGTGGTGCTGCAATTTGCGGAAGATGCGGGGGCGCAGATGGATGGAGAAGGTATCGAGGACGTTGGCGTCTTCGTCGATCTTCACCGCGCCGATCTCGATGATCTCGCCCCGGAAGGTCTGCTGCACCCCATGATAGTTGAACGTATACGGCTGGTAGCCGATGTTCCATTCCAAATCAAATAAAACCAGATTGCGCTGCGGCATTCGTGTGTCCTGTCCTCTCACTGTAAAATGAATTTCTCAATGGCCTCGGCGACGCCGTCGTGGTTGTTGTCGGCGGCGGTCACATAGTCGGCGACCTCCTTCACGGCATCTTCGGCGTTCTGCATGGCGACGCCCACGCCCGCAAAGTCGATCATCGAGCGGTCGTTCAGACCGTCGCCGCAGGCCATCAGGTTCTCGCGGGTCAGGCCCATGCGTTCCAGCAGAGCGCCCAGGCTGACGTCCTTCATCACGCCCAGCGGCACGGCCTCGATGAAGAAGGGGCTGGAGGGGTAGATGTCGATCTTGCCCTCAAACTGCTGCCGGCCTGCGGCGCAGACTGCGTCGCGGCGGGCGGGGTCCACGGTGAGGAGCATCTTGCAGATGGGGTAATCCACATAGGAAGCCAGATCGTCCACATGGTACATCTCCAGCTTGGTGGTCACGCACTCCTTCCGGGCCCAGGGGTCCTGGTCGCGCTCGCAGACGATGCCGCGGGCATCGTAGGTCAGGAGCGCGACGTCCTGCTCTGCCGCAAACCGGCACAGCTGGGGCACGAACTCCGGGGCCAGCAGCTTCTGATACAGGGCCGCACCGGTGGCGCAGTCCACGATCTTTCCACCGTTGTAGGCCAGGATGCAGCCGCCCTTTTTGTCCAGCCCCAGTTCCTTTGCCAGCGGGGTGATGCCCGCCGTAGGCCGGCCGGAAGCCAGCACGATGGTCACGCCCTGCGCCGCTGCTGCGTCCAGCGCCGCGCGGGTGCGGGGGGTAACGATCTTTTCATCATTGGTCAGGGTGCCGTCCAGATCCAGCGCCAGCACCCGAATTTTTGATCCGTTCATTTCGATTCCTCACTTTGGGGCGCATCCGCCCGCTGTGTCGTATTTTTCGGTAACGTGTTTATTGTACAATGAACGCCCCACCCAGCGCAACCCTCCGGCGGGCATTTACACAAATTTTTTCGGAAAAAGGCGGTGTTCCATTCCCGGCCGGTTTTCTCATTTTCCGCCAAACCCTCAGAACATCCAGTTTTTTGTCGGTTCGACATAAATTCTTAGCAAGTATTGCCGTTGCGCCACCGGGACTTTTGGGCTATACTGTTACACTGACCGTCACAAATAAACGCGCGGCCCGGCGTCTTCCGGGCTTCGTTTGACCGGCCCGCCCTGCCAGAGGCTCATTCTCCGGCAGAGCTGCCCCGAAGGGGGGGCTGCGCGGGCGCGATGAAGGGGGATTTTTTACGAAGTATCTGTTTCAGTTCGCACGCATCCTTGCGTTCTGTTTTCTGGGCGAGTTCTGCCACGCTGTTCTGCCGCTGCCCATCCCGGCCAGCATCTACGGCCTGGTCCTGCTGCTGGCTGCCCTGCTGCTGGGCTTCGTCCAGCTGGACGATGTGAAAGAGGTCGGCCTGTTCCTGACCGGCATCTTCCCGCTGCTGTTCGTGCCCGCCGCGGCCGGTGTCATGGAGCTGTGGGCCGAGATGGGCAGCATGCTGCTGCCCATCGTCATCGCCATCATCCCGGTGACTGTGCTGGTCCTTGTGAGTGCAGGCCGCACCACCCAGGCCCTCACCAGCCGCCGCGCTGCAAAAAAGGAGGCCGAACATGACTGATCTTTTACAGGGCTTCCTCTCCGGGTCCGCCGCGTGGGGCGTGCTGCTGACGCTGGCCGCTTTCGCGCTGGGTGCTCTCCTCAACAAAGCCACCGGCAAGGCCATCTTCAAC
>OGHM01000675.1_pt1 | contig 17069 bp, 14 predicted proteins | sample 1571531 | NCBI WGS metagenome assembly OGHM01 (sample SAMEA2582031, study PRJEB24529) | metagenome | biome: Human gut stool | place: China | collected 2011 | reverse complement strand
AGCGCTTCAAGGACGACGCCAAGGAAGTGGCCGAGGGCTACGAGTGCGGCGTCACGCTGGCAAAGTTTGCGGACGTCAAGGAAGGCGACGTGTACGAGGCCTTCAAGATGGAAGAGTACCGCGACTAAATAAGGAGAAACTGAATGTCTCAGAAAAATATGGGGCGTCTTGCCCAGGATATGAAGCGTGAACTCATCGCCATCATCGGGCGGCTGAAGGACCCGCGCCTGGAGGGCGGTCTGCTGACCGTCACCCGTCTGGATGTGACGCCCGACCTGGATGTCGCCAAGGTCTATGTGAGTGTGATGGGCCGTGCTGACGGCCCCAAGCCCGCCATCGAGGCGCTGAACCGCGCTTCCGGCCATGTGCGCACCGAAGTGAGCAAGAAGATGCACATCCGCAAAGCTCCGCGCTTCATCTTCGTGGAGGATGACGGCGCAGCCTATGCAGCCCACATCAATGAGCTGCTCCGTGAGCTGAACGTCAACGGCGACAGCGAACAGCCGTCGCAGACCGAGGAATAAACAGCCTGCGGAAAGGATGGATCATGGGATGACAGAACAGTTGAATGTGCAGCAGATGGCCGAAAAGCTCCTGACTGCGGACGACATTTTGATTCTGTGCCACAAAAACCCGGATGGGGATACCGTTGGCTGCGGCAGCGCCCTGTACTACGCGCTCAGTGCGCTGGACAAAACAGCGGCGGTGCTCTGCTCCGACCCCATTCCCAGCCGGTATGCGTTTACCAACCCGCGTCTGTACAAAGGCGAGTTCGAACCCCAGATCGTCGTGGCCGTGGACGTGGCAAGCCTCCAGCTCTTCGGCGAGAACAACGGGATGCCGCAGTTCAGCCGCCACGTCGATCTCTGCATCGACCACCATGCGGGCAACAGCGGCTATGCCGAGTTCACCCTGCTGGACGGCACGGCAGCGGCAGCAGCAGAGCTGCTGTACGAGGTGTTCTGCGCCATGGGCGTGGACCTGACCCCGCACATCGCCAACTGCCTTTATACCGGCCTGTCCACGGACACCGGCTGCTTCCGGTTCTCTTCCACCACGGCCCGCACCCACATCGTGGCGGCCAAACTGATGGAAGCAGGGGCGCGGGTGGAAGAGCTGAACACCCTGCTCTTCGACACCAAGCCCCGCGAGCGGATGGAGGCGGAGCGGATCGCGCGCAACCATCTGGAATATCATCTGGACGGCCGCTGCGCCCTCATCTACCTCACCCGCGATGAGATCGAGCAGAGCGGTGTAGACCCCGCCGACCTCGAAGAACTGACCAGCCTGCCCATCAGCATCGAGGGCGTCAAGGTCGGCCTGACCCTGCGTCAGCAGCCCGGCGGAAGCTACCGCATCAGTGTGCGCACCGCCAAGGGCGTGGACGCCTGCGCCATCGCGCGGCGTCTGGGCGGCGGCGGACACACCAGCGCTGCGGGCTGTGAGCTGCTGGGCAACCTGGACAACGCCAAGAGCGCGATCCTGGCTGAGGTGGAAGCCGTGCTGGACGCAGAAAAACAGCCGCAGGAGGGCGAATAAATGCAGGGCATCCTCATCGTTGACAAGCCCACCGACTGGACCAGCTTTGACGTCATCGCAAAGCTGCGGGGCATTCTGGGCACCCGGAAGCTGGGCCACAGCGGTACGCTGGACCCCATGGCCACCGGGGTGCTGCCGGTGTTCTGCGGCGGGGCCAGCAAGGCCGTAGACCTGCAGCTGGACCACACCAAGGCCTACCGCGCCGTGCTCCGGCTGGGAACCCGCACCGACACCGGCGACAGCACCGGCACGGTGCTGGAAACGGCCCCGGTCACGGCAGGGGAGAAGGAGCTGCTGGACGTGCTCCCGCAGTTCATCGGCCCCCAGATGCAGACGCCGCCCATGTACTCGGCCGTCAAGATCAACGGCCAGCCGCTCTATAAAATGGCGCGGCAGGGCATCGAGGTGGAGCGGAAGGCCCGCCCCATCGAGATCCTGCACATCGAGTACGAGGGCAGCCCGGCAGAGAACGAATACACCCTGACGGTGCGCTGCTCCAAGGGCACGTATATCCGCGTTCTGCTGGAGGACATCGCCGCCGCCATGGGCCAGAAGGGCACCATGAGCGCCCTGCGCCGGGTGGCTGCCGGTGTTTACACCGAGGCCGACGCCCACACGCTGGAGGAGATCCAGGCGGCAAAGGATGCAGGCCCTGCGGCGCTGGAAGCGCTGATGCTGCCGGTGGAGAGCGTCTTTGCCTCGCTGCCGCTGCTGACGGTGGCCCCCAGGGTGGAACAGCACCTCTACAACGGCTGCCCCACCAGCCGCTACCCCGCCGCCGACGGGCGCTACCGCGTCCGGAACGAGGCCGGGCAGTTTCTGGGCCTTGCCAACATCGTGGGCGGAGTGCTCCGAGTCGAAAAGCTCTTTGTGGAGCGAAACTAACACAAAAAGGAACAAAATTTGATGCAGATCTTATCCTCTCTTTCGCCGCTGGCGCTGGAACACGAGGGCGGCACCGCCGTCGCCATGGGCTTTTTTGACGGCATCCACATCGGCCACCGTGCCGTGATCAACGGGGCCGTCCAGTGGGCCAGAGAACACGGTGCGGCCCCGGCGGTGTTCACCTTCCGGCTGCCGGCCGACAATAAGATGAAGGGCAAGCGCCTGCTCTCCACCGAGGACAAGCACGCCCTGATCGAAAGCCTTGGGGTGGAATATTACCTCTGCCCGGACTTTGAAGAGATCCGTGCGATGACGCCGGAACAGTTCGTGTACGGCATCGTGCAGGACTGCCATGCAAGGGCACTGTTCTGCGGCGAGAACTTCACCTTCGGGGCAAAGGCAGCAGGCGACCCGGATCTGCTGCGCAGGCTCTGCGCCCCGCTGGGCGTGGAGGTCGTGGTGGTGCCGATGGCCCAGTTTGAGGAAAAGCCGGTGTCCTCCACCCGCATCCGCACGGCGCTGGAGGGCGGCGACATCCCGGCGGCCAACGCCATGCTGGGGATGCCCTACGCCATCCGCTTTGCGGTGCAGCATGGGGCAGGCCTCGGCCATACGCTGGGGGTGCCCACCATCAACCAGCTCTACCCGCAGGGCTTCCAGCTGCCGCGCTTCGGCATCTACATCACCCGCACGAAGATCGGTGATGTCTGGTATCCCTCGGCCACCGGGCTTGGCACCCGGCCTACCGTCAACGATGACCCCGCCAAGGTGACCTGCGAGACCTTCATCCCCGGCTTTTCCGGCGACCTTTACGGCACCGACCCGGTGGTGGAGTTCCACGCGTACCTCAGCCCCAGCAAAAAATTCGATACGCTGGACGAGCTGAAAGCCTGCATCAACCATGCGGCCGAGCGGGCACAGGCGTATTTCCGGGCAGAGGCCTGAGCGTGAGCCGGAAAAGAAAGCACAGAATGGAGAATTTTTTCTTGCTTTTTACGTTGGTTTCTGTTATACTAGCCTTGTTACCGCAGCACGGGGCTGGGAGTATGCCCGTTTTTGGGAGTACCGTTTTTCCCGCATTCTGTGCCGACGGCAAATAAAATTTTATAAAGAGGTACTGTTACTATGAACAAGCAGGAAGTTATGGCCAAAGTCGCTCTGACCGAGAAGGACACTGGCTCCCCCGAAGTTCAGGTCGCTCTGCTGACCGCTCACATCAATGAGCTGAACGAGCATCTGAAGAAGAACCCGAACGATCACCACAGCCGCCGTGGTCTGATGAAGATGGTTGGCCGCCGCCGCAATCTGCTGGCCTACCTCCAGAAGAAGGACATCGAGCGTTACCGTGCTCTGATCGCAACCCTGGGTCTGCGTAAGTAATAGAAAACAGAGGGCAGGTACCGCAGCTGTGGTGCCTGCCCTTTGCCTTTTTTTGTGGAACAAACGGCCGCTGCTGCGTGTTGCAGCAGTAAATCGAACGCCTGTGCCCGCCCTTTGGGGCGGTCTGCACGGGCGCTGGATTTATTGCTATGATGCGCGGCGGGCAGCCTTTTGGAAGATAAAAACCGCTAAAAGGACAAAGGAGGCAAACCAAATGGCAATCGAATTTGGTTCCCGCAAAGAGACCTTTGAGAACTTCAAGGTCTACGAGACGACGCTGGCTGGCCGGCCCTTCAAGGTCGAGATGGGCAAGATGTGCGGCCTGTCCAACGCAAGCGCCCTCATCCGCTACGGCGAGACCTGCGTGATGTGCAACGTGGTCATGAGCCCCAAGCCCCGCGAAGGTGTGGATTTCTTCCCCCTGAATGTCGAGTATGAGGAGAAGCTCTACGCCGCAGGCCGCATCCCTGGCAGCTTCATGCGCCGCGAGGGCCGCCCCGGTGAGCGCGCCATCCTCACCAGCCGTGTTGTGGACCGCCCCATGCGCCCGCTGTTCCCCAAGGAGATGCGCAACGATGTCTGCATCACCATGACCGTCATGAGCCTGGACCCGGACTGCAGCCCGGAGATCGCCGGTATGATCGGCGCATCCCTCGTCACCGCTGTGTCGGAGATCCCCTGGAACGGCCCCATCGGCGGCGTTCAGGTCGGTCTGGTGGACGGTGAGATCGTCCTGAACCCGACCCAGGAGCAGCGCAAAAAGAGCGACCTGGCCCTGACCGTGGCTGCCACCATGGATAAGATCGTCATGATCGAAGCCGGTGCCAACGAGGTCGATGAGGACACCATGCTGAACGCCATCAAGGCGGCGCATGTGGAGATCAAGAAGACCATCGCGTTCATCAACGAGATCGTGGCCGAGCGCGGCAAGCCGAAGATCGACTTCCAGGTCGTGGGCCTGGATATGGACGTCTTCCATGCCATCAAGGAGAAGTATCTGGATGACTTCAAGGCTGCGATGGACACCGACGACAAGAACGTCCGCGATGCCGCGCTGCTGCCCATCCTGGACAAGATCGCCGCAGAGTACCCCGACCTGAGCGACGCAGACCTCGACCTCGTCAGCTACAAGATGCAGAAGTACGTCGTCCGCCGCTGGCTGCTCGATGAGGGCAAGCGCGTGGATGGCCGCGGCATCAACGAGATCCGCCCGCTGGCCGCAGAAGTGGGCATCCTGCCCCGCGTCCATGGCTCCGGCATGTTCACCCGCGGCCAGACCCAGGTGCTGACCACCTGCACCCTGGGCGGCACCAAGGACAACCAGCTCATGGATGACCTGACCGACGAGCAGACCAAGCGCTACATCCACCACTACAATTTCCCGCCGTACTCCGTCGGCGAGGCCCGCGCACCCCGCAGCCCCGGCCGCCGCGAGATCGGCCACGGCGCACTGGCTGAGCGCGCCCTTGTGCCGGTGCTGCCCTCTCTGGAGGAGTTCCCCTACACCATCCGCTGCGTGTCCGAGGTGCTCAGCTCTAACGGCTCCACCTCTCAGGCTTCCATCTGCGGCTCCACGCTGGCTCTGATGGACGCCGGTGTGCCCATTAAGGCTCCGGTCGCCGGAATCTCCTGCGGCCTCATCACCGAGGGCGACCGCTGGATGACCATGCTGGACATTCAGGGTGTCGAGGACTTCCACGGCGACATGGACTTCAAGGTCGGCGGCACCCGCAAGGGCATCACCGCCATCCAGATGGACATCAAGATCGACGGCCTGACCTATGATATCATCGCCGAGGCCTTTGAAAAGTGCCGCAAGGGCCGTCTGTACATCCTGGACGAGATCATCAAGCCTGTCATCGCTGAGCCGCGCCACGAGCTGAGCCGCTGGGCCCCCAAGATGTTCAGCATGATGATCCCCACCGATAAGATCAAGGACGTCATCGGCAAGGGCGGCAAGGTCATCCAGGACATCTGCGCGACCTGCAACTGCAAGATCGATGTGCAGGAGGACGGCCACGTTTTCGTCTCTGCGGTCGATCAGGAGGACGCAAAGCGCGCCATCTTCACCATCAAGACCATCGTAGAGGACCCGGAGATCGGAGCCATCTACAAGGGCAAGGTCACCCGCCTGATGAACTTCGGCGCCTTCGTTGAGATTGCACCGGGCAAGGAGGGCCTCGTCCACATCTCCAAGCTGGACACCAAGCGTGTCGAGCGGGTGGAAGATGTGGTGGCCGTGGGCGACGCCATCGTGGTCAAGGTCACGGACATCGACCAGCAGGGCCGCATCAACCTGAGCCGCCGCGACGCCATCCTGGCTCTGGAAGCCAAGCGCGCCGCACAGGAGCAGGGCTGATTCGCGCTGAATCGGAATGAACCAAAGCCCCCGAAGGGAATCGAACGCAAAAGCGTTCGGCCGCTTCGGGGGCTTTTTTGCGTTTTGGATGAAGAAAATGCAGAAACCCCCTTGACAAAAAACCAAAATCGTATATTATTGTATTAAGCGCTTAACACAGTAACACAAGGAGAAAAGACCATGAGCGAACAGTTTGATTCCAGCCGGCCGATCTATGCCCAGCTGGTGGAACGGCTCAAAGCCAGGATTCTGGCGGGCACCTACCAGCCCGGCGGGCACCTCGACTCGGTGCGGGACCTTGCCGCAGCGGCAGGGGTCAACCCCAACACGATGCAGCGGGCGCTGGCCCAGCTGGAAGCTGAGGGCCTGATCCGCACCGAGCGGACGAGCGGCCGGTTTGTAACGGAGGATATCGATTTGATCGAACAACTGCGGGCGTCTGCGGCCCGGAACATTGCAGCAGATTTTCTGGAAAAAATGCGCAGCATCGGCTATACGCCTCAACAGGCGGCAGAGCTGCTGCGCAGCTGGAACGAAACGGAGGGAAAACAGCATGAGTAAGATCCTGACTTGTGAACATCTGACCAAGGCCTATGGGAAAGAGAAGACCGCCCTGAACGGCATCGACCTGAACCTTGATTTTGGCCGCATCGTCGGCCTGCTGGGCCCGAACGGCAGCGGCAAGACCACGCTGCTCAAACTGGCAAACGGTCTGCTGCAGCCCACCGAGGGCGTGGTGAAGATCGCGGGCATGATCCCCGGCCCGGAGACGAAGGAGATCGTCTCCTACCTGCCGGATGCCGATTGGCTCCCCGACTGGATGCGGGTGGAAGAGCTGGTGAACATGTTCCGGGATTTCTACGGGACGCCCTGCGAAGCCAAAGCGTACATCGGGTTCGATGCCGCCAAAGCCAACGAGATGCTGGCCCGGCTGAACATCGACCCCAAGGCCCGGCTCAAGACGCTTTCCAAGGGCACCAAGGAAAAAGTCCAGCTGGTGCTGGCTATGAGCCGCGCCGCCAAGCTCTACCTGCTGGATGAACCCATCGGCGGTGTGGACCCCGCCGCGCGGGACTATATCCTGAACACGATCATTTCCAACTACAGCAAGGACGCAACGGTCGTCATCTCCACCCATCTCATTGAGGACATCGAGCCGGTGCTGGACGAGGCTGTGTTCCTGAAGGACGGCAAAATCTTCGCCCACCGCGCTGTGGACGACATCCGCGAGACCGAGGGCAAGAGTGTCGATGCGTATTTCCGGGAGGTATTCAAATGCTGAAGCAATTGTTGAAATATGAGTTCAAGGCCACCAAAAGCCTGTACTTCGGGCTGTATCTGGCGCTGGCACTGCTGAGCGTGGTGCTGGGCGTTTCGTTCCGGCAGGAAAATGCATGGGCCGACAATACGAATTTCGGGCGGCTCGAAGTCATTCTGATGGTCCTCTATCTCTCTGTCATCTTCGCCATTGCGGTGCTCTGTTTTGTCAGCACGGTCCAGCGCTTTTATAAAAATCTGCTGGGGCGTGAAGGCTACCTGATGCACACCCTGCCCGTGACCGAGACCCAGCTCATCCTCTCCAAGCTCATCACCAGCATGGTCTGGGTGCTGTGCAGCGGCCTGGTGGGCATCGTCTGCATCACGGTCATGGTTGCTGTCGGCGTGTTCGACCCGGAGACCTTCGGCATGGTGGACTGGGAAAGCTGGAAGCAGCTGTGGGGGATGCTGTATGGGGAACTGGACGCGAAGTTCTGGCTGGTGACGGTCTGGACCATCCTCATCAATCTGGCCCGGCTGGCCGACCTCATCCTCTGCGTTTACGCCGCCTGCATGATCGCCCATCCATTCCGGAAGTATGGGATGGTCTCCGGCATCCTCGCCTTTATCGGCCTGAACGTTGTGGAGAACCAGATCGATAAGCTGCTGGGCACGAACCATGTGAACCTGTTTGTGGACATTACCTATCGGGTGGCCGATGTGAACGTGACCGGTGTGACCTATGGAATGACCCCGATGCAGACCATGACCACAGCGTTCGGGGCCGGCTCCGGCTACCTGTTCTGCTTTGTTGTGACCTCGGCCTTCGCGGCGGCCTACTTCTGCCTGACCCGCTGGCTGATGAAGCATAAACTGAATCTCGAATAAGAAAAGAAGCTGAACAACAGAAAAATGGCTTCCGGCAACTGCCGGAAGCCATTTTTTGTCAGGTGTAAAAATCAGCGGGCGTCGCGGTTGGCCTCGTACTCCTCCATGGAGATGTAGTGGTCCAGCACATGGATGCCCTTCAGGCGCTTGTTGGAGAAGCCGGTGGAAGCGTACTGGCCCTCCCAGTAGTTCAGGCGGGTGGCCAGATAGGCGGGCACGCTCATGCCGCGCGGGATGACCAGCGCGTTGTTGATGAGCAGGGCCTCGGCATCGGCGAAGGCCTTGTAGCGGGCGTCGATGTCATCGGTGATCTGCTTGGCAGCCTCGATGGCGGTCATGTACTGCATGATGGCGTCCGCTGTGTCGCCGGTGATGAAGCCGTCTTCCACGCCGGTGCGCAGATACGCATAGCGCATCCCGCGGGAATCCTCGGCCTGATAGAACGGGTCGGTCTCGGTCTCCGGGTCGGAGTAGTCGGCGCCCCAGTTGCAGAGCAGGAACTCGAACTTGCCGTTGCGGCGGACGGCGGACAGGAAGCTGTCCGCAGGGCCTTCGGTGATGATGACATCAATGAAGTCGAAGCCGTCGTTCAGCACACCCTCCAGCTGCTGCTTGAAGACCTGGCACTGCTTGTCCCAGTCGGTGGAAGAGGGGTTGTAGGGCAGCTGCACCTTGATGGGGAAGGTGGCACCGGCAGCGGTCAGCTCCTCGATGGCAGCATCGCGGAACTCCTTGGCCTTGGCCTCATCGAAGAACTCGGTGATGTTGGCCAGGTCGCCGCACTGGGTGTAGTCCACACCGGCAGTGGTGGCGCAGAAGTTCGGGGGCGTGATGGTGTTCAGCTTGTAGCCGTCGTAGCCTTCCGGGGCAGAAACGGCCAGTGTGACGGCGTTGTTGATGCCGTACAGGAAGGCCTTGCGGAAGTTGGTGTTGTTGATGGCCTTGGCCCAGTTTTCCGGCTCATACTCAGCGTCCATGCCCTCCACGCTCCAGTTGGAGAACTCGTGGGCGTAGGGCATGAAGTTGAACATGTAGAAGTAGGTGTAGTTGGTGTTGGGGCGGTCCATGGAGACCATGCTCCTGGTGGTGTCGTCGCTCAGCCAGCTGTCCAGAATATCGGGACCGATGGTGGCTTCGTCGATCTCGCCGCGCTTGATCATCTCCGGGCCGTTGACGGCGGCTTCAGCGTTGTAGATGCGGCTGATGGTCTCGATGAAGACGTTGTCGGCGTCGTAGTTCTCCGGATTTTTCTTCATGATCCAGGTCTCCAGAGACTCGTAATCCGCCAGATAGAACGCACCGCAGCTGTACATGGTCTCGGCAGAGGTGGCGTACTGGTCGCCCATCTCGTCCAGCAGGGGGCCGTAGGCAGGCTCATAGGGCAGGTAGCACAGCAGGCTCAGGAAGCCGGGGAAGTCGTAAGTCAGGGTGTAGGTCAGGGTGTGGTCATCCACGGCCGTGACGCCCACGGTGTCGAAGTCCAGCGGCTCATAAGTGCTGGCGGTGCCGTCCGGAGCGGTCACGGGGACCAGACCGCTGGCGTCGGCGGTGTAGGTGGTGCCGTCGTCGTCCACAACGCCGGTGTTGGCGTTGTTCAGGTAGACGTAGTAGTTGTAGTAGTCATCGGCACCGGCGATGTAGGCGGTGACCAGACCGACGTTGGAGGAGGCGTAGTCCGGGGTCAGAACATACTTCAGGGCGTCCACAAAGTCCTGCGCGGTGACGGGGGCCACGACTTCGCCGTTGTTGTCCACCCAGTTCTCCTCCCGCAGATGGAAGGTCCAGGTCAGGGTGTCCGCATCCCAGTCCCAGCTGGTGGCCAGACCTTCGCGCATGACGCCCTTGTTGTCGTACTCGACCAGCGTATCCACGCAGTTGGCACCCACGACCATTTCCAGGTCGGTGGCGGTGGTCAGGTAGTTCAGGGTGGCGGGCTGGCTGGAGTACAGGATGGTGTACTTGGAGGTGTCCACCGTGCCGGAAGCCGCGCTGCCGGTGCTGCCGGCAGAGGAACTGCCGCCGCAGCTGGTCAGCAGACCGGCTGCACATGCGCCTGCGGCTGCCAGACCGCTGGCTTTGAGGAACTGGCGGCGAGAAATCAAATGATCCATGATAAAATCCCTCTTTCTTCGTATTTCATGTTTTTGTGTGCGCCAGCGGCTGGGGTGCACTGTTTCCCATCAGCGGGGAATTGCAACAAAGGCGCAACGGAATCCTTCCGTTACGCCTTTGTAACAGTCCCTCCCGACCACAGCCGTGTGGTTACAGAAAGTATAGCATCCTTTCGGGCGGACGTCAATTCTTTAATTCATATTGGTTTCGGCAGCGGGCGCTTCCGGCACAGCGGCGGCGGGGGCCGTTTCTGCGGCTGTGGCAGCCGACTCGGCCTGGACTTCTGCCGCCAGGGCCTTGGCGGCTTCCTCGGCGGCGCGCTTGGCCTCACGCTCGGCCTGGCGCTCCTTGGCCTTGGCCACGGCTTCTTCCTGCCGCTTTTTGGTGCGGATCTTGATGCGGCAGACCGAGCAGATGCCGTCCTTGCAGGTGGGGGCGATGGGCTTGCCGCACTCCTTGCAGAGGCTCTTGGTGCATTTGTAAACGCTCACCGGGCCCAGCGTGGTCAGCTGGCGGAGCTTCAGCCCGTCCAGACCGCCGTTGGAGCAGGTGGCAACGCAGACGCCGCACTCACTGCACTTCCACGGCGTGATGACCGCGCGGGTCTGGCCGTCGGGCAGATCCTCGAAGCGGATGGCCCCGGCGCGGCAGGCCTTTTCGCACCGGCCGCAGGCAAAGCACTTCTGGGTGAAATTGGGCAGGTGGTAGCCGTATTTGAGGGGCGTTTCGCTGGCGGCTTTCAGCTGCTTGGTGCGCTGGTGCAGCAACAGGCGGAAGTCCACCGCGCTCTGGTCATCGTCCCGCAGGCCGGGCAGCATCCGGAGCAGCTGCTTCGTGCCCGCCTTGGAGCCGGCTGTCACCTGCTCCATCATCTCGCGGCGGGAGTATTCCTTGCTGTGGAAAGGGGCCGCATCCTGCTCGTAGGCCAGGGTGAACCGAGCCTCGAAGAGAGGCTGGCCGAAAAATTCCACCAGACGGGTAAGCTCGTTGCGCAGATGTTCGGCGCAGACGTCGTTCTCGCACTCGCCGCAGGGGGTCAGGTCCAGCACGATCTTTTTGTTCAGGGCCAGGTAGGCCAGCGCCTCCCACGAGAGGGCCGATACGCAGGCCCGGACGAGGGTGTTCTTGCGGGTGCTTTTCTCGCAGCCGATCCAGACGGTGTCGTTGTCGCTGTCGGCGGGGGCCGTGTCCCGCTGGACCTGCTCCGGCGAGGGGGCGATGCAGCCGCTGCGGCAGGCAGAAACGCAGAGGCCGCAGTCGGTGCAGGGGTCCCAGTCCTTGACGAGATTCGGGCGGGTGAAGATCGCATCCCCAAAGGGGCAGATGTCCTTGCAGGCCGTGCAGGGGGTGCGGTGCGGGTGCAGGTTCCAGCACTGTCTGCGGTTGATCTCCGGGTGGGTGGTCTTCATCAGCGCATCCATGGCGTAGCGCGTAAAGAAACTCATCGAATCACTCCTTATCCGGGTCCATGACCGAAGTCACGACGGCGTTGTCCAGCAAAAAGCGCTGGACCTTCTGGGCAGCTAGAGCAGCGGCCACGGTCTCCGGGGCCAGCACACGGCGGATGTCGGCTTCGGGGGTGTCCTGCTGCACGGAGAGGCGGCGGTATTCGGCGTTGACCTCTTCGGGCCGGACGGTGATGTTCTCGGCCTCTGCGATGGCGCGGGCCGCGTACATGGTGCGGATCTTCCGCTCAGCGTCGGCGCGGTAGCCTGCCCGCAGAGCCTCGGCGGTGGTGCGGCTGTTCTTGCAGTGCTGCTCCATGCTGATGCCGCTGCGGCTCAGGCGCTGGCTCAGCAGCTTCATCTCGTTGTCGGCGGTGCGGTCGAGCACGGCCTCCGGCACGGTGACGGTCAGGTTGGCACCGGCCATCTCCAGCAGCTTCTGCCCGGCGGCGCGGTCGGCACCGTCTTCGTGAATCTTCTGCTTTTTGGCGCGGACGGCCTCCCGCATGGCGGCGAGGGACGCATAACCGGCAGACTGCGCGAACTCCTCGGTCAGCTCCGGGGTGGTCTTCTCGGCCACGGAGTGGAGCGTGATCTCGAACTGCGCCGTCTTGCCGGAAAGCTCCGGCACGCGGAACGCAGCCGGATAGGTGAAGTCGAACCGGAAGGTCTCACCGGCCTTGTGGTCATAGATGGCCTGCTCGGCGGCGGGCATCAGCTTGCCGTCGCCCAGCACGACCATGACCTTCTCCATCCGGCTGTCGGGGATCTCCTGGCCGTCCATGAAACCGGCGAAATCCAGCAGCACCCGGCTGCCGCGCTTCGCGGCCTCGGTGGAGTTGTGGTAGGTGGCGCGCATCCGGGTCTGGTGGACCATCTCGATGTCCAGCGTCTTCTCGGAAATGCCGCGCACATGGCGGGTGACGGCCAGCCCTTTATACTGTCCAAGCTTTACTTCAGGGAAATTATTCTGCTGATTTTCCATTTTGCAATACTCCTTCTGACGATAGAACGTTTATTCGAAAAATGGGAGGGTGCGGTGTTATAACCCGTGGGCGACAAGCCAGCTCTCGGCGACCTGCGAGAACATTTCGGGGTATTGGGCATTTTCGGCGTCGAAGACGTGGAGGTAGGTCTCCACTTCGGCACGGGTGGGGGCGGCGACCCGCTCCCAGATGGTGAAGGTGTAGCCGTTGCCCATATCGAATGTGGCGGCAAGGGTGTGGGTGCCGTCCCGCAGCTCGGCGAATTTGGCGTTCAGCTTGTGGCCCAGCTCCGTGTCCGATGCGTAGGACAGGGGGTAGGGGTCAACGGTGACGACATACTTTGCCTCAAAGAAGCTCATGGGGAAGTTGTGGGTGCCCGGCACCGAGAAGCTGTCCGGCAGTTTGCCGTCCAGCGGCTGCTCCGGCAGCAGGCAGTTGCGCAGATGGCCGGGGTTGTAGAGCATGTCGTCGGTGATCATGTACGCGGTCTCGCCGTCGCCGAGGTGGACGCTGAGCCATTCGGTCACAGCCTGCAGCTGGCTCAGGTCCCTGCGGTCGCAGGTCAGACCGTCGAGCCGGACAAATTCTGCGGTGCTCTTGAGCGGGAAGTGGTCGATGAGAAAATCGGGCAGGGCCACCACCGTCAGCGGCGAGCAGCGCACCGACACGGCAAACACCAGCGTGAACGCCCAGTAGCCCAGCTTGAGGGCCTTGCGGCGCTCGATGCCCTCCGCCAGCGCCGCAGCGCCTGCCAGAAAGAGCAGGAAGTAGGCGGGGAGGAAGAGGAGCATCTGGTGGGAGCCGGTGTTCTGCACCCGCGTGAAGAGCACGAGGCTGACCGCCAGCTCACAGGCACCCAGCGCGGGCAGGGCGAACCGCTTGCGGCGGAAGGCATCTGCGATGCCCAGCCCGATGAGGATGAAGTTCAGCAGGCCGATGCGGAGGATGTGGTAGTAAAGCTCGGTGGCCATGCCGCCGACGTTGTAGTAAGAATAGCGGTCGGAGTAGTCAAAGGCGAGGATCCTGCGGACCATGGGCCAGAGCAGGGCGACCATTGCGACTAGGGCGCAGAGGCCGAAGGCGATGAGGTTGCGCACCCGGCGGACGGCCAGCGCCTTGTCGGTCCTGGCGAGTTTTGCGCTGCTGACCAGAAGCAGCAGTGCGTAGGAAAAGTAGTAGCCGACCACGAAGTAGAGATACCACCGGCGGGTCAGAATGACCGCTGCCGTGGCCAGAAAGAGGAGGGCGAACCGGCCCGGCTCCAGCTGTTCAAAGCGGTAGTCCAGCGTCAGCACCAGGATGGCGAAGGCGAAGATGAGGCCGAACCAGTCCGGCTGGGCCATCATTGCGCTCATCCGCAGAAACGGAAAGGTGAGCAGCCACGAAAAGCCGATGAGGAAGTAATAGAACCGGTTCTTCACCCGGAGCATCTGCCCCACCTTGATGACCACGCCCGCCAGCAGCACCATCAGGCTGGGCAGGACGCAGAACACCTGGCTGAACGCATAGCTGTCGCCGGTGCGGGCCGTCAGGCAGAAGGGAAACTCAGTGAACAGGGTGATGAAATTGGTGTAGTCCTCTGCGAAGGAGCCGAAAATGTACGCGAAGCCCGCCGCCGGGCCGGCAGCAAAGGCCGCCTCGGCGCTGTATTGCTTGACGAGGTAGTTGGCGTAGTCCCAGGCGTAGACGAAATCGCGCCGCCCCAGCGCCCAGTAGAAATAGAGCACCGCCGCCGCCCAGCAGCCCACAAGGACGGCCCGGTGGAAGAAGTCCAGCGTAACGCCGGACACCCGCAGCACCCACAGCGCCCCGTAGAACAGCGCACAGCTGCACCACAGGCTCACCAGCGGGAAGAATGCCGCCCCGGTGGGGAAGAGCAGCCCGACGGCTGCCAGGACCAGTACCCCGATGCCGAGCGCGGCCCCCGCTTTGCCCCAGGGGGTGAGGCCGCGTTTCAGCAGGGTCGAACGTGTTTGTTCCATAACACAAAACCTCTCACAAAACCTGATAGTTCATGTTACAGTATAACGGTTCTGCCCGGCGCTGGCAAGGCCGCAGCGGCGGCAAAACGGAAAATATCCCGCTGCATTTTCAGCAGACGGGATATTTCAAGTGAAAAATTACTTTTTGGAATTGATGGCAGGCTTTGCAGCGACCTTGCGCCGGGCAGCAGCAGCCTTCCGGGCCGAAGCCTGTGCGGCCTCGGCATGGGGAGCCTCCGGTGTCAGACGGAGCAGTCGGCTGCCCATGGCGGGCAGGTCAAGGGTCAGGGTGTAGTCCCGCCCATAGACGCCGCCGTCCGTGGTGTGGAAGCTCCGGGTCCGGCTCTTGTCGGCACCGTTCCAGCGGGAGGCCTCGCTGTTCAGCAGCTCTTCGGCCCCGCAGGGGAACTTGAGGTAGAGCGGGAACTTTTTGTGGGCGGTGTTCTGGGTGTTCATCACACAGAGCAGAGTCTGGCCCGCGCCCTTGCGCAGCCAGGCGTACACGCCCTCGTCCCGGCTCTCGCTGGCCACCCACTCAAAGCAGCCGGGGTTGTATTCGCCGTCGTAGAGGGCGGGCTCGGTGGCGTAAAGGCGGCCGAGTTCGGCGAAGTATTTCTGGAAGCTGTCGTGGAAGGGGTATTTCATCAGGCCCCAGTCCAGCTCTTTCTTCTCGTCCCACTCGCGGAAATGCCCCAGCTCGTTGCCCATGAAGTTCAGCTTCTTGCCGGGGTGGGTGTACATGTAAAAGTAGAGGGTGCGCAGCTGGGCGCACTTTTCCTCGTAGGTGCCCCAGAGTTTGTCGATGATGGTCTTTTTGCCGTGGACCACCTCGTCGTGGCTCAGCGCCAGCAGATACAGCTCATTGTAGAAATACTGCATACTGAAGGTGAGCTTGTGGTAGGCATCCGGGCGCTCACCGAAGGGGGTGGCGAAATAGTCCAGCGTGTCGTGCATCCAGCCCATGTCCCACTTGTAGTCGAAGCCGATGCCGTCGTAGCGGGTGGGGGCCGTGACCTTGAGGAAGTTGGTGGAGTCCTCGGCCGTGTAGATGCCGGTGGGGAACCGCGTGTTCAGGCCGTGGTTCAGATTCCGCAGGAAGGTGACCGCACCCTCGTTCACGCCGCGGTTGGGGTCGCCCTGCCAGTAGAGCGCACGGGAGATGGCGTCCATCCGGATGCCGTCGCAGTGGTAGACGTCCATCCACAGGGCGGCGGCGCTGTTCAGGAAGCTGCACACCTCCCGGCGGTAGTAGTTGAAGTTGCAGGTGCCCCACTCGCTGTGGCCCACATCGCTGTCGTACTCGTACAGATGGGTGCCGTCAAAGTTGGCCAGCGCGTCGCCGTTGGCGGCAAAGTGGACCGGCACAAAGTCCATGATGACGCCGATGCCCATCCGGTGGCAGGCGTTGACGAAGGCTGCAAAGTCGGCCGGGGAGCCGTAGCGGCTGGTCACGGAGAAATAGCCGGTGGTCTGGTAGCCCCAGCTGCCGTCGAAGGGGTGCTCGGCCAGAGGCAGCAGCTCCACATGGGTGAAGCGGTGGTCCAGCAGCCAGGGGATCAGCTCCCGCGCGAGCTCGCGGTAGTTGTACCAGCCGTCCGAGCCGTCGGGCTGGGTGGAGTTGGGCTTATGCTTCCAGCTGCCGGCATGGAGTTCGTAGATGTTCATGGGCAGATTACGGCATTTATCCCGCCGCTCCATCCATGCGCTGTCGTCGAAGGAGAAGTCCAGTTTGGTCAGGCGGCTGGCGTTGGCGGGGCGGACTTCGGACGCGAAAGCGTAGGGGTCGGCCCGCATGACCACGCTGCCGTCGGCCCCGTGGATGCGGTATTTGTAGAGCTCTCCCTCGCACAGCCCGGATACAAAGCCGCTCCACACGCCGGTGTCGGCTTTCTGGAGCGGGATGCCTGCGCCCCAGCCGTCAAAGCCGCCGCAGACCTCCACAGCCGTGGCACCGGGAGCCCAGACTGCGAAGCGCCAGCCCTCTTCGCCGTGGTCACCCTGCCAGGGGTGCGCGCCGAGGATGCGGTAGGCGTCGAAGCAGTCGCCGTTGAAGAAGGATTTGGGGATGGAGGGAAGATTCATACGAAAGACTCCTTTTATCGCAATTTTTACAGAACACGGACGATGGAATAGGTAAAATGAGAAATATACAACACTTTTACCACACTTTTGTCGGAAAATGTGCTCTACTGAATATGACACAGATGCACTTTTGTCGGAAAAGTGCTCTGCTGTA
>OGHM01000668.1_pt1 | contig 17200 bp, 10 predicted proteins | sample 1571531 | NCBI WGS metagenome assembly OGHM01 (sample SAMEA2582031, study PRJEB24529) | metagenome | biome: Human gut stool | place: China | collected 2011 | reverse complement strand
CTATATTTAACTGTTGCGTAATAAGCACGACCAGGTTCGTTATAAGTATGAGCATTGTAATTTGTACTGCTTGATGAACGATAAATGCGTTTATCAAATAAGTTACTTACGCCAACACGAATGCTGATTGTATCTTTCCAATTATAACCTGCACTTAATCCCCAAACTGCATAGCTACCGATATCTTCTGAGTTAGCTAGCTGATTAATATTTTTGCCGTTACCATTTTCCATACGGTTTTCCGGATTTTTACGGGATTTTTGTTTACCGTATTGCGTATAAGTCAACATTGCATCTAAGCTATCTGTAATTTGATAACTTAAGCTTGAGTTCAAGGTATATTTCGGCACGATAGAAAGCGGGTTACCTGTATCTTTATTTTTGGTTTTATGCATATAAGTGAAGTTATTCACCCAGTTTAATTTATCTTGGATTAATGGTAATGTCAGATTACCTTCAAAACCTTCAATCACTGCGCGGTTTGCATTACCCCATTTATACACATAGTTACCTAAGTTGGTTAAACCGATAAATTCACCATCAGATACGATTTTATTACGATAATCATTACGGAAGTAAGCTACAGAAGCAAGAAGTCCATTTTTATCATATTCAATTCCGATTTCTTTATTCCAGCTGGTTTCTGGTTTAATGTCACTATTACCTTGGAAATAACAAGTTTTATTATTTGGTACATTCGTTGGACAACCTTGACCTAAGGTAAATAGCAGGTAATTTGGGTTAGTTTGATAAAGGTTCGGTGCTTTATAAGCTCTTGCAATCCCACCTTTAATTCTCCAATCATCGTTGAGGCTTTGTAAGAAGTTTAATCCGCCGCTTACATTAGAACCAGAATAACTGTTGTAATCATAACGCAGAGATGGCGTTAGGATGGTAGATTGGGTTGCTGAAATATTATCTTCAATAAATACAGCCCATTCAGTTTGACTACTATGACCTCCTCGTACATTTGAGATACCGCTTGGTAGGCGTTCTTTCAGATCATAAAGCACCTTCCCTGTCTTTTTATCTCGTCGTCCACCAAGTAACTGTGTCATAGACGCGTCATCATCTAAACTGCTATGTGCACCTTCAAAACCAACTGTCAGCATATGATCCACACCCAAGGTAAATGGGATATAGAATTCAGAACTAAAACGCGTATTTTTAAGAATAGAATCGCTAAAAGCTGATGTACTCGAATAACTGCCCTCTGGACCACCCGCTAAATATTCTGGTAAACGGCTATTTTTAGTTTTATCAAAAGTAATATAAGTTTTATTGTCAAAATGATCGAATTTACCTTCATAGGTTAAAGCATAGTTTTGACGATATAAACGAGCGGTTTCAGCTTTGCCTCCTGCCAAGGTTTTGGTTTCAGGATAGTTTTTATTATTGTAAAGCCCTGCTGAGCTATTTTGTGTATCACCGTTATAAATATTGCCTTGACGACTGAAGCCAGAATCCAAGGTTAATTTATTTTTCTCATTGATATTCCACACTAAACGGCCATTAATATCTTTATTACGTACACCTTCACGACCAGCAATTGCAGGATCGCCATTAATGCCGACTTCATCTGCTTCTGTTTTGTTCCAGTTACCATATAAACGGAATTGCAATACATCTTTAATTAATGCCCCGCTTAGATTAAAACCTACACGGTTCGTTGCGCCTTCTTTGCTATCTTCTGGTTGGTTGGTGTAATAACTTAAGCTACCGTGTAAATCATTGGTAACAGGTTTAGTGATAATATTAACCACCCCACCCATTGCACCTGAACCATAGCGTGCTGCTGAAGGGCCACGTAATACTTCAATTTTTTCAATCGCTTCAACTGGTACCCAGTTGCTGTCGCCACGAGAGTTACGTTCACCACGCACTCCATAACGTTCTGCATTACGAGAAGTGACTGGTTTACCATCCACTAAAATCAATGTATTTTCTGGTCCCATACCACGAATATCAATTTGACGTTTATTTCCGCGTTGTCCTGTGGATGAGTTCCCCGTCAAATTCACACCTGGCATGGTACGTAATACTTCAGAAATATCATTTGTCGCTGGGCGTTTTTCTAAATCTTTTGCTGTCACAAGAGAAGAGCCAAGTGATTGTTTTACCTGATCTTCCGCAGTAACTTTAATTTCCTCAAGTTTCTCTTCGGCATAAGAATAGTTTGAAAAAAGCGCGATGGTTAACGCACTTAATGCGAAGAATGATGTTGTTTTTAAATGATTGGATTTATACATTGAAATGCTCTCCTGGCATATGTGGAATAAATAATGCCCGAGAATTCTAGTACAATATAATTTTAGTGTAAATAACAATTCTTATCATTTTTACTGAATTTAAATAAAATACCTGATTTTTTGACCGCACTTTCTTGCAATCCGAATAAATTCTAGTATTATTCACGGCTCGCCAATTTGGCGGATTTATTTCTCATTTCGGGTTCCCTACCCCCGATTAACCAACTAAAAAGGTCTTAAAATGAAAATTAATACTCCGATCTTCAATGATCAACAAAAACGTTTTGCTTTAATTTTATTAAGCTTATTTCACATCTTCATCATCACAGCCAGTAACTATTTCGTTCAAATTCCATTTGAAATCAATTTAAAATTGACCGCACTTGGTTTTGCTGATGATTTCTCATTCCACAGCACATGGGGCACACTCACTTTCCCATTCATTTTCTTAGCCACCGATTTAACGGTACGTGTATTTGGGGCAAAAGAAGCTCGTTGGATCATCTTTATCGTAATGATTCCAGCACTTATCGTGAGTTATATTGTTTCAGTTGTTTTCTCTAATGGACAATATCAAGGCTTAAGTGCATTAAGTGAATTTAATATGTTTGTTTTCCGTATTGCGTTCGCCAGCTTCTGTGCTTATGTTTTCGGACAATTATTAGATGTGTTAGTATTCAACCACCTACGCCAACTAAAAACGTGGTGGATTGCCCCGAGCAGCTCCATGACATTTGGCTCTCTTGCCGACACTTTCATGTTCTTTGGCGTAGCATTCTATCAAAGTAGCGATCCATTTATGGCGGAACATTGGTTCAGCCTTGGATTTGTCGATTACTTATTTAAATTATTTGTCGGCATTGTCTTGTTTGTTCCCGCTTATGGCGTGGTACTCAGCATGATTTTGCGTAAACTTCAATCTCTCGCAAGCTCTCGCCAGTTTGCTTAACTTAAGGAAATAAAATGACTGAAACCCTTTCTCTTAGAGCCAAAATAGAACAAAGCCCAATGGGGGCTTATCAATGGATGATTGTGGTGATGGCTGCCATCATGAATTTACTTGATGGCTTTGATGTATTAGCCCTGGCCTTTACTGCAACAGCCATTCGTGGCGAATTTGGACTCACGGGGATTGAGTTGGGTTATTTATTAAGTGCCGGCTTGTTTGGTATGACTGCCGGCTCACTTTTCCTTGCTCCACTTGCGGATAAAATTGGTCGTCGTCCATTGTTATTAATGGCAGTATCACTCTCCGCTATTGGGATGTTAGGTTCAGCATTTATCTCACAATATCAATGGCTCGGTTTCTGGCGAGTTATCACCGGGCTTGGTGTCGGCGGTATTTTAGTGGGTACAAACGTGATCACCAGTGAATATTCTTCTCGTAAATGGCGCAGTTTTGCGATCAGTGTCTATGCAGCAGGATTTGGTATCGGTGCGGTATTAGGCGGTATGTTCGCCGTGATGTTGCAAGGTGAATATGGCTGGCGTTCAGTGTTCCTAGCAGGGGCTATCTTGACCGGTTTACTTTTAGTGGTGTTATTTATTTGGTTACCGGAATCCATTGATTTCCTCACTTCCAAACAACCTAAAAATGCAGAAGTGCGGTTAAATTTAATCGCAAAAAAAATTGGTTTAGCCGGTGATTGGAAACTTCCTGCAAAAGTAGAAAAAGTTAAAAGTAAATTACCTATTAGCCAATTATTCAGCGAAAAATACTTACATTCTACCCTGTTAATTTGGACGGCTTTCTTTGCAATCATGTTCAGCTTCTATTTTATCAGCTCATGGACTCCAGCCTTATTAAAAGAAGCGGGCATGACAACAGAACAAAGTGTGAGCGTCGGAATGATGATTTCATTAGGGGGCACTTGTGGCGCCTTAATCTATGGCTTACTGGCTAGCCGTTGGACAGCTCGTGGCGTGTTAATTTTATTCACCGTCTTATCTTCCGCAGCGATCATCACCTTTATCTTATCCTCATCTGTTTTATGGATTGCAATGGTATTCGGTATTTTAGTTGGTGCACTCATGAATGGCTGTATCAGCGGTCTTTATACCTTAAACCCACTTACTTATGATGCCGATATTCGTAGCACCGGTGTGGGCTGGTCGATTGGTATCGGTCGTATTGGTGCAATTCTTGCTCCAACGATTGCCGGCCAATTATTAGATATGGGTTGGGACAAACAGAGTTTATATGTGGGCGTTGGCTTTGTGATGTTGATCTCAACAGTCGCACTCTTTTTCTTAAAAAGCCGCTCCGAAATTAAAGCATAATCTTAAAAAATATAGCAAAAGGCGTGATAAACACGCCTTTTTTATTGACTTAATAAAGTGCTCATCCCTAGCCTTCAGATCAGAAAGATTTTCAGGTTATTTTATGTAACATTTTCTTCTAAAAATCCTTTGTTATCCATCTTGAATTTCAACGCATTATGGTGTTAAATCAGCACACATTATAAGGTTATAAAAATATAAAAATAAGTTGTAGGAATTTATGTGCCAATTACTCGGAATGAACTGTAATACACCGACGGATATTGTCTTTTCTTTTGAAGGTTTCCGTCGTCGTGCTGGTCTTACCGACTGCCATTCAGATGGCTTCGGTATCGCTTTTTTTGAAGGTCGTGGTGTGCGTATTTTTCGCGATAACCACGCAGCATCACAATCCCCTATTGCGGATTGTGTAAAACAATACAAAATTAAATCGCTCAATGTGATTGCTCACATTCGTAAAGCAACGCAAGGCGGTGTGACCATTGAAAACACCCATCCTTTTATTCGTGAAATTTGGGGACAAAACTGGGTGTTTGCTCACAACGGTAATTTAAAAGACTTACCGGATATGTCTGAGAGTTTCTGCCAGCCTATTGGCTCAACTGATTCAGAAACGGCATTTTGTTACATGGCGGAATATTTGAAAAATCGCTTCCGTCGTAAACCGTCTGAAATGGAAATTTTTGAAGCCATTCAAGACATTACTAAAGAGCTTTCACAAAAAGGGACCTTTAACTTCATTCTTTCAAACGGAGAATGGATGATCGCCCACTGCTCAACTAATTTGCATTATTTAACGCGTAAAGCCCCTTTTGGTAAAGCGCATCGCATTGATGATGATGGTGTCATCGATTTTAATGATTATGCGAAAGATGGCGACAAAGTCACGATCATTACGACTTTCCCGCTCACCAAAGATGAACCTTGGGTCAAAATGGAACATGGTGGTTTTGTCTTCTTCAAAGAAGGGGACAAAATTGCTGAGGTCGTCGGTGTGGCTAAAGAAATGGAAGATGATGGTACATTAGGCAATCGCACAGCAGCCTAATAACAAATCACAATAAAAAGTGCGGTCAAAAACATCAGAGATTTTGCCCGCACTTTTTTATCTGCAATTAACGCATTGTCACAAATTCTTCAGAACCTGTTGGGTGAATTGCCACCGTATTATCAAAGTCTGCTTTAGTTGCACCCATTTTGATTGCTACAGCAAAACCTTGAATCATTTCATCCACACCGAAACCAATGCCGTGTAAACCCACGATTTTCTCTTCTTTGCCGGCACAAACTAATTTCATGCGACAAGGTTGGCGATGTTCAGTAACAGCGGTGTACATTGCTGTGAAAGAGGATTTATACACTTTCACATTTTCTTCACCATACTGTTCAATCGCTTGTGGCTCCGTTAAACCTACTGTACCAATTGGTGGATGGCTGAATACAACCGTTGGCACAAGGTTGTAATCTAAATGCTCATTTGGTTTGTTATTGAATAAACGCTCAGACAAACGACGACCTGCCGCCACGGCAACTGGGGTTAATTCAATACCACCTTCGATAATATCACCCACAGCATAAATGCCAGGTACGTTTGTATTTTGATATTTATCGACAATAATTTGTCCGCGTGAGTTGGTTTTCACCCCTGTTACTTCAAGATTAATCACATCCGTTGCCGGTTCACGACCAATCGCCCAAATTAACGTATCCACCGTAGTTTCACGGCCATCTTGTAATTTCAAGGTAAGCGAACCATCCGCATTTTTCACGACTTCTTCAGGCAACGCTTTTGTATGTAATTGGATACCATCTTGTGCTAATACTTCAACTAAGGTTTCGACAATTAATGGATCTTGATTACGTAATGGGGCATGTTGGCGCACAAATAAATGGGTTTCGCTGCCTAAGCTATTTAAAACACCTGCTAATTCAACGGCAATATAACCCGCACCTACTACTGCAACACGTTTTGGTAATTCATTTAAAGCAAATACACCATTTGAATCAATCCCGTATTCTGCACCTTTTACCGCAGGAATACTTGGGCGACCACCCGTCGCAATTAAGATATGATCGGCAGTCACTAATTCTGTTGAACCATCTGCATAGCTCACTTCAATGGTTTTCGCATCTTTAAAACGCGCAAAACCATTTAGAACATCCACATTATTTTTCGCTAACACATTATTGTAAGAGGTATGAATACGACCGATGTAAGCTTGACGACTTTCGACTAATTTCGCGTAATCAAACTTTTTTACTTCTACATCAAAACCATAAGCGGGTGCATAGCTATTAATGGCTTCTGCAATTTGTGCGCCATAGAACATCACTTTTTTCGGTACACAACCTACGTTCACACAAGTACCACCGAGATGTTTTGCTTCGATAATCGCACATTTTTTGCCATAGCTTGCTGCACGGTTAATTGAAGCAATCCCGCCGGAACCGCCACCGATCGCAATATAATCATAATGTTTAGTCATTTTCATTATCCTTTTTTACTCATTGGAACTTTACTCTATTTTGCCTAAAACTGAATGAGAAAGCTATAAATTGATGTGATTGGAATTGTCTATATGCGAGGAAAAAGTGCGGTTATTTTTAGCATAATTTTCAGCAAGCAAAATGTATTTTCGCTATAATGCCCCTCAACTCTAAAGATAAATCAATTTGAATGAATAATAAACATGAGAGATAGAAAAATGCCTCAAAGAACTGATAAAAAAACAATCTGTTTGAATATGATTGTCAAAAATGAATCTGCAATCATCCGAGATACATTAGAGAACATTATTTCTCATGTTCCATTAGATTATTATGTCATTAGCGATACAGGATCAGACGACAACACTGCAGTCATTATTAAACAATTCTTTGATGAAAAAGGTATTCAAGGCGAAATTCATCACGATGAATGGGTTAACTTTGCCCATAACCGAAACAGTGCACTACAACATGCGCAAGGAAAAACAGATTATGTATTAATCTTTGATGCCGATGATCGTTTTGAAGGAAACTTTGTATTGCCTGAAGAACTAACGAGCGATCGCTATTATTTCCGCATGGCAAATAGTGTAACGGGTGCAAATGTTTATTTCCGTACGCTTATGTTTCGTAATGATGACTCATTTTACTGGCGTGGCGTATTGCATGAATTTGTCGAACAACGTAAAAAAACCATTGTGGAACAAAAAATCTTTGGTGATTATTATGTGATTAGTGGGCGTTTTGGGGCTCGTAGCAACAATCCACAAAAATATTTCCAAGACGCTCAAGTGTTAGAAAAAGCCTTCTATTCACCTGAAGATGAAGATCTTAAAGATCGCTATGCGTTTTATACTGCACAATCTTATCGTGATGCAGATATGCCTGAAAAGGCTATTGAGTGGTATGCCAAACGTGCAAATTTAGGGGGCTGGTATGAAGAAGTTTATTATTCGCTTCTCCAAATTGCTCTATTAAAAATTGAATTAAATGCCTCACTCAATGAGATACAAAATTTATTATTGGCTACTTATGAATATCGCCCACAACGTGCGGAAAGTCTTTATCATTTAGCTCGCCAATTACGTTACCACAACAAAGCCAGACTGGCTTATATTTATGCAACTGTGGCGGCAAACATCCCGCTAAGTAAAGATATTCTTTTTGTGGATCACGCTGTTTATGAATGGAAAGCTAAAGAAGAATTGGCTATGAGTGCCAATTCGGTGGGAAATTATCAGCTTTGCCATGATCTTTGCGTCGAATTATTATTTAATCCAGCAGTACCAGAACCAAATAGAAAACTGTTACTAGACAATTTGAAGTTAGCAAAAGAGCATCTTTAAAAATATTAGGCGTTCAATGCAAGGTAAATAGAGATGAATAAAAAACTAGTTGGTTTAAGTATGGTTCGTAATGAAAGTGATGTTATTGAAACTTTTATTAGACATAATTTAACCTTATTAGATGAACTTCATATTATTGACCATAATAGTAGTGACAATACGCGTGAAATTCTCACTCTTCTTAAGCAAGAGGGACTACCAATTCATATCTATCATTACAATGAACTTGAATTTGCCCCTGAACGCGTATTAAATCATATGATGCAGCATATTCTCAATAATGATGCTGACATTAATTATATTTTTCCACTTGATGCAGATGAGTTTATTTATTGTCCTTCTCGTGAGAAATTGAACGCTTTTCTTACTCTTATTCCTCAAAATCGCGTAGGCATGTACACCTGGCGAGGCTATCTACCGCATTCCACCGAATATGATCCTGATTTTATTTTTCATTTTACCGATCAACGGAAAGAAGAAATTCTCACCCCAAAAGTCATTATTCCACGAGCGATTGCAGAAACCTGCAGATTGACTATAGGTAGCCATTCTGTACGAGATAAAGAAGGCAAAGAAGTTCAGAGTATCGTATTTATTGGTTCAAATAACCAACAATTCTATTATTGGTTCATTAATCGATTCAATGCAGAATTCATTGAAACGAATGATTTATGGCTAGGGCATTACCCTATTCGCTCAACAATTCAGCAAATTAAAAAAGTCTTGGAAAAATCTATCACGATGGTGATGGAGAAAAAGGGATATCGTGATTCAGCTTGGGAAAATCAATTACGTGATTTACTCGCTCATAATCTTGACATATCACTTGATGAACTCCGCCTTATTGCCTATAACTATCGTGCATCTGATGCTGAACATACACAAGTTGCACGTAAACAACCATTACGTGCAACAAAGTTAGAATTGAAATATCAAGATCTCATAAATAACGATCCACTTCCTATACTTGGGAAACTCATTCTCGATCTTGCACAGAAATTACGCTAATTATCGGGTTTTGTAACCGCTCTATAAAATTTTATTTGGTCGCATAATAAGATAAGACCAATCTAGATGGCGGAAAAACCAATATTTTTCACGTTCAAATAACATCGGATTATGATTATCCCAAGGCTTATGCTTTGCAGCATAATGGATAATAAGAGGTGGAATATTGAGATTAACTTGAGTAATGCCACGTTCACGTTTAATTTTTTCAATATATTGCACCTGAGCATTCTCAGTAAAACTATAATATTTTGCCTTTTCTCGTAAAATAATATTCAAAATACATTGATCCCCATATAGCACCTGCTCTCCATACTCTTCAACAGTTTGCAATAAAGTATTAACTAAACCTTCATTTCGCCACTTAGCACAATCAATGAGTAGAACGCCACTATTAAAATAATTTCTGGAAACTGATGCATCCAAATAAGGAAACGGAAAGTGTTCCCCCATCCCATAATCTTTTACAACGCCTACAGGTGCGCCATTAAGATCGCTATAATAAAAATCAGATAATGAACCATTCACAATAATATCTGAATCTAAATACAAGACACGATCTTGATTAATCAATTTTGGGATCATAAGGCGATAATAACTACTCGACGAAGAAATATGTTCCAACGTCTTATAATCTTTAAAAATATCGTCAGAAATACGAATAGAAAATAGGTTATAACCCATTTTCTCTAACTTAAATTGAATACCCTCAAACCATTCTTGTGGAATATCATTATGTAAGACATAAAAGTTTACATTCTTATTATAGTAGCAAATGGATTTTAGCAACGCTTCCAAATGGGGCGTATATTTTGCATCAATCGCAAACGCAATATTCATTTTTTCTGAAGGGGTCATTTAGGTTACATATCCTTAAGTTTGTCTAATTAATCACAAAACTATTTTTTAGAAATGTTATTGTGTGCTCATTCTATCCTATTTCATCCTTAATTTTGTACAAATAAAAAACCCAGCCGAAGCTGGGTTTTCATCTATTTTAATGGAAAGTTAAATTACCATTGGTAACCTACACCCACAGAGCCACCTACGTCGCCTTGGGTATTTGCGTTACCTTGAAGTTTGAAGATAACTTTACCATTGTCGCTTGAGCGTGAGTAACCTACTGCTACAGCGCTTTCACCTTTGAAAGTACCTGCAGAAGCGGCAACCATTGATTTACCTGGGATGTAAACTTGTGGTAAACCTGCTGCTGCGTTAGCACCTGCGATACCGCCACGAGCTTCTTTACCCACTTTATTGATACGTTTATGTACATCACCAATTGATTGTTTCAATTGAGATACGTTAACCGCATCAGTATCTTTAGTACCCGCTTTCACGTTGTGAATTTGGTTACCACCCATATCAATGTTACCACCTTTGTTAACTGTTAAGTCATTTGTGGTTACGCTGTTGTGGTCTACATCATTTGTTGTTGAAACAAGGATGTCGCCACCATTTTGCTCAATCGCGATGTTTTTACCTGCAGTATAAGTAATTGTTTTACCGCTAGTAATTTTCGTTGTTGAACTTCCGCCTTTCTTAGCAACTTTGTTGCCGCCATCTTTAGTTGCAACATTAAAGTTGGTTGCACCATTAGCTACTAATTGGCCTTTATTATTCACAGTGATGGTATCGTTATCAACGTTAACATCTAAGTTTACAACAGATGTTTTACCATCTGAGTTCGCTTTAACTGTCACAGTACCTTTATCACTTGCAAAGTTCACGTTGTTGCCGTGTGTTACTGCATCAACCGGTTTACCATTTGCTTGTAAGTTCCAGCCTGAGTTCAATACATCACGAACTGTTGCTGCTTCTTTTTTCTTCTCATCAGTGATATTTAACACTTTGTCATCCACAACTATTGTTGGGTTGTCAATATGATGTGTTAAGTTAGTCACTACACCATTTTTAATTGTGGTGTCACCAGCTTTGATTGTTGGTGCTGAGATTGTACCTTTAGCAGTTACATTGTTGTTAACATCTACATTATCAACGTTCAAGTCATTCGCTAATCCCACAGTAATGGTATTACCGTTAACTTGAGTCATAATGTTTTTACCACCATCAAACTTGTTCCAATCAGTATTAGCATCTGCACCTTTAACATTCACTTGAGTACCAAGTGCTGCTTTATGTGCTTCTCCTGTGTTACCACCGAAGACTAAGCCATCATCCATGGTTGCAACTTCACGTTTGATTGTATTACCGTTCTCATCTTTGAGAGGGTTACCATCTTTGTCTGTTGGTACGTAAATGATACGTTGGGTAGTTTTACCTGGTTTACCATCAGCACCAACTTCACGATTTACAAGTGTTTGTTTACCGTTGTCTGTTGTGATGTTGATAGATGCACCGTCTTTACCGTCTTTACCTTTCGGTCCGGTTAAGCCGATTTGACCAACGCCGTCTTTACCAGAGATAGAAACTGCATCTTTGCCGTCTTTACCGCTGATTCCAACTTTGCCGTCTGAACCATCTTTACCATCTTTACCTTCAACAGGCGCTGTGATGGTCACTCCGTCTTTACCGTCTTTACCATCTTTACCATTAACAACAACTTTATCTAAGTTGGTTACATTGCTATCTAAAGCAAATTTAACTGTAGCGCTGTCATTGTTGCTAGATTGCTCAACAGTTAAGTTTTTGCCAGCTTCCATGTTAACAGTGTTGGTATGTTTAATGGTTTTCGCATTAGTTTCTGAAGCTGGTGTTGTGTTACCTGTAGATTTAATATCCCAAGTCATCACACCATCTTGACCGTTTTTACCATCTTTAACGATAGTTGTTGTGGTATTACCGTTACCATCTTTAATGGTTACAGTGTGAGTGCCGTTACCATTATTAACAACACTTGCTTCAGCGTTCTTACCATCCTTACCATCTTTACCATCTTTTACGATAGTAGTGGTCACTGAGCCAGTACCTAAATCAGTGATAGTGATAGTATGAGTACCGTCGCCGTTATCTACAACCTCACCTGTAATGCTATCACCTTTATCACCTTTCTCACCAGTTGCACCAGTGTCACCTTTCGCACCTGCTGCACCAGTGTCACCTTTAGCACCTGTTGCACCAGTGTCACCTTTCTCACCTTTTTCACCAGCTGTTGAGCTAATTTCAATGGTGGTGCCGTTACGTTTGATTTCGATGTTTTTACCTGCATTGATGTTTACAGTATTTGATGCTTTAACATCCGCTGCTTGAGTATCACTACCTTCAGTAATTTTACCGTTTGTGCCAGATACCGGTGATGAATTTAAATGCCATGAAACATTGTTCACAATATCAGTTACAGTACTTACGTTAGTTAAACGAGCACCATAGTTACCACCCGTTACTTTATCGCCATCTTTATCATAAGTAGCCGCACCTGCAGTTGTAGTAGAAATAGCACCGGTTTTTGCATCAACATTGTAAGTTGTTACATTGCCTGTAGTTGTGTTCGTTACACTTAATGCATCAGTAGTAGTTGTTGTCACTGCTGCAGTAGTATCTGTACCGCCAGCCACTTTCGCATTGATTTTAACTGAGCCATCTTTGTTATAGACTACTTCAGTGTTGTCACCACTTACGATATTTGCGTGATATTTAACCACTGTTTTTGCTGGATTGCCTGAGCTTTGGTCAGCAGCAGTATATTCGATAGTTGCTTTAGTGCCATTACCATTTTGGAATTCTACGATGTCCTTATTTTTAACATCAAACTCATCACTAACTGTAGGAGCAGCTGTATTCTTAGCAGTGGTATTACCGCCGACAACCCAATGGTGATTACTTACAGCATCAACTACCGCATATAATTGAGAACCGTTAATTGCATCTGTTGATTGATCATTAATACGACCAGCCGCCACATTCACTAATTGACGTTCGTTACCTGCAGAACCAATACTTACTACACTGCTTGGTGATCCACCTGCAAATACATATCTTTTGCCAAAAAATGTGTCAGACTGATAAGCAATAGCCCCTTTAGTTGTAGAACCTGCACCTAAAGCAACTGCATTATTATCAGATGCAACTGCACCTGTACCAATTGCAGTTGCATTAGCCATTGAGGCATTTGCTGCATTACCCAGTGCAATTGAGTCATTACCTGAAGCTTTAGCTGTAAAACCATTTGCAAGAGATTGCTCACCCGTTGCGCTTGAACCAGCACCTGTTGCAATAGCTCGAGTACCGGTAGCAGTAGCACGCAAACCAACAGCAATCGCATTGGTATTGCCTGCAGTCGTATTTTTACCAACAGCAACAGCATTATCGCCAGATGCAGCTGACTGATAACCAGCAGAAATTGCTGAAGAACCAGAAGCATTAGATTCTTTACCTACAGCAACAGTAGCCTGACCTGATGCTTTTGATTGAGAACCAAAAGCAAGAGATTCACCACCAGTCGCTTTCGCTTCTTTACCGATAGCTACATCCATATCTTTGCTTGATGTTGCTCTGGTACCGATCGCAACAGAGTCAATTGACTCATTAGTTGCCCCAAAACCAACTGCAACACCATTTTCTTTAGTTGCACTTGCACCCTTACCAATAGCTACTGCTTTATCGCCAGTACCAGTTGCATTAGTACCAATAGCAATAGCATTATTTGATACTTTGCCATTTTCTAGTCTATAAGTATTAGCACCAGTACCGATATTAATGTTACTGTCACCTTGATTCGTACCAGCTACATTACCTGGAGCATCAGATTTGATTGTGATGGTACTCTTACTAGTATCCACTGCAGCTTGAGCTGTACCCACTACACCAAGCACAGCACCAGCAAGTGCGGTCAATTTAACGATCTTTTTAGATTTGGTTTTACCTTTAGCATGCCCAAGTTCAGAAACTGCTGTCCACGTTTGTGTAGCATGATTCCAAATAACTTTAAACACTTTGTTCATATAAATTTATTCCTTTTATTAGGATGATTAAGAAGCTGTCACTGATGCAACAGCGCCGAAAAATTCAACGTCAGAAAGGCGACGACCACAAATTTTGACAACAGTTCCCCCTTCCTTTCTGCTCGGAACAGCTTATTCTAAGCGAACTTTGTACAAAAAGGAAGCATAATAAAAAGGATTTACCAAAAATTACAATTAATTAAGATAAAACTTAAGTTATGTAAATATATGTAAAGATTTCTAGCATTTTTTACAAAAAATTTAAAGATACGTAAATTTTTGTGTAAAAAATAAGCAAAAGCGCATTCTAAAATTATTATACTGCCCTTCTTTTTTCTTTACGAAAGTATCGAATTAGATCAAACTAACGCCATCAAATAAGATAAGGAAAAGTACATGGCAATTTGGAAAAAAACGTTCACCCTTGAGCAGCTTAATGAAATGGGAAAACATTGCGCGGTTGGGCATTTAGGGATTGAGATTTCGGCTTATGGTGAAAACTGGATTGAGGCAAAAATGCCTGTTGATCATCGCACCACTCAGCCTTTCGGCTTATTACATGGTGGTGTGTCTGTGGCGTTGGCTGAAACCATTGGTTCATTGGCAGGATTTCTCTGTATAGAAGAAGGTCAAGTTGCCTTGGGATTAGATATCAACGCTAATCATCTTCGCCCCGTGAAACAAGGTTTTGTTACCGCAAAAGCAACACCAATTGCTTTAAATCAAAATACCCATGTTTGGCAAATTGACATTCGCGATGAACAAGATAAACTCTGTTGCGTTTCTCGATTAACGCTTTCTATCAAACATTTATGAATACAACAAAAAAAATCGGCATCATTTTAGCGAATCTTGGTACGCCAGATGCCCCTCAACCCGCGGCGATCTCTCGTTATTTGTGGGAATTTTTAATGGACCCTCGCGTGGTCGATTTACCTCGTTGGAAATGGTATCCCCTTTTAAAAGCCATTATTTTACCTATGCGTTCTAAACGCATTGCACGAAATTATCAATCTATTTGGACAGAACAAGGTTCTCCCCTACTTGCGATTACAAAGCAACAACAAGCCGGTTTACAAGCTTATTTAAATGAAAAAGGCATCAATGCACAGGTCGAAATCGCTATGACTTACGGCAATCCGTCGATGCAAAGTGCGGTCAACCATTTCCTCAAAAATAACGTAGAACGCATGATTGTGTTGCCGCTTTATCCACAATATTCGAGCACCACAACAGGTGCATTAATCGACGCTTTTAATCGTGCCATTGCACAAGAACGCAATATTGTACCTTTTGAGTTTATTCATTCTTATCATCTTGATGAAAACTACATTAATGCACTGGTGGATTCCATTAAAGTGCGGTTAAAACCCGATGAGTTTTTGCTTTTTTCTTATCATGGCATTCCATTACGTTATGAGAATATGGGCGATTATTATCGTCAGCATTGTAAACAAACCACGATTGCCATTGTGGATAAACTCGGTTTAACCGAAAACCAATGGAATATGACGTTCCAATCTCGTTTTGGTCGTGAAGAATGGTTACAACCTTATACGGATCACTTTTTAGAAGAAGCCGTTTCTCAGGGGATTCAAAAAATAGCGGTAATTTGCCCTGGTTTTTCAGTGGATTGTTTAGAAAACTTAGAAGAAATTGAGGTTGAAAATAAAGAGACATTCTTAAATCATGGCGGTGTGTCTTATCACTATATCCCTGCATTGAATGCTGAAAAAGCCCATATTGAAATGATGGGAAAATTGATTTTGGATAAGTTGAAATAGTGATCCCCCAGCCCCCTCTTTACGAAAGAGGGGGGGTATTTTATTGGCAAATAAATGCTTTCCGTTCTTAGCTCTCTCAAATACTCCCTAAAATATTAAAAGTAACCCATAAAAAAGCCCCTCTTTTGTAAAGAGGGGTTTGGGGAGATTTAAAATAGTTTATAAGATTCAAACAAAAAGGCGAACCTTTCGATTCGCCTTTTAAGATTCTTTTCTAATCAAAGATTAGAAGAATACACGCATACCTACACCGATAGCTCTGTCTTTAACTTTACCATTGTAAGTATCAGCAACGTATTCTTTCTTAGTCACATATTTACCTTCTAAGAATACAACAACTTGTTTATGAAGTTTGTAATCTGCACCAAGTAAGAAACCGTGAGTTTTCACTTTATCAGATTCACCTTTCGCGCGTTCATATAGGTAGTTACCATATACTTTAGACGCAGGAACGACTTGATATGCAAAACCTGGAGATACATAGAATTTATTTACTTTTGCATCGTCAAATTTTTCATGGCCGTAACCAAAGTCACCAGTTAATGTGAAATCGCCAAATTTATAGCCTAATGATGCTAAAACACCATCTAAACGGTGAGCGTATGATGCACCAGTTTCAAAGTTTGTGTGGCCATAAGCTAAACGCGCATCCAAATCACCCGCTGTATATAAGGCACCTACAGCGTAAGCATTTTTGATACCAGGTTTAAGTGGATTGCCTTTTTCGTCATTTGTTTGACCAAAGTTATAGTTTGCACTTAATTGTAAACCTTCGATACCTTTATAGTCATAACGAACTACACCAGTACCAGCAGTAGGAATATAGTCACCTTTTGGAATGAAACCATATTCATAGTCAACTGCTTGGCTTAAATCATCAGCGATAGTTAATTGACGACCAAATGTGATGTCACCAGTCGCTTTGCTACCTAAACCTACATAAGCACGTTTAGCATAAAGTCTACCAAATTTATCACGAGAAGTTGTGTCATCAAAACGGAATTCTAAACGACCTAATGCATAGAAATCGTTATCTAAGTTATGTTTTACAGTGATGCCGAAACGTGAACCTGCATTACGTAAAGCAGAGTTAGCTTTTTTAGTTGATTGGTTAGCGGCGTTGTACACTTTTTTATCCGCTTTTT